>Ga0116149_1000213_pt1 | contig 76626 bp, 59 predicted proteins | sample AD_UKC057_MetaG_FD_89787 | JGI IMG/M metagenome (GOLD analysis project Ga0116149, IMG submission 89787) | Active sludge microbial communities of municipal wastewater-treating anaerobic digesters from USA - AD_UKC057_MetaG | ecosystem: Engineered > Bioreactor > Anaerobic > Digestate | place: USA...
CAGTATCCCGGGATCACGACAGTTCCTGTCGTATCCGCGGTTCCCTTCTGTACGCTGTATTCTTTGCCATCGTTAATGAGCGTGAACTGCAGGCCCGGGGTTGCCCATGCTGCATATACCGTAATATTTTCACTAACGCGTGTGTCCGCTGTAAATTGTTCACCGTCGCCATTCGGTTCCATGTTCCAGCCGGCAAACACCAGGCCGGATTTTACCGGCTCATCCGGCAATGTTTCAACTGTCCTTGAAGGCAACGTTACCGCAATCGTTTCAGATCCAGGTTTGTCAACATTACCTGACTGGAAAGCGGCACGCATAAGGACCATGCCGTTTGCTGGAAGCATCGGGCCCTCCCCGGGTGAAAAGTGGGTTGCCGTTTTGAACGGCAGCCCCGAGCACGTCAACGTTGCTTCCTGTTAAGGATTGACCACATACGTATCGACAATCCAATCCGGCCCCGCGTCTTTCTGTGATATGATTATTATATTGACCAAACAGACGCTGATCCATAAACGGAGGCCGTTGTCGGGAGGGTATATTGGATTAATGAATTAAATGCTGCATCTGCAAGAAAGCTGACAGGCGATTGTAAATGCATGGCCTGGCGCCTTGCGTAACAAGGCCACATGTTCTGTTTTCTATCGCAACAACATATATCATGGCATACCTGTTTTTTTTCTATGTAAGGAATTTTATATTGAAAATTAGTATTGGAAGTGTTTTAATGTATATTGATGATGCAATGTGCCCGTGACTCCCGATTAATGGAAAGCCTGACGAATAATTGACAAGTTGCCGCATGGCAGCTATACATAATACACAAGATGAATGATACAATGGCCAGTATACTTATCGTTGAAGACGAGCTGGTGACAGCTGAGAACATGAAAAGCCGACTGGAGGAGGAGGGTTTTTCGGTCTGCGGGATAGCTGACTCCGCCGACAGCGCGGTATCCCTGGCCAAAGCGACATCCCCCCACCTGATCCTGATGGACATAGTCCTGAAGAATAAATCCAGCGGTATAACGGCTGCGCGTGAAATACTTCTTTTCCTTGACGTGCCCGTCCTTTTTTTGACTGCCTATACGGATTCATCCATCTTTACGAAAGCGCGGGAAACAGGACCCTACGGTTATATTTCTAAACCGTATGATGAAAAAGACCTCTTCCGCTCCATTGATATAGCGCTATACAAGCATTCGATGGACCGGAAGCTCCGGGCCAGCGAGCTCCGTTACCGGAAGCTTGTGGAATATATCCCGCACTTCATATGCCGGTTCGACGCGGCTTTTATCCTGACCTTTGTCAATGACCTGTATTGCTCGTACGCGGGACGGACCTGCGAGGAACTGCTGGGCGCCTCTTTCCTGGATAACATACCGGTGAAAGTCCGGGAATCCGTTCAAGGCAATATCAAATCGCTCACCATCGACAGGCCCATACTGGCATATGAAAACGAGATCATCATGCCTGATAACAGCGTCAGGTGGCAGAGGTGGACGCATACCGCCATATTTAATCCCGAAGGCACGCTGGAAGAATACCAGTCAATTGGCGAGGACATAACCGCTCTCCGGCTTCTCGAACAGGAGGTCGTCAGGGCAACGGATGAAGAACGCAGGCGCATCAGCCGCGACCTGCATGACGATCTTGGACAGCGGCTTTCCTACCTGGGGTTTGTAGCAGAAATGCATAAAAATGAACTGTCCGGGTGCGGCTACGCCAACCTGAAAAATGTCGATTCAATGATACGCCTGGTCCGGGAGTCCGTGGACCATACGCGGCTCATAGCCAAGGGGCTCCAGCCTGTCGCTCTGGACCCGGGCGGTTTTGTGGAGGCGGTGCGCGAATACGCTGTTGAGATGAAGCGGCTCCTCAATGTCGGGGTGCAGGTCGACTGCAAGAGTACAATAAGCATCAGGGACCAATTCGTCGCTGAACACCTGTTTTACATCGTGCGGGAGGCTATCAACAACGCGGCCAAACATGGTGCGAAACGGGGCGTCATCGTGGTCGCAATGGGCTGCCGGGAAAACGGTTTGATAATAAGCATTTCAAATAAAATTGGCAGAACAAATCCGGATCATGGGGCCACTAAAGGGATGGGACTTGACATAATGCGCCACCGGGCGAACCTTGAGGCGCTGTTGTCAGTGTTACGCAGGACAAGGGTGCATTCCGGGTCGATATAAGCCTCGATGGCGATCGGTTGTTATAAGGATGCGGCCGTCGGATCCGGCTGAATATTTGATTGATGATGAAGGGTATGAAAAAAACAGGAAAGCATGACGCCGGAGCCATTACCGTCCTGATCCTGGAGGACCATCCGCTTATGCGGAAAGGGATTCGCGAAATAATCGAGCACGAAAAGGACATGACGGTGTGCGCCGAAGCCGATTCCGCCAACAGGGCGGTCGGCCTGATAGCACGGCTGGATCCTGATATAGCCATAGTCGATATTTCACTTGCCGGCGAAACCGGCGGCATTGACCTGATCAAGGCAATGACCGGGCGCGGCATGAGGACAAAAGCAATCGTGCTTACCATGCACGGAGAAAGCCTGTATGTGGAGCAGGCACTTCACGCGGGGGCGCGCGGGTACATTGCCAAAAGCGAGGCCCCCCAGATAATCATAGGGGCGATCCGGGACGTCATGAAAGGCGGGCTCTTTGTAAGCAGCAGCGTATCCGGCATTGTAATCGACCGTTTGGTGAACGATGCCGTGGAACCGTGCAAATCGGTCGAGGGCCTCACCGGCCGCGAGCTGGAGATTTTAGAGCTTATCGGCAAGGGGTATAAGCCGGTGGATATCTCGAAAAGCCTGAACCTGAGCATCAATACGGTAGAAACCCACCTAAAGAATAGTCGCGGTAAGCTCGGGCTGTCAAGCTCGGGAGACCTCATGCGCCATGCGATCGAATGGGTGCATTCCAACCGTAAATGATGTTTGGCGGATACAGAAAAGCTGGCCGCTTGATAGATGAAAAAAGAAAAAACCACCGTTAGCTTTAAATTCCGGATTTCCGGAGAGGAAGTGAAGAATGAAGGGCCCTGAAATTCTCATTGTTGAAGACGAGCTTATAACCGTTGAGTCCATCCGGGACGTCCTGGAAAGCCGGGGCTACAACATCATCGGGGACGTCACGAACAGCGACGACGCGCTCGCGCTGCTGGAAAAGGAAGAGCCGGACCTGATCCTCATGGACATCAGGATCAAGGGAAATGTCGACGGGATCGAGCTGGCCAGGATCGTCGGCGAGCGGTATCGCATCCCGATCATTTATCTGACCGCTTTTGCAGACCGGAAGACGGTGGAGCGGGCCAAGATGACCGAGTCGTACGGTTACATTATCAAGCCCTTCGGAGAGATTGAGCTCGTTACGAACATCGAGATCGCACTCTACAAGCACAGTCTCAGCCGTAAAATGAAGGAGGGAGAAAAACGCTTCCGGATCCTGTTCGAGTCGATGAATGATGCGCTCTACATACATGACGGCGCGGGAAGCTTCATCGACTTCAATCCTTCCCTGGAGCGGCTGACCGGGTACTCCCGCCATGAGCTGATGGCCAAGCATGCCGGGGACCTTTTTGCCGACCAGAAGGCCCGCAAGCGGTTGTATGCCGCGCTTGAATCGGGTGGGCGGGTCAATGACGAGCCGGTTATGATCGTGCAAAAGGACGGAGGTGCGGTGCGATGCCTGGTCTCGGCCTACCGGATCGCCGGCGTGTCCCGTGGCAGCGCGACGATTCATGGCGTCATCCATGACGTGAACGAGCAGTGGGAGGCGCACAGGAAGCTGGAAGAGGAGCGCCTGTTTACCGAGGCGGTCATCGACAGCATGCCGGCGATAATTTATGCGGTTGACCGTGAGGGCCGGTTTGCGCGGTGGAACCGCAAGCTGGAGGAGCTCAGCGGTCTCACCGGGGAAATGCTCCGGGGCGCCAGCCTGCTGGAGATGATGAGTGAGAAGAACCGGCCGCTGTTCACACAGAAGCTCGACGAGGGGTTCTCGCGCGGGGAGGTAACGATGGAGGTCCGCCTCCTGTTGCGCGGGGCCGGCGACGAACGGCGAAATTTCAGGATCACCGGAAGAAGGGTGGAGATAGGCGGAAAAGAATACCTTGTCGGCGCCGGTGTGGACATCACCGAGTAAAAGGCGAACCGGGGGACTGTATAAACAAAAACCGGCCGGCGCACCTGCTCCCCGGGGCAGACCCCGCGGATGCCGGCTGCCGGGACCGGATAGACGCCGGCTTGTCTCCGGAACAATCCCCTCACCCGGGGATTTCTCTGCCGGTCAGAGAGGCGATTTTTTTCACAACCGTATCCCGGTCATAGGGCTTTCTGATATATCCGTCAATGTTAAGCTTGATCGAATCTTCCACGATCGACCGTTCCGTATGTGAAGTTACCATGATGATCCTCGTGTCCGGTCGCAAAGGTTTGATCAATTTTATCGTTTCTATTCCGTTCAATTGGGGCATTTCCATGTCAATGAAGATAAAGTCCGGTTTGATGCTTCCCGATTTCAGGATGGACAGCGCGATTTCGCCGTTGACTGCTTCTCCCACGATTTTGAATTGCAGGGACAATAAAATGCGCTTCAGTATCTCCCGGGCTGTCAGTGAATCGTCAATGATGAATACCGAATATGGTATGCCGTTCGGTTTGATGCCGAGAGGGCCGGTTCCGTGCCGGGAATTGCCTGTATCAGGGTTGTTCATCCTTTTTCCTTCTTGTTATACTGTGTTATAAAATACCAATAAAACGATGAAGCAGGTAATTTTTTTTCCGTATAAGATGTTGTGTAGCAGTGTGTATTGTGTCTCAGTGTTATCCGGTTGATTTCATCATCAGGGATGAATCATGCAATAATTAAAAAATGCAACTCGGAGTGACCGGTGTTTTATAATCAGGCTGCCCGGGATCATATAAAATGCTGGTGGTGATATTGTTAATAAACTTGGATCAATTAGATAATAATGTTCAGTTTCAGGAGATATAACAGCCCGGCAAGGCTGTTATTGTTTTATATTGCACAATGCTTTTTGATGCCACGCCCGCCTGCCTTGTTGTGTCCGAATAATTGTAAAATAAACATACACGACCCGTTCAGTATAACATTACAGCGCGTATGCGAATAAAAAAGTTGAAAATAATGTAAATAATTGCACTATGGTCATCAAGCACAGGGTATACAATAGGTGCCTGTTGCCATACCGGCTTTTTACATTTGTAACCTGGGCTTATAAGTGCTTTAGGTTTGCTTACAGTCGATCGTGAGTGCCCAAAATGAAGGGGGATCATTCCTCCGGAATAAACGATAGCATTGACTTCTTGTAACAGTTGCTATACATTCATAATACGCCGTGCCATGTTGAATCGAGAATTTTTGCTCTGCTGTACTTAATATAACAGCCGAGTCCGTTGATTATGCCTGATACGCCATTGTTGCGTCTCACTGGAATCAGGCCATGAGTAACCGCAAGCATGCGGTCGGTGGTATAGACCAAGCAGTTTGAATGATTCGTTTCCTGGCGAGGAGGAGAGTAGGGCGTTCATGACCTGGCAGCATGCCGCATATTTCATCTCAATAATCATCACCACCGTGGTAATGGCAATCATTGCCTGGTATGCCCGCCGTTATCGGAAGACCGTGCCGGCCGCGGGCATCTACCTCTGGATCGCCCTTCTGGTAAGCCTGCTGTCCCTGTTTCAGGGGATTTCCCTCCTGGGCCCTACGGAAGATTGGGCCCTCTTCTGGTTCAATATGCGCATTCCCTGCTTTGCCGTTACCCCGGTACTCTGGCTTATTTTCGTGTTTCATTTTGTGGGCAAGCCGACGGTCCTCTCTAAAGCCCGCATTGCGCTTCTTTTCGTGGTGCCCGTCGTCACCCAGGCGATGCTCTGGACGAACACCTGGCACGGGCTCTGGGTGGCGCGCGATGTGCTCTTCACCCGGACCGGCCCGTTTTTTATTCCCGAACATTCCGTGCGCGTTATTGGTCCCTTTTTCCTGACACATATTCTTTATGCCAACCTGGTAACGCTCGCCGGCCTGGTAGTGCTTTTAGTGATGTCGGTCCGCATGGAGCGGGGGCACCGGGGCCAGGCGGCCTGGCTAGCCGCCGGGACCCTGATAATGCTGGTCGTTACCCTGGTACCAACCTTCAACCTGATGCCGGGAATGCAGCTTAACGTGCTGCCGCAGGGTTACGCGGTCGGCTCCCTCATGTTCGCGTGGGCGATATTCCGGCACCGCCTGCTCGCCGTGTCCCTTCCGATCGACGATCGGAAACCGGTGCCGTTCGCGATTCTCGGCCTCTTTATGGTCCTGTCCCTGGGCATTGTTTCCATCGGTTTTATCAATTACAACAAGTTCAGCGACCAGTACCGCTCCCAGATGGAGCAGCACCTGGTTTCGATAGCGGAGCTGAAGGTTGACGAAATTGCCGGCTGGCGGAGGGAGCGCCTGGGTGACGGTGCCAGGCTTTCGGGTAACACCATGTTCATCTCCCTGGTGCGCCGTTTTTTCGGCGATCCCCTGAATGATGCGGCACGATGGCAGATCGATAACTGGCTGACTACCATGCGGTCCGCGTACCAGTACGATTCCATCTACCTGCTGGATGCCGGCGGTGCTGTTCGCCTTATAGTTAAGGGGGGGGCCTTCTCGATCGAAGGCCATGTCCCGAAATATTTCAAGGATGCGCGCGCTTCGACAGGGGTCATCCTCTCCGATTTCCACCGTGAGGCGGAGGATACGCCGCTGCATCTTTCGGTCATAGCGCCCCTCACGGACATACCGGGCAAAGGCGCACCGTTCGGGTTCGTTATCATGGTGATAGATCCTGGAAAATATCTGTATCCCATGATAACCCGCTGGCCCGTGCCGAGCAGGACCGCGGAGACGCTCCTTGTACGCAGGGACAGCGATGACGTCCTCTTTTTGAACGAGCTCAGGTTTAAAAAAAATGCCGCACTGGATCTGAGAATACCCCTTGCGAAAACCGAGACCCCGGCGGTCATGGCCGTACTGGGCAGGGAGGGTGTCGTGGACGGCATCGACTACCGCGGCGTGCCGGTCATCGCCGCTCTCAAGTCGATCCCCGATTCCCCATGGCATCTGGTGGCCCGCGTGGACGCGCAGGAAGTGTACGCGACGATCCGGGAACGGTTCTGGTTCATGGTGGTCGTGATGATCGGCCTCATCACCGGTGCCGGGGCGGGCACCTGGCTCCTGTGGCGACGGCAGAGCGAGCGGGACCTGTACGACCGGATAGCCGCCGCCGACGCGCTTCGCGAGAGCGAGGAGAAGTTTTCCCGGGTCTTCATGGTTTCCCCGTATGCGATCACCATCACAAGGCCGGCCGACGGGAAATTCATAGACGTCAACGAGGCCTTTGTGGAGATAACCGGGTATTCGCGTCAGGAGGCGATGGACGATTCTTCTATTGGGTTCAATTTGTGGTTGAATGCCGGGGAACGCAACGCGGTGATGCGGGAGCTCATGGAAGGAAAGATTATTTCCGGCCGCGAGTTCAACTTCAGAAAAAAGAACGGTGAGGTCATGACGGGCCTGTATTCCGCCGGCGTTCTCTCCCTGAAAAAGGAGCGCGTCATCCTGTCGAGCATCAACGATATAACCGATCGCAGCAGGGCCGAAGCGCGGCTCAGAGCCAGCGAGAAGCGTTTTCGCTCCCTCTTTGAGAACATGCTGAACGGGTTCGCGTACTGCAAAATGCTGTACGACAACGGCGTGCCCTCGGATTTTATTTATCTCGACGTTAACGCGTCTTTCGAAAGGCTGACCGGCCTGAACGACGTTGTCGGGAAAAAGGTATCAGACCTCATACCCGGCATTCGGAAGGATAATCCGGAGCTTTTCGAGATTTACGCCAGGGTCGCGGCAACCGGAATATCTGAAAGCTTCGAATCGTATGTTGGCGGGCTCGACATGTGGTTTTTCGTTTCGGTGTACAGCCCGGAGCGGGAATACTTCGTCGCCGTGTTCGATGTGATAACCGAGCGCAAGCGGGCCGAGCAGGCGCTTCGCGAGAGCGAGGAGTTCACGCGTACGGTCCTGGGCAACCTGCCGGTCGGCATCGCCGTGAATACGATCGAGCCGGACGTCAGGTTCGTTTACATGAACGATAATTTCGCCGCTTTGTACAGGACAACTCGTGAAAACCTCAAGAACCCGGACGGGTTCTGGGAAGCGGTGTACGAGGATCCCGTATTCAGGAAGGAAATTCAAAGAAGGGTCATCGAAGACAGCATGAGCGGCGACCCGGGTCGCATGTACTGGACTGACGTGCCGATTACCCGCGCCGGAGAGCAAACTACATATATTTCAGGGCGGAACATACCTCTGCCCGGAAACAACATGGTGATATCCGTCGTCTGGGACGTGACGGAGCGCAAGATGGCCGAGCTCGCGCTTGCCGAGAACGAGGCGCGACTGCGCACGCTGGTGGGGACCATTCCCGATCTCATCTGGCTGAAGGACCCGAACGGCGTATATCTGAATTGCAATCCTAAATTCGAAAGCTTTTTCGGCGCTGCAGAAGCGGATATTGTAGGTAAAACCGACTACGATTTCGTGGAAGGGGATCTGGCGGATTCCTTCCGCGAGCACGACCGGAAAGCTGCGGATGCGGGCAGACCACTGGTCAACGAGGAATGGGTAACCTTCGCGTCAGATGGCCGCAAGGCGCTCCTGGAAACCATCAAGACGCCCATGTACGGCATCGACGGACAGCTTCTCGGCGTGCTGGGGATTGCCCGCGATATCACCGATCGCAGGCGCACCGAGGAGGCGCTGCAGGAGAGCGAGAGGAGGCTTGCGGAAGCCAGGGAAATGGCACGGATGGGGTACTGGATCTGGGATGTAAAAACGGGCGACGTCCAGTGGTCCGAGGAAGTGTTCAGGATATTCGGGCTTGATCCGCGGGAGTTCACGCCGCGCATTGATTCGATACAGGCACTGTCGCCCTGGCCCGAGGACAACAGGCGCGACCAGGAATTGATTCAGAGGGCGATTGAATCGCATGAGAAGGGCGAGTATGAACAGCGCTTTCTCCGCCCTGACCGGAGCATCGGATATTATCACTCCACTTTCCAGGGCCAGTACGATGAAACCGGCGCGCTTGTTACCATCATCGGGGCCGTCATGGATATCACCGAGCGAAAAAAAGCGGAGCTCGAACTGCGCGAGAGTGAAGAGCGGCTGCATGCGATATTCGACGCGTCCATGGCCGGGATCATCATGGTCAACCCGGAAGGGTTGATAGTATTTGCGAACCAGAGAATGGCGGACATGTTTAATCTTCCGATGAATGAGCTTGTCGATTCAGCCTACCTTGGGCATCTTCATCCCGATGAGAAAAGCGACGGGAACCATAAAATGAAAAAACTGATCGACGGCGAAGTCGATTCGGTATCGCATGAGCGTCATTATGTCCGTTCGGATGGAAGCGATTTTTGGGGTTTTCTCAGCGGGAGGCGCATGGTTGATGAGGAAGGAAACGTCATTTCCATTGTGGGCATCATTTCAGATATCACCGAGCGCAAGCAGGCGGAAGTCCGGATACTGCAGCTCAACAGCAGGCTTTCTCTCCTCAGCTCGGCGGTTACCAGGCTTGCCGCGGCCCGTGACCTTGATGCGGTGATGGCGATCATACGGGATTCGGCCCGCAGCATCGCGGGCGCGGACGGCGTAACCTTCGTTCTCCGCGAGGACGACCGGTGCTTTTACGCTGACGAGGACGCGATCGGCCCGCTGTGGAAGGGACAGCGATTCCCCCTGTCCCAATGCGCCAGCGGCTGGGCCATCCTGAACCGGGAGACCGCCGTGATTGAGGACGTGTATAACGATGAACGCGTGCCTCAGGAGGCGTACAGAAAAACATTTGTGAAAAGCATGATCATGGTCCCGATGCGGCGTTCCGATCCTATCGGCGCGATAGGATGCTACTGGGCCAGCCGCTACCGCCCGGACAGCGAGGAGGTAGGACTCATCGAGGCCCTGGCGGAGGCCGCGGGAACGGCGCTGGACAGCATTGCGTTGTACCGCGACCTGGAAGAGCGCGTGCGCGAGCGCACTGCCATGCTCGAGGAAGCCAATGTTTCTATTATCGAGAACGCCATCCGAATCGAGGACCTGTATAACCACGCTCCCTGCGGATACCATTCGCTCGACGAAAATGGCGTGTTCGTGGAGATAAACGATACGGAGCTGGAATGGCTCGGGTATAGTCGCGGGGAAGTGGTCGGTAAGCGGGCCTTTACAGATTTTGTCACGGATGAGAGTAAAATGTTCTTTCTCCAGAATTTTCCGCAATTCAAGGAAAGAGGGTTCATCAGGGACATGGAGTTCGAGATTATCAGGCATGACGGGACCACCCTCCCGGTGCTTGTCAGCGCAACCGCCATCCGTGACGCGGAAGGCAGGTACCTCCGGAGCAGGTCCACGGTCATGGACTTCAGCGAGGTAAAAAATGCGCGCGATAAACTGGGCCGGTACGCCGCCCGCCTGGAGGAGTCCAACCGGGAGCTTGAGTCCTTTTCCTACTCCGTATCGCACGACCTGCGCGCGCCCCTTCGCTCCATTGACGGTTTCAGCCAGGTCATACTTGAAGATTACCGGGAGCGGCTGGACGACACGGGCCGCGACTACCTGGGCAGGATCCGGGCTGCGACCATGCGCATGGCCCAGTTAATAGACGACATCCTGAAGCTGTCCCGCCTGGGGCGGGCCGACATGCGTTACGAACGGGTCGACCTGGGCGCAATGGCGGAGGCCGTCATGGCCGAGCTCCGGGCTCGGGATCCGGGTCGCGCCGCCGACATCCTCATCGATAAAAATCTGGACGCCGTAGGGGACCCGGCCCTGCTGAAAGTAGTTCTGGATAATTTACTGGGTAACGCATGGAAATTCACGTCCCGACGGAAAAAAGCCAGGATCCAATTCGGCATGCTTGAGAACGGTGCGTCCCGCGAGTTCTTCATCCGCGATAACGGTGTCGGCTTTAACATGATCTACGCGGACAAGCTCTTCGGGCCGTTCCAGCGGCTTCACCGCACCGAGGAGTTCGAGGGCACCGGCATCGGGCTCGCTCTTGCACGCAGGATAATCGGACGGCACGGCGGTGTGATCCGGGTCGAGAGCGAAGAGGGGAAAGGGACGTGTTTCTATTTCACAGTGCCTTCGAAGCCCGTCTATGACGAAGAACAGGAAGAAGGAGAAAGCGCGCATGCATGACCGCACTTTTGCCGGCACCCGCACGGGTTTTAACCGGGCGCACTTCGCCGTCGTTTCGGTGACGACCGCGGTTATTTACTTTGCCGCGGCCCGCCTCTCGCTGCTCCTTGCGGTCGGCGCTACGAATGTCACTTCGGTGTGGCCCCCCTCCGGTATAGCCCTGGCGGTCATTCTGCTGTACGGGTATCGGATGGGACCGGCCATCTTTATCGGCGCGTGCGCCGCGAACCTGCTGACCCTCGCGGGGGCAGGTCTTGATCCGGTAAATTACATAGCGGCATCTATCGCGACCGCGCTGGGCAATATGCTGGAGGGACTTATCGGCGCCTGGCTTGTCCGGCGCTTCGTGGGTGACGGCAATCCCTTCGATACCATGAAGGGCCTGGTCGCGTTCATCGTGGGCGGCAGCGTCGTCAGCACCATGGTGAGTGCCTCGATAGGGGTGTCCAGCTATGTGCTGGCGGCCGGGGAAACGCTGCCGCTCGCACGGCTCTGGGTCACCTGGTGGCTCGGGGACGCGGTCGGCGTGCTGATCGTGTCGCCGCTCGTGATTCTGCTGAAACAAACGGGCCTCCCGAAAATCGAAAAATCACGGTTGGGGGAAGCGGCCGGCATATTTGCCGTGCTGACTGCCGCATCGTTGATCATCCTGTTGAACGACCACAAGCTCGAATATGCCATCATTCCTCCGCTCCTCTGGATCGCCTTCCGTTTCGGACGGACCTGCTCTTCGGTGGCGATATTGATTGTATCGGCCATCGCGGTTGCCAGCACGGTAAGCGGCGCCGGTCCCGGAAGCGGCATGGTGACCGGCACATCCCTGTTCTATCTCCAGTCGTATATCGGGGTCATCTCGATCATCACCCTCAGCCTTTCGGTGCTGGCCCGCGAGCGGAACGAATTGGACCGGTCGCGCCTTGAGATCCAGAGACGTCTGTATGATATCATTGATTTTTTGCCCGATGCAACCTTCGCGATAAACAGCCGGGGCAGGGTACTTGCGTGGAACAGGGCCATGGAAGAGCTGAGCGGTGTGACCAAGAAGGAAATGCTGAGAACATCGGATTATGAATATGCGTTACCTTTCTTTGGGGAGCGAAAACCGATCCTGATCGACCTTGTCCTGAAAATCGACGATCCGTCCATGCCGTCAGCCTATGAATTTGTCGAAAAAAAAGGGGACACCCTGTTCGTTGAGAGGTATAATCCGAAGCTCAAACGGCATCTCGCCGGCGCTGCCTCGGTGCTCAGGGACGGCAACGGCGCCGTGTACGGCGCGATAGAATCGATCCGGGACATCACGGACCGCAAGTCTGCCGAGCTGGAGCTCGGGCATTACAAGGAGCATCTCGAGGAGATCGTCAGGGAGCGAAACAGCGAGCTGGAAAATGTGAACAGGGAGCTCCTCGTACGGATAGAGAACCAGGACCGCGCGGAGATGGCCCTCGCGGAAAGCGAAAAGAAATACCGGGACCTGGTGGAAAGCGCTAACAGCGTGATTTTACGATGGAAGCCGGACGGATCGATCACGTTTTTCAACGCCTATGCACAGAAGTTCTTCGGTTTCACGGAAAACGAAATCATCGGCAAGAGCGTGGTGGGCACCATCGTACCGAGCGTTGAGTCGTCGGGAAGGGACCTGGAGCTTTTAATGAAAGATATCATGCGCAGTCCCGAAACGCACATATTCAATGAAAATGAAAATATCCGGAAAAACGGCGAAAAGGTCTGGATCGCCTGGACGAACAAGCCGATCGTCGACGAAAGCGGCTCGCTGGTGGAGGTTTTGTCCGTTGGAAATGACATCACCGCGCGGAAAAAAACCGAGGAATCGCTCATGAAAACGCTCGACGAGCTTGCCGACGCCAAGGAGCGCGCGGAAGCGGCCGATCGCATCAAGTCTGCGTTCCTCGCGACCATGTCGCACGAGCTCCGCACGCCGCTCAACTCGATCATCGGGTTTACCGGCATCATTCTCCAGGGCCTGGCGGGCCCGCTCAACGACGAGCAGAAAAAACAGATGGGCATGGTGAAGAACAGCGCCCAGCACCTCCTCTCCCTCATTAACGACGTCCTGGACATTTCGAAGATTGAAGCCGGCCAGCTCGAGGTGCATCCCGATCGGTTCGATCTCGGGGACGCGATAAAGAAAGCGACCGATACGGTACGACCGCTGGCGGACAAGAAAGGCCTGTCGCTCGCCGTGAACGTGGGCGAAGGGATCGGCGCGATCGTCAGCGACCAGAGACGCCTTGAGCAGGTCCTTATCAATATGCTCAGCAACGCAATAAAATTCACCGAGCGTGGCGGCGTTACACTTTCCGTGGATGAGACGGAAGCGTTGCTCCCGGCCGGAACGGGGCGCTCCCGGGATGCCGTACCGGCTATTCAATTCAGGGTCGCCGATACCGGGATCGGAATACGGGCCGAGGACCTGGAGGGGCTTTTCCAGCCGTTCCGGCAGGTTGACACGGGTCTGACCCGTAAAGCAGAAGGAACGGGCCTCGGGCTTGCCATATGCCGGCGGTTGGCCGATATCCTGGGCGGCGATATTACCGTCGAAAGCGAGTGGGGCCGCGGCAGTACCTTTACCTTAACAGTGCCATTGCGCAGACCGGAGGCGGGATGAATAAAAAAGAAATAACCGTGCTGATGATTGAAGATAACGAGCAGAACCGGTATCTGGCCACTTTTTTACTTGAAGCGCAGGGATTTGCCGTGGTGTCGGCGGTTGACGGGCCCCAGGGAATCCTGTTGGCAGCCGAAAAACCCTACGACCTTATATTGCTGGATATACAATTGCCATCGATGGACGGCTATGCCGTCGCAGCAGCGCTGCGCAAGAACCCCTTGACCAGGTCTATCCCGATCATAGCAGTCACGTCCTATGCCATGGCGGGCGACCGCGAAAAGGCCCTTGCCTCCGGCTGCGATGGCTATCTTGAAAAGCCGATAAACCCGGAAACATTCGTTTCGGAAATCAGGAAGTTTATTTCAGACAGCGGAAAGGGTACACTATGAAACGGATTCTGATCGTCGACGATATCGAGGAAAACCGGTATCTCCTGCGCGTCCTTCTGCAGGGTTCCGGATATGAAGTAGTGGAGGCCGAGAACGGGAGCGACGCGATCGTCAAGGCGCTCTCGACTATTCCCGACATGGTCATATCCGATATCCTCATGCCGGTCATCGACGGGTATCCATTATGCCGGATCTGGAAGGCCGACGAGCGGCTGAAAAAAGCCCCCTTCATCTTTTACACCGCCACGTATACGGACCCCCGGGACGAGCGACTCGCCCTCGACATGGGGGGCGACGCTTTCATCGTAAAACCGGCCGAGCCCGAAGAATTTCTGCGTAATATAGAATCGTTGCTTGCCGCGGACGGAAAGCAGATGCTGACTTCCCCGCGGTTGCCGAAAACGGGGGATGAAACGATACTCAAACACTACAACGAGACGCTGATACGAAAGCTGGAACACAAGATGCAGGAGCTCGAACGGCTGAACCGCGAGCTCGAAGAAGAAATGCAGGCAAAAGAAGAGGTCGAAGCCACGCTCAGGGAAAGCGAGAAGCTGTTCAGGAGCGTGTTCCACCAGCACGCTGCGGTGAAAATGATAATCGATCCGGATACGGGAAAGATTATCGACGCCAACGAGGCGGCGGTACGGTATTACGGGTGGCCGGCGGAAGCATTGCTGCAGATGAACATCAAGGACATCAACAACCATCCCGTCGGCGAGATACAGGCTGCCATGGACATGGTCAGGTCGCAGCAGCGGGTGCGGTACGAATTCGAGCACCGGAAGGCCGACGGAACGGTACGGAATGTGGAGGTTTTCAGCAGCCTGATCAGGCTGGAGGGGAAGGACATCCTTCACTCGATAATTCACGACATAACGGACCGGAAAACGGCAGAGGAGGCGCTCAGGGAAAAGGAGCGGCTGTTCCGGCTCATCACTGAAAATATGACGGATACGATATGGCTCATGGACATGAACTTCAGGATGACTTACGCGAGCCCGTCGCTTCTGAAAAATCGCGGCTATACGCTTGATGAGCTCAACGAGCTGACCATGCAGGGAATGATGACCCCGGAATCCTTCGCCCGGGCGTCAAACATGATCAGGGAGGAGGTCACCCCCGAGCGTCTTGCCCGGAAGGACCTGTTCGTATCCCGCACAATTGAAATCGAAAATTACCGCAAGGACGGGTCCACCTTCTGGTCGGAGGTCACCATGACGCTCCTCCGTGACACGGCGGGCGAACCCATGGGGTTTCTCGGCGTGGGAAGGAACGTAACCGAACGCAAGATCGCAGAGGAGAAACTCGCGCAGCTGCACGCCGGGCTGGAGGAAATAGTCGCCGAACGCACGGCCAAGCTCGAACAGGCGAACCAGGAGATCGAATCATTCTCCTATTCGGTTTCGCACGATCTCAGGGCCCCCCTGCGGGCCATTGACGGGTACAGCAGGATACTGCTTGAGGACTATTCCTCGCGGCTCGACGAAACGGGAAGGGATTACCTGAACCGCATGCACAATTCGATCGGGCGAATGGACATGCTCATAGAGGACCTGCTCAAGCTGTCCCGGCTCGGGCGGGCGGAGATGCGGCTCGAGCCGGTGGACAGGGCGCCCTGGCGCGCGGCATAACGGATGAGCTTGCGGCACGGGACCCCGGGCGCACCGTTGATGTCGTTATTGCCGGGAACCTGGTCGCCACCGGGGACCCGTCGCTGCTCGGGGCCGCGCTGGAAAACCTGATAGGCAACGCATGGAAATTTACTTCGCGGAAGCCCCGGGCGGAGATTGAATTCGGCGCTTCAGATCGCGATGGTGCGCGCGAGTTTTTCATCCGCGACAATGGCGCCGGTTTCGACATGAAATACGCGGAACGCCTTTTCGGGCCGTTCCAGCGGCTCCACAGCGCCGAGGAGTTCGAGGGAACCGGCATCGGGCTCGCCCTGGTGCGCCGTATCATCAACCGCCATGGCGGGACGGTGCGCGCCGAGGGCGAAATAGGGAAGGGTGCGACAATTTACTTCACAATAGAAAATTAGAATTGAAATGGTACGCTGAACCATGGTAAAATGAATACAAAGGAGCGTTATATGAATAAGCCAATCCTCCTGGTGGAAGACAACCCTGACGACGTCGAGCTCACGATCAGGGCGTTCAGCAAGAGCAATATCGCCAACGAGATAATAGTTGCCCGGGATGGCGAGCAGGCCCTCGAGCTGCTTTTAGGCGACAAGCCCGTCACACCGGCGGTGGTGCTGCTTGACCTGAAGCTGCCCAAGATCGACGGCCTGGAAGTGCTGCGCCGGATACGCGACAGCAAAGAGACAGAACTTCTTCCCGTGGTGATACTGACCTCGTCCCGTGAAGAGAACGACCTTGTCAACGGGTACCGGTGCGGCGCCAATAGCTATATCAGAAAACCGGTCGATTTCGAACGCTTTATCGAGGCGGTAAAAACGCTTGGCGTGTACTGGCTTATCCTGAACGAGCCGCCGCCTATGTGACCGGATTGAGGTTAACATGACGCGCAAACTGAACATCCTCATCGTCGACGATTCGGAAGACGACGTCTTGCTCACGATCCGGGAGCTGCGCCAGGGCGGATACGATCCGTCGTGGAAGCGCGTGGACACGGCGGGGGGCATGGCCGAAGCGCTCGAACAGGGACAGTGGGATCTTATTATTTCCGACCACCAGATGCCCAACTTTGATTCACTCGGTGCGCTGGAGACCCTGAACAGTTCGGGTAAAGACATACCTTTTATAATCGTGTCGGGCATGATCGGCGAGGACACCGCGGTACTGGCCATGAAATCGGGCGCGGACGACTACCTCAGGAAGGACAACCTGAAGCGGCTCGTTCCTGCCATCGAGCGCGAGCTCGAGGATGTGGGAATCCGCAGGAAGAAACGCGTCGTGGAAGACCGTCTTCAGAAGAGCGAGGCCCGGTACCGGATGCTCTTCGCGCGGATGATGGATGGTTTCGCGCTGCTTGAATACATGGATACGGGCGCCGACAGGGCCCCGGATTTCATTTTTATCGACTTGAACGATGCATTCGCCTCCACCCTCGGGCTCACCCGCGAGGACATCATCGCGAAGACGGTGCGTGAGGTGTATCCTGAAGTCATGGAAGAGCTGCTCGTTCGGTACCGGTCCGTTGCGCTAACGGGCGAGTCCATGCATTTTGAACAATATTCCCCGGCAAGCCGCAATTATTTTGAGATAAGCGCCTACCGCCCCCGCGCCGGCCAGGTGGCCACCATCATCAAGGACGTTACCGCGCGGAAAGTCGAATCCGAACGGCAGGCGCTGCTGGGTTACATCCTTGAGACGATCAACCGCGAAGCCAACACGCAGACGATAATCCAGGATATCATCAGTCTGATCAAGCATCATTACGGGTTCGATGCCGTGGGTTTGCGTTTCAGACAGAACGGCGACTATCCATATTACGAGCATGACGGGTTGAGCGATGCGTTCCTGGAAACCGAGATTTCGCTGTGTTCCCGGGACGAACTGGGTGCGCCACTATCGGATTCCGACGGCACCCCCTCTCTTGAATGCCTGTGCGGCATCGTACTGAAAGGAAAAACCGACGCTTCAAATCCGTATTTTACGGAAGGCGGCAGTTTCTGGAGCAACGACCTGGAGCTGCTGTCCGCGTCCCTTAACGATTCAACTCTGGACACGACATTTCGGGGCCGGTGCGTCAGGGAAGGGTATAAATCCCTTGCGCTCATTCCACTCCGTTCCGGGGAGGATAACATCGGTCTCCTCCAGCTGATTTCATTCAAGCCGAACATGTTCAGCGCTCCATTGATTCTGTTTTTTGAAAGCATCGGCCTTACCCTCGGGATCGCGCTGAAAAGGAGAAAAATCGAGGAGGAGGTCCAGGAGAGCGAGGAGAAATACCGCTCGCTGGTGGAAACCACCCCCTGCATCATATGCAAAGTCGACCCCGGCGGGAAAACGCTGTTCGTCAATTCCTATGTCGAGACGGTGACCGGATACGCCGCTGACGATCTGGTCGGCCGGGACTGGTTTGAAACCTTCTACCCGGGACAGTCCGCCGACCAGTTGGCCTTGATGATGAAGGCGTTCGAAGACGGCGACGTCCATGGGTATGAAATGACTCTTACCGGCCGCGACGGCGGCCAGCGGAGCATATACTGGGATTCCTTCAACACCTGGGGGCCGAACGGGGAATTGATCGAAATCAACGGCGTCGGTGTGGATATAACGGAGCGGAAGAGGCTGGAGGAGGAGCGTGACCATATCCTCAACCTCTCCCAGGACCTCATCTGTATAGCCGGTATGGACGGCTATTTCAAGTACGTTAATCCGGCGTGGGTGTTCGTGCTCGGCTATTCGCAGGCAGAGCTCCTGTCCCGTCCTTATCTCGATTTCGTCCATCCGGACGATCATGGGCGCAATGACGCCGAAGTAGCGCGCATGAAGGCGGGGCATAAAATGATGGATTTCGAGAACAGGTACGTACACCGGGACGGCTCGGTCCGGATAATAAACTGGCGCGGCGTTCCTCTGCCTGACCGCCACCTGATGTACTGCATAGGACGTGATGTGACCGAAGAGCGGAATGCCGGGGCCGCCCTCCAGGAGAGCCGGGAGCAGTACCGCCTGCTGGTGGAGAACATGGGTGATGCGGTCCTGCTGACCGAGCCCGGCGGTACCATCTTCTCGGTAAATCAGGCCGGGTGCCGCATGTTCGGCCGCACAGAGGAGGAGATTTGTCGTCTCGGACGCGTCGGCATCATCGATAAAACCGACCCGCGGCTGGCGGCTGCCCTGGAGGAGCGCGCGCGCACCGGCCGGTTCAAGGGAGAGCTCACCGGCCTCAGGGCAAACGGAGAGAAATTCCCGATCGAGGTAAGCACCACCCTTTTCAAGAACAGGAGCGGCGAAGATCGGACCGCCATGATCATATCCGACATCAGCGAAAGGGTCAGGGCGGAGAAGGCCCTCCGCGAGAGCGAGGAAAAGTACCGCCTCCTCGCGGACAATGTGGACGACATTGTCTGGACCATGGGCCTGGACCTGCGCACGACATACGTGAGCCCGTCGGTCATGAAGGTCCTGGGTTTTACGCCGGAGGAACGGATAATGCAGTCCCCGTCCGAGCAGGTGACGCCGGAATCCTATGAGCTGCTCACGCGCCGGTTAAGGGATGAAATGGCGCTCGAGGAACAGGGGGCCGCCGACAGGTCCCGCTCTGTCACGCTCGAAGCGGAATTCTACCGGCATGACGGCAGCACGGTCTGGCTGGAGTCGGTCATCACCGCAATCCGCGATGCCGACGGGCGCATCGAGCGGCTTCTCGGCGTATCCCGCGATATTACGGAGCGGCGGCGCATCAATGCTTCTCTCGTGGAAAAGAGCAGGGATCTCGCGCTTTCGGAACAGCAGGCCCGCTACCAGTTCCGGTTCCTCTATGTCGTCATCAATTCCATCAACGCGCCCATATTTTTCAAGGATGACGGCGGGCATTACAGCGGCTGCAACACCGCGTTCGAAGAGTTCGTTGACCTGCCGATGAGCGAGATCGTGGGGAAAACCGTGTATGACATTTGGCCGCCGGACCTTGCCGGGTCGTACGACCGGATGGACCGCGAGCTTCTTGCGGCCGGGGGCACGCAGACCCGTGAAATGCAGATGCATCTCCCCGACGGCTCGTATCGCGACGTTATATTGAGTACGGCGGTGTATCCCAGCAAAAACGGCACCGCGGGAGGCGTCGTCGGCGTCATGCTCGACATAACCGACCGCAAGCGCGCGGAGGAGGCGGTGCGGGAGTCCGAGCGGTTCGCGCAGAGCACGGTCAACGCACTGGACGCGAACATCGCCATCCTGGCCGGCACGGGAGAGATAATCTCCGTGAACCGCGCGTGGCGCGAGTTCGCTCTTGAAAATGGCGGCGAACACGCGCGCGTGTTCGAAGACGCGAATTATCTCGCCGTATGCGATTTCGCCACCGGGACCGGTTCGGAAGGAGCGGCGGAATTCGCCGCCGGAATAAGGAGCGTCATGACCGGGGCCGCGGAGACATATATGCAGGAATATCCCTGCCATGCGCCGTTTGCCAATCGATGGTTCGTCGGCAAGGTGACCCGCTTCCCGGGCGAGGGCCCGCTCAGGATCGTCGTGGCCCATACCGAAATAACGGAGCGCAAGCTCGCCGAGGAGAAGATAGCCGCCTCCCTGCACGAGAAGGAAGCGCTCCTCCGCGAGATCCACCACCGCGTGAAGAACAACATGCAGGTCATCTCCAGCCTGATCGGCCTCCAGAACTCGTACATAACCCGGGGCGCCAACGTGGGCGTGGCCCTGGGAGAAATGCAGAACCGGATAAAGTCCATGGCCATCGTGCACGAGAAGCTCTACCGGTCGGAAAACCTGGCCCGCATCGATTTCAGGGAATACGTCACGAGCCTCTCGATGTCGATCTTCCAGTCCCTGAGCGTGGACCCGGACCGGGTCGCGCTGCAACTCGATGTGGGGGCGGTGACGCTCGGCATAGACGAGGCGGTGCCCTGCGGCCTGCTGGTGAACGAGCTGGTCACCAACGCACTCAAGCACGGGTTCCCGGGCGGTAGGACGGGCGTCATAACAGTATCAATGACGGACACGGGCGGGGGGACATACCGGATATCGGTCAGGGACGACGGCGTGGGTCTTCCCGAAGCGTTCGACGTGGCCGCCGCCGGCTCCCTCGGAGTCCGGCTCATCGGCATTTTAACGAAGCAGATCGGCGGCTCCCTGGAGGTGCGGTCGGAACAAGGCAGGGGCGCCGAGTTCATCATCACGTTCCCTGCCGGAAAGGAGGCCAGGTCCCATGAAGGGGAATAAAATCCTTATTGTTGAGGACGAGCTCATCACCGCGGAAAATATCAGGGAGAGCCTGGTCCGGAGCGGTTATACGGTCACGGGCATTGCGTCCTCCGGCGACGAGGCCTTCGGCATGATCGGGAGCGACATGCCGGACCTTTCCCTTGTCGACATCAGGATCAGGGGCGACCAGGACGGGATCGAGGTGGCCCGGCGCATGACCGGCGATTTCGACATACCGGTCATATACCTGACCGCGTACTCGGACGATGACGTCGTGATGCGCGCCCGGGACACGCTTTCCTACGGCTACCTGTTGAAGCCGTTCGAGGACCGGGAGCTTTCCAGCAACATAGAGATCGCGCTCCACAAGCACCGGGCGGACCGTACGGTGCGGGAGAGCGAGGCCCGGCTCAAGGAGAGCAACGAGAAGCTCCGCACCACGGTCATGGGGATCGCCGAGGCCATGGCGATGGCGGTCGAGACCCGGGACCCCTACACGGCCGGGCACCAGCGGCGGGTGGCCCAGCTGGCCGCCGCCATCGCGCTGGACCTGGGGCTCCCGTCCGATACGATCAACGGCATCACGATCGCCGCCTCAATCCACGACATCGGCAAGCTGGGCGTGCCCGCCGAGCTCCTGGTCAAGCCTTCCCGGCTCACCGATGTCGAGTTCCAGCTCATCGAGGACCACTCCCGCGCCGGCTACGAGATCCTCAGGAACATAGATTTTCCCTGGCCGATCGCCGAGATGGTGTACCAGCACCATGAGCGTCTGAACGGCACCGGGTACCCGCGGGGCCTGGCGGGAGACGAGATACTTCCGGAGGCCCGGATCATCGTCGTGGCGGACGTGGTCGAGGCCATCGCCTCGCACCGGCCCTACCGCCCGGCCCTGGGCCTGGAAATCGCGGTTAAGGAGCTGACCGAATTCCGGGGGATCCGTTACGACCCCGCACCCGTGAATGCGTGCCTGTCGCTGCTGGGCGGAGGGTTCGTGTTTTCGGCGGACGGCAGGCAGGCCCTTCAGGGGACCGCATGATTGCGATCGCAGGAGCAGGCGTATGGCGGAAATAAAGGTTCTTATCGTAGAGGACGAGCTCGTCACCATGGAGCTGATCAGGGAGGTGCTCCAGAGCCGCGGGTATGCCGTCACGGACGCGGCCGCGAACGGCGACGATGCGCTCGCGAGCATCGAGCGCGAGACGCCGGACCTGATCCTCATGGACATCAGGATCAAGGGCGGACTGGACGGGATCGAGCTGACCCGGATCGTGAATGAAAAGTATCGCGTCCCGGTGATCTACCTGACGGCGTTCGCGGACCGGAAGACCGTGGAGCGGGCGAAAACGGCCGAATCGTACGGCTATTTGATAAAGCCTTTCGGCGAGATGGAGCTGGTCACCAACATCGAGATTGCCCTGTACAAGCACCGGCTGGACCGGAGGCTCCGCGTGAGCGAGAACCGCTATCGCTCCCTGTTTGAAACAATGAAAGACGCCGTGTACACGCACGACATGTCCGGTAAAATCCTGGACTTCAATCCGGCCCTGGAGGCGATGTTCGGATATACGAGCGAAGAGGTCCCGGAGATCAACGTACGGGACGTATTCGTCGACCCGAAAGACCCCGACCGGTTCCTGGATCATATCAAGGCAAACGGCTTCATCAAGGATTTTAGCACCTCCCTGCGCCGGAAGGACGGGGAGGTCATCCACTGCGTCATGACCGCCAACCTGGAACGCTCCCCGGAAGACAACCGGAAGATCATTCGCGGCGTAATACGCGACATCACCGAGGTGGAGAGATCGCACCGGGCGCTCCGCGAGCAGCAGGAATTCATGGAGGCCGTTCTCGACAGCCTCCCGACCGTGTTTTATGCGGTCAACCGCGAGGGGCGGTTCGTGAGATGGAACCGCAAGCTGGAGGAGCTCTACGGCTCGTCTGTAGACCGCATGGCAGGCGTTAACGTGTTCGATGTCATGAATGAAAAGAACCGGGAGCTGTTCGGGAAGATGCTCGACGAAGGTTTTGCCGGGGGCACGGTAACCTTCGAGACCCGCCTTCGCCAGAGCGGCGTGGACAATGAAATTCGCGATTTTATCATCACCGGCCGCCGGGTGTCGATCGGCGGCAGCGACTACCTGGTGGGCTCGGGCCTGGACATCACCGAGCGCAAAAGCATGGAGGACGCCCTTCGCCGGGGTGAAGAGAAGTACCGGACGCTCGTAGAAAACCTGAACGACGTGATTTTCACGCTGGATGCGGCCGGTACCATCACCTACATGAGTCCTGCGCTCCAGGGGATAAGCCAGTACCGCGTGGACGAAGTTATCGGCAGGAATTTCAGGGAGCTGGTGCATCCCGACGACCTGCCGGAGCTGATCCGGCGGTTGGCAAAAACGATCGCCGGCGCGAACGAATCGTTCGAATTCCGGGTCCTTGACAAGGATGGGACCGTACGCCATGTGCGCACCTCCAGCAGGGTCGTCACAAGCGGCGGAGCGGTAACCGGGGTCACGGGCGTGATGGCGGACATCACGGACAGGAAGCGGATGGAGGAGGCGGTCGTTGAAAGCGAGAACCGGTATCGCGCCATTTTCGACGGGTCGCTGAACCTGGTCTACATCCACGATTTCAAAGGGAATTTTATCGATGCCAATAACGCCGCCCTCGCTCTCCTGGGATATGCCCGGGACGACATCCCCCGGCTCTCCTTCAAGGACCTCGTAACCGTGGAAGATCTCGAGCGCGCGACCGCCCAGATCGCCGGTATGATCCGGACGGGCAATCAGACCAGGATCATCGAATATAATCTCAGGGCCCGGTCGGGCGAATCCAGGCATATCGAAACCTCGGCATCCCTTCTGTACCGGGAGGGCACGCCGTACGCGGTCCTTGGCGTTGCCCGCGACATCACGGAGCGGAAGAAGTACATCGACGAGCTGAAACGGGTCTCCGCCGATAATGAAAACCTGCTCAATTCCATCACCTCGATCCTGATCGGCGTGGACACGCACGACGTCATTACCCACTGGAACCACATGGCGGAGGAGACCTTCAGAGTGCCCTCGTCCGAAGCCGTGGGAAAGAAGATAACGGGGTATGACATCGACTGGGAATGGGACGCCATATATTCGGGCATATCGTCCTGCATCATCGGGAACTGCCCGATCAATCTGACCGACATCAATTACCGGGATAATAACGGCAAACCGGGAGTCCTGGGCATCACTATAAACCCTATAAAGGATGAAAACGACGCGCTCAAGGGCTTCCTTATCCACGGCAAGGACATAACCGAGAAGCGCATGGTCGAGCAGCAGCTTCTCCAGTCCAGCAAGATGGCCACGGTGGGCGAGATGGCCACCGGCGTGGCGCACGAGCTGAACCAGCCCCTCAACGTCATCAAGATGGCATCGCAGTACCTGATGGACGGGCTGAATGAAAAGTACGCGACCGAGGACTTCGTCAGGGAGCGGGTGCAGAAGATCGTCGCGCAGGTTGACCGCGCCGCCCACATCATAAACCACCTCCGGGAATTCGGCCGGAAGAGCGACTACGATTTCAGCGATATCGATCCCAATCTTCCGATACGGGTCGCGTTCGACATGCTGGGCGAGCAGCTCAGGATCAATGACATAGGCGTCAGCCTCGACCTTGCGGATAACCTGCCCCCGGTCCGCGGAGACCTGAGCAAGCTGGAACAGGTATTCATCAATCTTATCGTCAATGCAAAAGACGCAATGCTGGGAGCGAAAAATCCTTTACAGGAAAAGAATATCATGGTGAAATCATACCGCGAGCAGGACGGCGATGACGTTGTGATCAGGTTCGGAGACACCGGGCCAGGGATGCCGGCGGACGTGGCCGAACGCATATTTGAGCCGTTTTTCACGACCAAGGAAGTGGGCAAAGGCACAGGCCTGGGCCTTTCCATAAGCTACGGCATCATCAAGGCGCACCGGGGCACGATCGATATAGTTCCCGGGGAGAGTGGAGCGGTTTTCCATGTCCGTCTTCCGGTATCGAGAAAACCGGGCAGAATGCCGGAAGAAGAATGACGGGAACGGGGGGATCCGATGAACGAACGACTGGTACTGATCGTTGACGATGAGCCGGACATCTGCGGGGAGATAAGCGGCTACCTGTCCACCAAGGGCTACCAGGTAATAGTCGCCCATAACGGCAAGGATGCGGTCAAGCTGTTCACACAGCACAAACCGATCCTGGTCCTATCGGACTACAAGATGCCGGTCATGAACGGCGTCGAGCTCCTAAGGTCAATTAAGGCGATCAACAGGGATATTCATGTGATCCTCATGAGCGGTGCCGCGGACGGAAAAACCATTGTGCAGGCCATGAAGGAAGAGGCCTTCGATTTCCTTGTCAAGCCGATAGATCTCGGCAACCTGCTGACGGTAATTGGGGCCGCCATATCGAAGACGCAGTCGAAGCTGGCCCAGGACAGCGTGCGGAAAGTCAGCATGACCTTCATATCGGAGGTCGCCGAGGTCAGCGATGATATCATGGTCCTCTATTTCAGCAGCGACCTGGACGAATATACCGCTCCAAAATACGATACGTATATCAAAAAGCTCATCAACGAAAAGACCGCGAAGAAAAACCTTGTTTTTTTCCTCAGAAGCGTTAAGTATATCAATAACATCGGCCTGAACCTGCTCATCAGCCTCAACGATTTCATGAAGGATAAAGGGCATGTCCTGTACCTCTGCAACCTGTCCCAGCCCGTCGATTTTTATCTGCGGTCGCTCGGCTATCTCAATTATTTCAACATCGACCATTCCGTGGAAGGCATTGTTGAGCGGATTCATATGATGAATCCCTGATCGGTAGCTCCGCAGTCATTTTTGACATTTATAAAGAAGAAATTATCATGTAAGCCCGCTTCCTCTTTTTATTTTCGACCGGTGAAATTAATTGCTTGAAAATTATGTCCCCTCCGGAAAAGCATAGGGACATGGATTTCGTTCATCTCCACAATCATACCGACTACTCGATCCTTGACGGCGCAATAACGGTCGATAAACTGGTCGAAAAGACGATACAGCTCGGCATGCCCGCCGTGGCCCTCACCGATCACGGGAACATGTTCGGCGCCATCGACTTTTACCAGGCGGCGAAAAAAAAGGGCATCACCCCGATCATCGGGGAGGAATTTTACATGGCGCCCGGCTCCCGGACGAACCGCGAGGCGAGCCGCGCGAACGGCGAGGACACCTCCTACCACCTGATCCTCCTGGCGAAAGACGTCACCGGATACCGCAACCTGATGAAGCTTTCCTCCATCGGATATACCGAGGGCTTCTACTACAAGCCGCGCATCGATTTCGAGGTGCTGGAGAAGCACCACGAGGGCCTCATCTGCTCCTCGGCCTGCCTGGGGGGCCAGATCCCCAACCTGATACTCAGGGGAAAGGAGAACGAGGCGCGCGAGCTGACGGGCCGTTTCAACGAGCTCTTCGGCAGGGAGCATTTCTACCTGGAGCTCCAGTACCACGGGATCAAGGAGCAGGAGACGGTCAACCGGGGGCTCATAAAGATCGCCACGGACCTTGACATCCCCCTCATCGCCACCAATGACGCGCACTACGTGAGCAAGGATGACTCGCGCTCCCACGAGGTCCTCCTCTGCGTCCAGACCGGCAGGCTCATGAAAGACGAGAGCCGGATGAAGTTCCCCTCCAACGAGTTCTACCTGAAATCGGCCGAGGAGATGCAGGCGATGTTCGCCGATTACCCGGACGCGCTGATCAACACGTACAACATATACAAGATGATCGACCTTGAGATCGAGCTGGGCAGGGCGATCCTGCCTCACTTCGAGGTGCCCGAGGGGTATAACCTGGACACGTATTTACGGCACCTGGTCAAGGAGGGCTCGCGCAAGAGGTACGGGGACCGGATACCGGAAGAGGTGCAGAAGAGGATCGATTACGAGCTGTCGGTCATCACGAACATGAAGTTCTCCGGCTATTTTCTCGTGGTGTGGGACGTCATCAACCACGCCCGCTCGAAGGGCATCCCCGTGGGCCCGGGCCGCGGCTCGGCCGCCGGGTCGATGGTCTCCTACTGCCTGGGGATCACGGCGCTCGACCCGCTCCGGTACGACCTGCTGTTCGAGCGGTTCCTGAACCCGGAACGGAACGAGATGCCTGACATGGACCTTGACTTCTGCGCGGAGCGGCGCGGCGAGGTCATCGACTACGTGCGGGAGCGGTACGGCGACGACCACGTGAGCCAGATCATCACCTTCAACACGATGTCCGCGAAGGCGGTCATCAAGGACGTGGCCCGCGCCATGGACATCCCCTTCCAGCGGGCGAACGAGATCAGCAAGATGATCGAGGAAAAGGAGCTCAAGGAGACCCTCGCCAAGTCGAAGGACTTCCAGGCCCTGTACAAGGACCGGGAAACGGGCAGGGACCTGATCGACACCTCTCTCAAGCTCGAGGGCCTGGTCCGCTCGGCCGGCAGGCATGCGGCCGGCATCGTCATCTCGCGCGGCCCCCTCACCGACTACGTGCCCCTGTACATGGACAAGGACGGGGCCATCTCGTCCCAGTTCGAGAAAAACGCGCTGGAAAAGGCGGGTCTGGTGAAGATGGACTTCCTGGGCCTGAAAAACCTTACCATTATCGATACATGCCTCCGGCTCATCCGGGAGACGACCGGCGAGGCGGTGAACATCGACACCATACCCCTCGACGACAAGAAGACCTACCGCCTGCTCCAGAAGGCCGACACCAAGGGAGTGTTCCAGCTTGAAAGCGGCGGCATGCAGACCCTTCTCCGGCGCCTGGGGCCCACCTGTTTCGAGGACATCATCGCCATCGTGGCCCTGTACCGTCCCGGTCCCCTGAATTCCGGCATGGCCGACGATTTCATCAAGCGGAAGAGGAACCCCACGCTCGTCGAATACCAGCATCCGTCCCTAGAGCCGGTGCTCCGCGACACCCTGGGCGTCGTCGTGTACCAGGAGCAGGTCATGCGCATAAGCCAGATCATCGCCGGCTTCACCATGCCGGAGGCGGACAAGCTGCGCAAGGCGATGGGCAAGAAGAACATGGACATCATCAACGACCTGGAAGCGAAGTTCCTGAAGGGCGCGGAGAAGAACAGCATCAACCGCAAGCTGGCCGAGAGCCTCTACGACATGATCAAGAAGTTCGGGGAGTACGGCTTCAACAAGTCCCACTCCGCCGCGTACGCGCTGGTCGCCTACCAGACTGCGTACCTCAAGGCGCACTACCCGCTCCCGTATATGACCGCGCTCCTCTCGGCCCAGCCGGACCGGCAGGACGACGTCGTCCAGTACATCAACGACTGCCGGGCCGCGGGCATCGACGTGCTGCCTCCCTCCGTGAACGCGAGCGATTACGATTTCACGATCGAGGGGCCGTCCATCCGCTTTGGCCTGAGCGCCATCAAGGGGGTGGGGGAGAAGGCGATCGAATCGATCGTCGCCGCGCGCAAGCGCGCCGGCACGTTCAACTCCCTCCGTGACTTCCTCGAGGGAACGGAATCCATGACCGTGAACCGCGGCGTGCTGGAGGCCCTCATCTTTGCCGGCGCGATGGACTGCCTGCACGAAAACCGCGCCCGGCTCTTCGCCTCGATCGACATCATCCTCGAGGCCGCCCGCCGCCTGCAGGAGGACCGGGCCTCCGGCCAGGGGAACCTCTTTGACATGCCGGGCGGCTCCGCGCCGTCCGCCGTGTCCGTCGATCTCCTGGACGTCCCGGAATGGCACGACAACGAGAAGCTGGCCCACGAGAAGCAGGTGCTGGGCCTCTATATCTCCGGCCACCCGCTGGCCCGCTACGAGCAGGACATCAGGATGTTCTCGTCCGTGTCGCTGAAGGGCCTGTCGGCCGAGCACAACGGCAAGACGGTCTCCATCGTCGGCATCCTGGCGAATTTACAGGTGAAGCGGGCGCAGAAGACCGGCAAGCGCTACGCCCTGGCCGAGCTCGAGGACATGGACAGCTCGGTGGAGGTGATCTTCTTCGAGAAAGTGCTGTCGAAGCACGAGGCGCTCGTCACCTCCGGGAAGCCGATCATGGTGACGGGCGTGGTCGAGGCCGAGAGCGACACGCTCATGAAGATCGTCGTCACCGGCATAAAGTCGCTGAAAGAGGTCAAGCAGGAGGCCATCTCCGCGCTGCACATAAAGCTGGACATCATCGGCGTGGACGACACCATGCTGAAGACGCTGGAGTCGGTCTTCACCCGCCACAAGGGCGAGTGCCCCATATTCTTCCACGTGAACGCGAAGGAGGGGGAGAAGGTGATCAAGGCCCATTCCACGTACAACGTCAAGCCCTCCGAGGGGCTGGTGAAGGACCTCACGCAGGTGATCGGCCAGGATTCGCTGACGTTTACGATAAGCCATCATTGATAAGTCCGCAAGCGCTTGCGGACTTATCGGCAACGTCTGACCGGAGGGAAGGTGGATATGGAACAGGTCACATGCGTCATCTGCGGCAGCGACGAGCGTAAGCCCCTGTTCTCCAAGGAGTCGCGCGGCGGCCAACCCTTCACCCTGGTGAAGTGCGGCCGGTGCGGCCTGCAGTTCGTCTCGCCCCGCCCCGACGCCAATGAGATTGGCGCGTACTACGGCGGCTCCTACTTTACCACCAGGACCGACCGGGGCTATGACGACTATTTTTCAGAGGAGACCCGCCGGGAGATCGAGCGTGTGATCCGCCTGAACCTTGCGGACATGGAATTTTTCGGGTACGAGGCGTCGCTCGACGGGGGGAAGCGCGTCCTGGACATCGGGTGCGCGGCCGGCTACTTTCTCGCGTTTATGCGCGACCGGGGATGGGACGCCACGGGCGTGGATATTTCCCCCGCCTGCATCGAGTTCGCGCGCGGCGCGGACCTTGCCGTGTACGAGGACGATTACCTTGAGATATCCTTCGCGCGCCCCTTCGACCTGATCACGCTCTGGGCGTCAATCGAGCACCTTCACCGGCCGGACCGGTTCCTGGAAAAGGCGCGCGACGAGCTGAAAGACGGCGGCCGTCTCTACATCTCCACCTGCCGCGCCGGCGGCGCCAATTTCATGCGCCTCTACGGCAGGGACTGGCGGTTTTACAACTTTCCGGAGCACCTCTGGTTTTTTTCCCGCGCGGGAATGAAAAAACTTTTGGAAAAGTACGGCTTCCGGATAGTGCGGTACGCTACCTATGGCAGCGGCTTCGGGAAGCCGGGCTCGTTCCAAAGGAAAACGGCCGACGCCATGGCCAAGCGGCTCCGCATGGGCGACATGATGCTGGTGGCGGCGGAGAAGGCGTAGCCCCCCTCCCCCGAAGTGTTGCGTAAAAAATAATTTATGCTGGAATACCTGCTTCCGTTTATCATAATGCAATAATGCATTAAAATAATGGACATTTTATACCGCGTGTTTTTTAATGATGAAAATTGATATGCTAATTAAGACACATACGTTCGACCGCGCCCCCTCGGGGGGACAGCGGGGTACAGGAGTCCAATGATGCATGTGGCAAAAACAATAAAGGACGTCCGCGACCATGTCGCCGCCGCGCGAAAGTCGGGAAAGCGCATCGGCTTCGTGCCCACCATGGGCTATCTCCATGAGGGCCACCTCTCGCTCGTGGCCGAGTCGAAGAAGCATGCTGAATACCAGGTCATGAGCATCTTCGTGAACCGGATACAGTTCAACGATCCCAGGGATTTCGACAAGTACCCGATCGACCTGGACCGCGACTACCGGCTGGCTGAGGGCGCCGGCGTGGACCTGGTCTTCGTGCCGGACGAGCGCGAGATGTACAAAAACCGGCTCACCTACGTGGACGTCGATCTCCTGACAGAGCACCTCTGCGGCGCGCACCGCCCCGGGCATTTCCGCGGCGTGTACACCGTGGTGAGCAAGCTCTTCAACATCGTCCAGCCGGACGTGTCCGTGTTCGGCCAGAAGGACATCCAGCAGGCGGTGAGCATCGAGAAGATGGTCGCAGACCTCGATTTCCCCATACGCATCATCATCGCGCCCACGGTCCGCGAGATGGACGGGCTGGCCATGAGCTCCCGCAACGCGCGCCTGTCGCCGGACGAGCGGACGCGGGCGCTGGCCATATCGCGCTCCCTCAAAAAAGCGGAGGAGATGCTCCGCGCCGGCGAGCGCGGCACGGCGGCGATTGCCGCAGCAATGCGGAAGGAGATCGAGTCCTCCGCGCCGACCTCCATCGATTACATCTCGATCGTGCGGTACGCAGACCTTGCGCCCGCGGACGCAGTGACGGAAAAATCGGTCATCGCCACGGCCGTGTTCTATGGCGTAACCCGGCTCATCGACAACATGATCGTCGAGGTCGGCGAGGGAGGCGTGCGATGCGTGTACTGAGAGCCGTATTTCCCTTCATCGCCCTCGCCCTCGCGCTCGTCTCCTGTTCGCCGCAGGCGGCGGTCACGCCCCGGGGCGCGTTCAACGATTTGCGGGAGGCCGTCCGGGCCGGGGACGCGGCCGCGCTGGAGCGCCAGCTCACCACCGCCAGCCTGGCGCGGATGCGCGAGGCGGCGGCGCTCTTTTCACGCATGGAGGACCGGCAGGTTGAGGCGCTCTCGGAAAAGCTTGGCGTGGACGCGCAGCGGCTCCGGCGCCTCTCGGTGCGGGACTACTGCGCGCTTACCCTCGCGGCCGGTGGGGAGCGGAATGTCATACGGGTTGCGGCACGGCAGGAGATCGTGGGCGTGAGCCGCAAAGGCGCCCGCGCCGTCATACGCGTCTCGAACGGCATGGAGCTGCACTTCGTGAAAGAAGGCCCGTACTGGAAATTTGATATGACCCTGCTGTGACGGCTGGGGAGAATTAATGATTAACCATTAATCATGAATAATGCAGGATAATTTTATCCACTCCCGAGGAGCGGATAAAATTTATATTAGACATGTTGCCTGCCTGTTTATCATTATGGCTTGCTGGGCTTGTCATTCCCGCCCCTCGACAGGTTTATCCTGAGCTTGTCGAAGGGCTCGGGATAAACTCCAGCGGGAATCAATGCGAAAAATATGGATTCCGGCTCTTCGCTGCGCTTCGGCCGGAATGACAGGTTTGTTTTACAACAAGCTGATTAATTATCTTGTATTCTCCGTGTTGAAAATTATTGCAGGCTATAGAATGAAACAAATTTACAATAAAAAAGGCGCCATCCTGGCAATGACAATACTCCTGGCCTTCACCGGCGCGGTGTGCCTGCTCGAGGGGTTTGTCCTCCGCTGGTCCGGCACCGGCAGCGCTCAGGCTGCCGCCGCGGAGATGGACGGCTTCACGATCACAGCGTACTGCCCCGGGGCGTGCTGCAACGGGGAGTGGGCGGGACTGACCTCGTCTGGGAAAAGCATCAATTACTATCTTGCCCTGAACATCAGGATCGCCGCGGTTGACCCGGCGGTCATTCCGATGGGATCACGGTTCACCTACCGGGGCCTCGAATACCGCGCCGTTGACATCGGCGGTAAAATAGTGGGGAAACGGATCGACCTGCTCATGCCGGACCACCGCACGGCTGACGAGTTCGGCGTGAAGCGGGAACAGAGAATCGTCATGCTTGACGGAGGCGCACCGGACCTCGCTGACCCGGGCGTGGGCGAAATCTCAAGCGCGTATGATCAGCCGGATACTTTTTCTGTTCAATAAAAGGGGGGACGGCCCCGTTGAAAAATTAGATTGACGATCCAGCTTGTCGCGGATCGGAAGGGAGGTCTTATGACGGGAGCGGGCAGGTCGATTTTCTATTTCGGTTTCTGGGTGCTGGCGTGCGGCATAACGCTCATGTTTTTTCCGGCCTTCTGCCTGGAGTTCGCGGGCATCGCGCTCAACGACTATATCACGGTGCGCCTCTTCGGCATGGTGCTCATCTACCTGGCCGTGTATTATTTCATCGCCGGGCGACATCCGGCCTTCCGCCCGCTGTACCGGGCCACGGTCTTCACGCGCTCTTCCGCGCTCCTCGTCGTCATCGTGTTTGTGCTCCTGGGCATGGCGAAGCCGATAGTAATCGGTTTCGTAATGGTGGACGCGCTGGGAGCGCTCTGGACCGGGCTTGCGCTCCGGGCGGAGAAATCCTGATACATCTCTCGCAGAGGCGCAGAGTCGCAGGGGATCAAGGTTTGATTTCCGTGCTACAAAAACAGCAGCTTCCTCATAGCCTGGCGGGTTAAGTGTAATCAGAACCGTGAATGAATACGAATATTTACGAGTGGTATTATAAGTGATGAAAAAATTTAACCACAGAAATGTTGAGTCACGGCGGTTGTTGATAAAGGGCTTGAAGAGATTAATGCTCTGTGTCTCTGTGCCTCTGTGGTGAATAATATTATTAGTGCTAATTAGTATTTATTCGTGTTCTTTAGTGGTTATACCAGGAGGATTTTTTGTATGAAACTCTCGACATTGTTCAGCCCCGTGAAGATCGGGACCATGGAAATAAAAAACCGGATCGCGATGGCGCCCATGGCGACCGATTTCGCCGAAGGCGACGGCACGGTATCGGACCGCCTGATAGATTACTACGAGGCGCGGGCCCGCGGCGGCGCGGGCCTCATCATCCTCGAGGTGTGCACCATCGACGGGATGTCGCCCTACATTCCGCGCACGGTGGGACTCTGGGACGACTCGTTCATCGGCGGGCTTAAACGGCTCACTGACGCAGTGCATGCTCATGGCGCGAAGATCATCCCCCAGATCGCGCACCCCGGTCCCGAGTCGCTGGCCCCGCTTTTCAACGGCACGGAGGCGGTTGGTCCCTCGGCCGGCATCGTGAACAACCTGACCAGGATGAAGTGCCGCGGGCTGGCGGCGGACGAGATACCGGCTCTCATCGGGCAGTTCGGCGATGCCGCGCGCCGCGCCCGCGCCGCAGGATTTGACGGGTGTGAACTGCACGCCGCCCACAGCTACATGCTTGCCGGCTCGTTCCTCTCGACCCTCAGGAACCGCCGCGTCGACGAATACGGCGGCGGGCTCACCGGGCGACTCCGCTTTCCGCTCGAGGTTATCCGCGCCGTGCAGGAGAAGGCCGGCGCCGACTTTCCCGTTACCCTGCGTCTCTCCGCCGAGGAGCAGGTCCCCGGCGGCCGCTCCCTCGAGGAGACCGGCTATATCGCGCGCGTCTTCACGGAAGCGGGGGTGGCCGGCTTCCATATGTCCAGCGGCGTGTACCCGGACCTCGCCTGGCGGGTGATCCCGCCCACGGGCACGCCCTTTGGCCTGAACGTCGCCGGCGCGGCCTCCGTGAAGAAGGCCGCGGGCGCGCCGGTCATGGTCGTGGGCCGTATCGTCGAGCCGGGCATGGCCGAGGAGATCGTACGGGGCGGCAGCGCGGACATGGTGGTGCTGGGCCGCTCTTTGATCGCGGACCCGGAGTGGCCCAACAAGGCAAAGGCGGGCGCGTGGGACGACATCACGCCCTGCATCGGCTGCGGCCTGGGGTGCGTGCGCAACCGCGAGCGGGGCGGGGACATGACCTGCATCATCAACCCGGCAGTGGGGCGCGAGCGCGAGATGGCGGAGCGACCGGCGTCGAAGCGTAAAAAGGTGCTCGTCGCGGGAGGCGGCCCTGCCGGGCTTGCCGCCGCCGCGTCGGCCGCGCTCTCCGGTCACGACGTGTCGCTGTATGAGAAAGAAGCGGTCCCGGGCGGGCAGTTCAACCTCGCTGCCGTGCCTCCCGGCAAGCAGGAGCTCGCCAAGATCACGCGCTACCAGCACCGCCGCGCCCTGAAAGCGGGCGCGAAAATAACCATGGGCGAGCCGGTCACTCCGGAGCTCGTGGCCTCGATGAAGCCCGACGTGCTCGTCGTCGCCACCGGCGCGGCGGCAAAGCGCCCGCCCATCCCCGGCGCCGACGGCGCGAACGTGCTCACGGCGCACGATGTGCTCTCGGGCGCTGCGGACGTGCCGCCGGGGAGCGTGCTCATCGTGGGCGGCGGCATGGTGGGATGCGAGACCGCCTCGTTCCTTGCGAACGCGGGCGACAACATCACCATTGGCCGCACGGCCGTCACTATCGTGGAGATGACCGATGCCGCGGGCGCGGACATGTTCAGCGAGGGCCGCGAGGTGCTGATGGAAAAGCTCAGGCACCGGGAGGTGCGCATTATAACCTCCGCAATTGTGAAGCGGATCACCGCCGACGGCGCGGTTATAGAGCGCGCGGGCGCGGAGGAGGCCGTCACCGGCATGGACTGCGTGGTGCTCGCGCTTGGCGCTGACCCGGTGAACGGACTGTCCGGCGCGGCAGGCGCGGGCGAGGTGCGCGTCATCGGCGACGCGCTGGAGCCGCGCCAGGTGCTGGAAGCCATACGGGAAGGCGAGGAGCTGGGAAGAAACCTATAGCAAAAGACTTTTCGTGTTGAATACGGATATCAGGCCCGGCAAATCTTCTTCACGTGTTCAATCGCCGATTTCGCCGCCCGCGCCCCCTCGCCAACGGCAACGCTTATCTGGAGAAAATTGCCGGTGCAGTCGCCGGCGGCAAATATTCCCGGGACGTTTGTCTTCTGCTCGCCGTCGACCTCAAGAAAATCGCCGTTTGTGAACATGCCGAGGTTTCGGGCGAAATCGACCGATGACGCGTCGCCTACCGCCACGAACAGGCCTTCTGCCTCCAGGACCTCCCCGGTGTCCAGCTCCACACCGGTAAGGCGCGTATCGCCCCTGAGCGCGGTGATGTTCTTTTGAATGACGGGTATCCCGGCTTTCGAGATGGAGGCGGCGAATTCATCGTTCATGGCGGTCTGTTTGCCCAGTGTGCAGATCGTTACCGTCGGGGAGTATGCGAGCAATTCAAGAGCCTGTTTGGCCGCGTAATTACCCTCTCCCGCCACCAGTATCTTCCTGTTCTTGAAGAAATAACCGTCGCAGCTTACACAATACGACACCCCTCGGCCTTCGAATGCAGCCAGGTTGCCGATGGCCGGCTTTTTCCGCTCTACTCCGGTTGCGAGTATAATGGAACACGCGGTCAGTTCCCGCCTGTCCGTGGTGACGATGAATCCCCCGGTATCGGCGGCATGAATGCCCAGCACCCGCTCCTGCTCGATCGCAACGCCGAACTTTTTCGCCTGGGAAACGCCCCGCCCGATCAGGTCCTTTCCCGTAATCGTTTCCGGGAAACCGAAGTAGTTGTCGATGCTGTAGTCTCCCGCCACTTTGGGCTCAGTCCCCAGTACGAGTGTCGCAAGGCCGGCGCGCGCAGTGTAAATCGCCGCGGAAAGCCCCGCCGGCCCCTGCCCAATGATAAGTATTTCAGGATTTGTCATTGTTTTGTTTCTCTCCTGTAAGAATCACCTCTACACAAACAGGTATTATATTATAATGCTAAAAATTCATGATAAAATCAAGTTAATAATAAACGGCTATAAATCGGCCTCCGCGGTAAGCGGGTGAAACGGCCTTAAGCAACCGGGTGTACAAAAGCATGTCTGGGCGCTTGCCTGCTGCCCTGGCCCTGGTCCGTGAGTTCTTCATTTCGGATTTTTTTTCTTTACATTATTTTTTTCAGACAAATAATTCATTTTCCAGTATATATAGTCAGATACGCACGGGAAGCAACATCGCCGGTCCGCCCGAGTCCGTGAAAGGGAGAATGCCCGCTTGGAAATGACAGACGCTGACATCATCGCCGAATGCCTGTCGGGACGGACGGAGACGTTCGCCGAGCTCATGACGCGGTACCGGAGGCTCGTGTACAACGTGATATACAACTACACGGGCACCCGCGAGGACTCGGATGATCTGTACCAGGACGTGTTCATACGGATTTACCAGTCGCTGGGCACGTATAACGCGGCCTACCGGTTTTCCACCTGGGCGACGCGCATTGCGGTGAACGCGTGCTTCGACTGGAGAAAGAAGCGGCGGGAGACCGTTCCGATAGAATCAGCCACGGAGGTGGGCGACGCGCGGCCCGGGCCCGAGGAGCAATACATCGCGGAAGAGCAAACAGAGCGGGTACTGGAAGCGGTGCAGGGCCTGCCTGACATGTACAGGCTGCCGGTGCAGCTGTTTCACCAGGAGGGGCTTTCCTACCGGGAGATTGCCGATGTGCTGAAACAGCCCGAGTCGATAGTAAAAAACAGGCTGTACCGGGCGCGCCTCATGCTTGCGGGCAGCCTGAACTGGGATGGAGCACTATGATGAAACGATGCGGCAGAAACGATGAATTGATGATGCGATTTTTTGACCGTGGCCTTGGTGAAGCCGAAATCGCATTGCTCGATAATCATGTCAGGAGCTGCGGCCGGTGTAAAAAGCGATTCGACCTGCTTTCCGGTATAATCGGCGTCCTTGAGCACGCCGCCCCTGCCGAGGCTTCGCAGGAGCTGGACGAGTCCGTCATGCGCGCCGTGCGGGCGCTGCCGGTTCCGGCCCCGGCGCCCGCGGGCACGGCGCCCGTGCTTGCCGCGGCAGGTATCCTGCTGGCACTCGCCCTCGCCGTTGCCCTACAGGGCAACGGACCGGTTGAGTTGATGCTGGCCGCCGCAGACACGCTCAACGGTGTCGTGGCGGGAGCGTGGAAAACGCAGCTGGCCGCGGATTTTATCGGTGGTCTCTTCCCCGGGCTTGCAGGGTCGGCGAGCAGGTTGTTCTGGAATGTCGTGGTGGCGGGCGCCGCATCCTCGATGCTTGTCGGACTCAGGTCGGCGGTTTCGGTTCTGAGGAAAGCCTAGGTTTTACAACAAGTCTATTGAATCAGGAGGAGTAAAATGAAAAAAGTGAAATTTCTATTCGGGGGCATATTTACAGTGCTGCTTCTGGCGACGGGCGCTGTCGCGTTCGGCGAGCCGGTCGAAGACGTCATAATCAAGGCGGGAGAGACCGTGGAGGGAGACCGGTTCGCGTTCGTACAGATGCTCAGGAACGACGGCATCATCAAGGGAGACCTCGTATTCCTGGCACAGAAAGCGGCGTCGTCCGGCACGGTGGAGGGCGACGCGATCGGCGGCGGACAGAGCGTGGACCTTTCAGGCACGATCCTCGGCAATGTTCGCGCGGCGGGCAAGAACGTGGTACTCTCCGGCAAGGTCGGTAAAAACGTGAACGCGTTCGGCGAGACCGTCCGGCTGCGCAAGGGCTCGACGGTCGGGGGGAGCCTCGTATCCGGCGCGCGCACCGTTATCGCGGGCGGCGGCGTCAGGGGCGATGTCAGGCTGTTTGCCGAATCGGTGACCCTGGACGGCGAGTTCTTCGGCGACGTTACCATCAACAGCGGGTTCGAGAATCTCAAGGACGAGAACGACCGTCACCCGGTAAAGACGAAGCTGACGGTCCTTCCGGGAACCGTTGTGCACGGCACGCTCACGTTCACGGGATCGGCCGCTGATGTCAGCAAGGACGCCCGGATTGGCAAGTTTGACTGGAAGAAAACGCCGGAATCGGTTTCCGCATTCAGGGCGGGGGAGACCGTGTGGGACGTCGTGCGCACGGTGTTTATGACTGTCGCCTTCATGCTCCTGGGGCTCCTTCTCTTCAGAGCGTTCCCGTCCGCGTTCGCGCGCATCGACGACTTTGCCTTTCAAAAGCCGTGGAACGCCTCCGCCTGGGGCCTCGCAGTGATCTTCTCGCCGGTCGCCGCGATCGTGCTCTTCATACTGCTCCTGGCGCTTTCGGTCCTGATAACGCCGGCGTTCGGGCTCGTCTTCGGGGTCGCGACTGCGGGCATGTACGCGCTTCTCGTGCTCTTGTCCTCGGTTCCTGCCGGCATGCTTGTGGGCAGGCTCATCGCGGGGAACAGGAGCATGACGGCGCGGCTGATAATCGGCCTTGCGGCGCTGGGCGGCGTTATGGCGCTCGTGGACCTGGCCGGGCACATCCCCGCGGCAGGGCACGCCTTCAACGCAATCGCGTTTATCATACGCTTCTGCGCGGTTATGATCGGCACGGGCGCCCTCGCGCACGAGGTTAAAGAGGCCATGGCCGCGCGGCAGGCTTAAGACGAACAACGCCGGGCGGGTCCTGCTCCCCCGCGTTTCGTGCGGGGGAACGGCGGGCCCGCCCGGCTCTGCACTGATATTCATAAAGGATTCTGAAATGGAAAACAAAGAAATTGCCCCGAATGACACAAAGGACATTTTCCGGAATTGCGGCACATGTTCCCAAACCTTTTTTTATCTTCTGAACAGGGAATTCGGGCATAGAAAGGAAAACGAAGAGCGCGCGGCGGACCTGCTGGCCGGCGGATTGAGGCATCGCGGCTTCCAGTGCGGGATGCTCTGGGGTTCGGCGCTGGCGGTGGGCGCCGAGTCGTTCCGGCTGTACGGGAACAGCGACCGTGCGGTCGCGGCGGCGGTGCGGTCGACGCAATCCGTCATGGAGTCGTATAAACGCGTAACGGGAACGCACGACTGCCGCGAGGTCGTTCATTACGACCTTTCCACCGTTACCGGTATGGCACAATTGATGATCGAAGCGATATCGAAAGGGTTCACGAACTTCCGCTGCTTCAATATCGCGGAGCAGTGGACCGCTCCCGCGCTTGCAGCGGCCCGTGCCGGCCTGTCCTCCCGGGATGACATGCCGTCAACGCCCATGCGGAGCTGCGCTTCGGAAGCGCTGAAAAAAATGGGCGCGAGCGAAGAAGAGGCTGTCACTGTTGCCGGGCTGGCCGGCGGCATGGGATTGTCAGGGAACGCCTGCGGTGCGCTGGCAGCCGCAATATGGAAGGGCCAGCTGGATTGGTGCAGAGAACATCCGGGTAAAAATCCCCCGTACTTTAATAACGGGACCGCAAAGAAAATATTGAAAACATTCATGTCGTTCACACATTCAGAATTGCGCTGCCGCGCGATTTGCGGGAAAACGTTTGCGACGCTGGAGGAACACACCGATTACATACAAAACGGCGGGTGCGCAACATTGATCCATGCGCTTGCCGGGGTTACGGACGTCCGCGCCAATTGATCCCGCCATTTATCGGGGGTAGACGGGATCCCGAATGATTATTGATGCGACGGCGCTTCCCTTACATGCTTCGCCACCGCGCAGCCGATGAAGAGCATCCACGGGATCAGGCCGATGTGCAGCATGTCATTGGCGGAGAACCGGATGCCTCTGCTCCGGAGCTTCCCGGTGATACCGAGCCCGAAGTAAAGGAACAATCCGGCCATGGCGGCACCCCGGATCAGCCAGGTAACCATGTGGAGAAGGTCCATCTTCTCCCGTGCTGCTGCATGGCGTCTCGCGTTGAGGACAAAGAACACTATATAGCCGGGACCGGTGAACAGCACCATGAGCCCGAACGAGACCATGAACGCGTCAGGGTTACCCCCCCCTGTCCACCGCTTTTTTGGGTTGAAAATATCGATCTGCTCTCCCATGATAGTTACCATGCTTCGTCAGACCCGGTACAGGCCAGGCCGATTCATTCGCAAGGACCTGAATCGGGCAATACGCTATTTCATGGATACTATTATGAAAAAAAGCATTCTCTTCCTTTCATTATTTCTCATACCGCTCGCCCTCACAGCCGCTGATCTGAAAGCGGATCTCGAAAAGGCAATGGAGAAAGACGATATCGCCGCGGTTAAAAAGCTCATTATAAAAGGGGCCGATGTGAATGCGAAAGACCGGTACGGCTGGACCCCGGTCATTCGTGCGGCGCTGGCCAACGACCTGGACACCGTCAGGTTTCTCATCGAAAAAGGCGCGGATGTGAGGCAGATCGGGAACAACGGCGCGACCGCCTTTTACTTTGCCGCATCACGCGGGAACCTGGACCTGGTGGAGCTCATCTACAGCGCGGACCCGAAGCTCAATATCCGGCAGGGCGTGAGTCCCTACACCCCCATGGACGATCCGGCCGGAGCGGGAAATATCCCGGTCGTTGAGTTTCTGCTCAACGCGGGGTATGACGTGAATGAAAAGCTGGCGTACGGCGCGCGGCCGATCATGTACGCGGCGGAGTACAATCACCTCCCGCTCGTGAAGTTTCTCCTCGAAAAGGGGGCTGACATCGAGGCAACGGGCAATCTCGGCGAAAACGCGCTCATGCTCGCGTCTCAAAAGGGGCATCTCGGGATGGTAAAGTACCTTGTGGACAAGGGCGCGAACGTGAACGCGAAAAGCGCGGTCGGTTACAACCCGCTCAGGTGGGCAGCATGCGGGGGGCACACCGAAGTGGCGGAATATCTTATCGGCAAAGGCGCGGACGTCAACGCCCGGGAAAACAACGGGCAGACGCCGATCATGTGTGCCGCGGCATGCGGGTATCCTGAAACGATCAGCCTGCTGCTGAAACATGGGGCCGATGCCAATGCAGCAACGGATTACGGGGATACTGCCCTTATCATGGCGGTCAAGGACCTGAAGCGCGGGAAAAACAAGCTCGATGTTATCAGCGCGCTGGTAAAGGGCGGGGCCAGTGTTACTACAGCAAACAGGGAAGGGCTCACGCCGGTAAAGGCGGCTGTCCGGAAAAGGGAGCAGGACGTTATAAATCTGCTGAAAAAGGCAGGCGGGATGTGATTCAGATGCTCTTTAATTGCAGTGAATAACAATTCTACGGGATAATGAGACATAATTATACAAAAAAGCATTAATATGTCGCCAAAAATCACACTTTTTATCAGTTTTATAAAAAAAGCCCGCCTAAATGGGCTTTTTTTATTGACTCGTACCACAAGCATTATTACTTTCCAGGTAGAAAAATAATTATTCCGATGGAGGGAAATAATTATGAAAACAAACAAATATATCACACTGGCCCTTGCAATAAGTCTGACCCTTTTCGCTGGTGCAGGATGTTCGAATGGCGGCTCTGATACGTCCTCGCTCCTGCTTCTTGCAGGTGCACGCGGACCCATGCTCAGCAGCGATACATCACTGACCCCCGGCATAGGACAGATACAGGGCAATGCCATAATCAACATTCCTTTCGGCACCGCTCTCAACGATTTTAAATCTTCAATCATTCCGGCAGAGGGCGCTGTTTTCGATGTTTACGAGAATGACGGCGTTACCCCGGCCGCGACTCTTGACGAAACCTGCGTCCTCATGATCACGGCGGAGAATGGAACCCGGGCCGCTTATACGCTGGACATCCTTCCTGACCCGGCCATCGTTGATGAGTGGATCGGTTTCGACCCGTCATCAACTGACTATACGATCGTAAACGCGACCGGGGCCGAGGGTTACGAGGGAAACACTTCCGCACTTGAATTTGACGGAGACCCGGCGACTCTCGACTACCTTACCGTCCCGGACGCCGATACGCTGACTCTCAGGGACAGCGGGACGGTGGAAGTCCTTATCAAAGGCGATTCATTCCCGACCTGTGCCGGCATTGTGCACAAGGGGGAGCAGGGCGACTTCAGCGACGAGGCGTGGAGCCTCCAGATCTATCCTCACGAGGGGTCACAGGCGCGGCTCCTGATGCTCATTACCGGTGATGACGGCAACTGGATAGGCGTTCACGGGAGCTTTGACCTCCAGCCGGGGGTATGGTACCATATAGTAGGTACCTGGGACGGCCTGACTGTGCGTCTTTATGTCAACGGTGTGCTTGACGGCCAGATCGACAACACCACGGGCGGAGTCAGGGACTCGGCCGGTTCGCTCATCATCGGCGGGCAGCTCTCTGAATCGTACAACGCCTCTTATGGAAACCTGGGCTGGGACGGCATCATCGACCGGGTTGGCATACGGAGCGATTCCCTGAACGATCAGCAGGTACTGGACAGGTATAACAGCCTCTAGCAGTATCCTGAAAAACTCCATCCATGGAGTTTTTCAGGGTCGGATTTACGAAGTGAAACGGTTTATACAAACATAACATAAGCATGGGGCCGGTCGCCAGGACCGGCCCTGTCCTTTACCGTCGCTTCCATGCATCCGATATACCGGGAAGGCCCTGTTGCGTACCGGTGATTTGAGGGCGGGGCATACCCTTATAGTTGAATTTATTTTCCCGGACCTTATTCTCTTGACATGCGGCATTATAGCGTATACGGGTTGATATATTCGTTTTTCCGGTGAACGCTTGTGAAGAAAAAATAACGATCTGGAAGCTTGCAGCGGGGATCATAAAGGCCTTTCCCGGCGTAGCCCTGATCGCGGTTTCAGTACAAAAAGGCGGTTCCGGTACCGGTAAATCCGCGGCAGTCTTTTCGATGCCCCTTGCATTGTTGCAGTATATACGTGCCGTGCACAGTTATATGATAAGGAGAATAGCATGCCCAAATTTTTATCTGATGAATGGTTCGCGAAGGTCGATGAGCTGACAAAGGCCGCAGCCGGCCTGGAAATACCCAAGGCCATGAAAGACGTGGTCGTGAACCTCACGGTGAGTACGGACGGCACGGACGTGCCGTTCAGCATGAACGGCGGCATCATCCGGAAAGGCCCCGCGGCCGCGGCGGATGTCGAGATGTCCATGCCCGCGGAGTACGCCCTCTCCATCCTGATCAAGGGCGACTGGTCGGCCGGCATGAAGGGCTGGGTCGCGCGGAAGATCAAGGTTTCCGGCAACATGCGCAAGCTCATCCCCCTCCAGGTATACAAGGCGACCGCTTCCCAGGAGTCGCTCCGGAAGCAGATCGAGTCTATCACCGAGGCGTAGGCCGTGCGCCCGTGCGGTTTTCCGGGCCCCGGCGCAAATAATTCTTGAACAAAACGGCCGAGTGGTCCATGCTCCTGCCATATTTTGATGGAGGATGCATGAAATGAAGATCGTGAAATGGATCGTAATTACCCTCGTGGTGCTTGCCGTGCTCTTCGTCATAATCGGCATTTCGCTCCCGGACCGCGGGGCGGTCGAGCGCTCGGTGCTCATCAAGGCCCCGGTTGCGGTTGTGTTCGAGAACGTCAACAACCTCCGGAACCACGAGAAGTGGGACCCCTGGCAGGCGTCGGACAAAACGATGAAGGTCGCCTACGGCCCCGTGGCCGCCGGCAAAGGCGCTTCCTACTCCTGGACGAGCGTCGACTCGGGGACCGGTACCCAGACCATTACCGAGAGCGTGCCCAACTCTCTTGTCAAGACCGAGCTTAACTTTACCGACATGGGCAGCACAGCGACCGGGTGGTTCAGCTTCGCCGAGGCCGGGGGGGGCGTCCGCGTGACCGAGGGCTTTATGAGCGCTCCGCAACGCTGCTTCTGCGGCCGCTACATGGACCTGCTCATATACCCCGAGATCGAGAAACATTTCGTCAGTGGCCTGAATAAACTTAAAGAAGTAAGCGAAGCGGGCAGGTAACGCCTGCGCGGGGGCCGGTATCACGGGATGCTTTCCCGCTCCCCCGGCTCCCTGCAGGGGCAGTCAGTCACATAGGCGGGGCCCCACGACGCCATGAACAGGTTCCGCGCCGTGGCCGAATCGCCGTGCTCGCATATGACGATCGGGCCCTGCTCGGCGACGTGGTGCCTGCAGTCGCGGCACTCGTCGATGATCACGACCATGGCGCGCCGGTCCTTATCTCCTCTTGATCAGGTTTATGATCGCCAGGATGATAATCGCGCCGGCTACCGCCGCGATTATCCTGGTCACCAGCGGACTGATTATCGAAATGTTGAAAAGGCCGAAAAGAAACCCTCCCAGAAATGAGCCAGCTACGCCGATGATGAGGTTCCACAGCAGGCCCATTCCCCGCCCCTTCATAATGAGACCGGCCAGCCATCCAGCCAGGAGTCCGATAGCCAGCAGAACGAGAATGCTTGTTAATGTCATGACAGATTCTCCTTGTTTGTATTATGAAATTTATTCTTCCATTGATAGAAGCTATCCTGTTCGATAGAATAAATCAACAATAAAAACTCAATCTCGCGCCCTGCATGGCGGAATTACCGTCCGGATGGATTATAATTTTTATGCTGAATGTGGATTTTTTAATGTTAAGACATTGACTATATACTAAAATACTGTTATATTAGCATAATTAATTATAAAGGAGGAGAGATATGAGTTCATCATCAAATTCATTTTGCAGAGACGGCTCTTGCCGGAATTATCGGGCGAATGATTCCATATATGACGGAAGGCTTTGCGAAAGGTCGCATAACTTTTTCTCATTCAAGTATATTTCATGGTAAAATACAGTTAGAAGTGAATTATGAGGAATTATTGAAAAAATGCCGCTCCTCTGGAGCGGCATTTTTAACCATTGCTTTTCACTTGTAACTATTCTCTGCCTTATGCCAGCTTCTTTTTATAGGACTGGATCAGCTTCTCCGCCTTCTTGTACTCGCCCTTGAAGATGTAGAGCATGCTGAGCTTGGTGAGGTCTATGACCTTCGGCTCGCGCGCGGCCATGTCCCCTTCCAGCTCGGTGATCGCCTCTTCCAGGTCGCCGATCTCCTTCATCTTGCTCTCGTAGGTCAGCTTTTCCAGATACTTTTTAAACCGGGCGTATTCCGGCCTGCACTCGAGTGCGTCGGTCAGGTACTTGACCGCGTGGTCGTACATGCCCAGGTAGAAATAGCAGAACCCGTAGTAGCGGTTAATGAACGACTTGTCCTCTGCCAGGTCTTTGATCCGGTCCAGGCACTCGATGGCCTTGCGGTACTGCTTCCACTCGTAATAGATGTGGGAGAGGAGGTAGTTGGCCTTGAGGTGCCGCGCGTCAACGGCGACCACCTCGAGCAGAAATTTCTCCGCTTTCTTGTAGTTTTCCTGGCTGTAGTGGACCAGCCCCAGGTAGTAGTTCCCTTCCAGGAAGCGCGGCTCGCGTTTGACCGACTCGGTGAAGTATTTCAGCGCCTGTGCGTAATTTTTCCGGTTGTAGTGCTCGACCCCAAGGTTCAGGAGCACGCGGTAATGCTGGTCGATCTTGAGCGCGTCAAGGTATGATGTTATGGCCGCTTCCGCGTCGCCCTGCCGCGCGTATATCTCGCCGATATTGTTGTAAGCGGCCACGAACTCCGGGTGACGGTCTATCGCGCGGCGGTATTCGCCTATCGCTTCGTCAAGGTAGCCCTGGTTGGAGAGCTCAAGGGCGCGGTTGTAAATGACGACTGCATCTCTTGGCACTGAGTTCGGTATCATGGTTGTTCCTCTCGCGATCGGTTTTGACTGTATGCAACGGCCCACGCCTGCCCGGCGGGCGGCGGACCGCATCATTACTGATATCGGCCTGTTGCGCTGAATTTTTAAGTAAAAGTTTACCTGATACCGGGACCGGATTTGTCCCTGGAATCGGCCATATTTTGGTCCGGAGCGGGTTTTAATCTTGACAATTGCCCGCCGGTATATACTCTGAGGGGTCGGTTTAAAGAATCAGCCCCGCCGTATTTTTGAAAGTGAGTTCATGACATATGTTCGGAAAAAAGATCAATAATACCAGGGTCTGGCCTGTCACCCTCAAGATCATAATAACCTTCAGCCTGTTTATACTCATCTCGAATTTTTCGTCCAATTACATCAATTACATATTCAACCGGTCGCAGCTCCTGGCCCTGATGAACCAGCTCCTCACCAAAGACCTGAAAAACATGTACGCGTACTGCAACGATCAATTCGAGATTTACCAGCTGGACAAGAACATGGAGGGGTCCATCGACGCCATTGAAAAACGGGGCGTGCACGAGCTGAAAAACACCAAGGCCCTCTTCCTCGGGGTAAGGGGCGATGGAAAGATCCTGTTCCAGGCCTCCCGTCCCGGGCTTCCCCGGCACGGCGCTTTCGCCGACGCTGCAGGCCTGGCCCTCCTGAATCGGGGCCTCGCGGCCATGAAGGACGAGGGCTCCATCACCTTCCACTACAATGACGAGGAATATTTCGGGATGTACAAATACAATCCCCGGTGGTCCGCCTTCATCCTCAGGGCCGAGGAGGTGAGCGAGTTCTATGCCGAGTCACGCGCCAACTTCCGCATCATCAGCATTGTGATCATCGCCATTACGGTGGTCGTGGGTGTCGTCGGGATTTTCATCCTGCGCTTCCTGCTGCGTTACATCGACGTGATCACGCGCTCCATCATGCGGATGATCAAGTCCCAGCAGCTCGAGCTGATAGACCTGTCCGGCGCGACCAACGACGACATCACCTACATGGGCGCGGCTTTCAACTCGCTCTCGAGCACGGTCGACAACCTGATCGGCATTTTCCGCAAGTTCGCCAACCAGGACGTGGTCAACAGGGCCTACCGCGACCGCGTGGTCAAGCTCGAGGGCACCCGGCGCGAGTTGACGATACTCTTCTCGGACATCAAGAGCTTCACCTTTATCACTGAGACCCTGGGCAACGAGATCATCAACCTGCTGAACCTGCACTACGACCGGGCCATCCGCGAGATCGTCGGCCTGGACGGCGTGATCGGCTCGATCATCGGCGACGCGCTCCTGGCGGTGTACGGCGTGCTGGACGGCTCCGGCAAGAACAAGTCCTACCAGGCGGTCATGTCCGCGCACCGCCTGCAGGAGGTAACGGAGACGCTCCGCATACGGATGGGAAACATCCGGGACGAGATGATACGGCAGAACGGGAAGCTCACGGCGGAGGAGGAAAAGATCTACAAGGCGGTGCTCCTGGAAATCGGGGTCGGTATAGATGGCGGCGAGGTCTTTTACGGCACGCTGGGGTCCTACGTGCGCATGACGAACACGGTCATCGGCGACAACGTCAACGCGGCGTCGCGGATGGAGGGCCTGACCCGCGTGTACAAGGTGCCGGTCATTTGCTCGGAGTACGTCAGGGGCGACATCGAGGCGAACGTCGAGGGGCACGGGATCCACTTCATCGAGCTCGACACCGTCATGGTGAAGGGAAAAACGACCGGCCAGAAGATCTACTGGCCCGTGCCGGATGCGGAATACGACGGCGCCCTGTCAAAGGATCTGGCCGCCTTCGAGCTGGGGCTCGAGCTCTACTACAAGGGGGACTGGATCGGCGCGCACACGAAGTTCAAGAAATGCACCCTCCCGGTCGCGGAGGTGTTCGTCGAGCGGACGCGCGAGCGTCCCCCTAAAGGGTGGAACGGAATATGGGAAATGAAAACGAAATAAAAGACTTCAGGGAAACGAAAAAGGTGGAGGAGATCATCGAGGCGGCGGAGAAGGATTCGCTCCATGATTCGCCGACCCGCGGCCGCGCCGTTCCGGCCGCGGACGCCGTCCCCCTGCCCGTGCAGAAGCGCTCTCCGTTCCTCCCTGAGGAGATCCATGACTTGGACAGCACGTCGCAGGTATACTCCCTCGAAGAGGAGTACGCCCGCACCCGGAAGAACAGGAATTACCGGCTTTACCTGTTCATCCTCGGCTTCATCACGTTCGTGGTGATCTGCGTGCTGGGATTCAAGCTGTACCGGGAGTGGCGAGACTCGATCGTGGATGTGAGCATCACCGAGTTCGAGGACCTGCGGCTCAAGGACGTGATCGATTCGGCGCGGAAGCGGGGGAGCAACATAGACGTGTTCCGCATCGAGCTGAAGGTGCTGGAGGCGGAGATGCTCACGGCAATGCTCGGGGTGCGGCGCGAATCGTACGCCCGGGAGATGGCCGTGCTCTCGCAGGGGCTCGGCGACGCGGAGACGGACGCGAAGATCGCCGCGATCCGGCGCGAGGAGGAAGCGCGGCTGAAGAGCGTGCGCGCCTCGTACAACGGGCTCATGGCCCGGAAGCGCTCCCAGATCTACGCCCAGGAGGAAGAGCGGGCGAAAGAGGAGGAGGAGTTGGCGAAGCAGGGCGCCGCGGCCCGCAGCTCGAACACCGACCGCCTCTACGAGCTCCACATGAAGCGGCTCCAGGACCGGCAGGAGACCGGCGTGGACGCGCTGAAGAAATACTACGACGGGTACATGGACTATGTCATTATGAAATACAATCCCGTGTTCGCTCAGCCGGCGGCCGGGATCACCGGCGGAAGCGGTCCCGCCCTGACCGCAGGCGGCGCGCTCCGGGAATACGATCCCCTGCTGGACGAGTACGGGTTCAGCCCAAGCGACTTCGGCTCGCTCAGGAAGCGGATCGGCGACGAGACGATCGTGCTGAAGAGGCTGATGCGCGTGCCGTACCAGAACTCGGTGCCGCAGGCGCTCAAAGCGCTGGACGTCCTGACCGGGACCATCGTGCGCGATTACGAGGACCTCTGGTCCAGGCTGACCGGGGCGCTGGCCTCGAAAAACCAGCTCATCAAGCAGTACGAGTATCCCCTTGACTTCGTCCTCTCGGCAAAAAAGGAGAATGGCCTCATACTGGACCCGCGGGAGAACGACTCCATCCTTGTGTACATGAACCGCTCCCTGAAGATCGAGGACGGCCGGACCGCGTCGGTCTACAACGGCGACCGGTACGTGGGCAGGATACGGCTCTACCGCGACCTGCGCGGGACCTACCGCGGCTCGGTGGTGTCCCTGGCGAACAAGAACGCGGTCATCAGGCCCACGAACAGGGTAATGCTCGACGCGAAGAAATGACCCGGCTCCCGCCGGCGAGGGGACCCCATGATCATCGCCACCTACAATGCAAATTCAATCCGGGCGCGGATGCCGGTCATCGAGCGATGGCTCGCCGGGGCCGCGCCGGACGTGCTCTGCCTCCAGGAGACGAAGGTAGAGGACCGTGATTTCCCCGTTGAAGCGATCGAGGCGCTGGGGTACCGTGCCGTGTTCAGGGGCGAGAAGTCCTACAACGGCGTTGCGATACTCTCCCGCCACGAGATCGAGAACGTGTCGTACGGGTTCGACGGCGCGGGGAGCGACGAGGGCACCCGCCTCGTTTCCGCGCGGATCCTCGGCATCGACATCGTCAATACCTACGTACCGCAGGGAACCTCCCCCGATTCGGAACGGTTCCAGTACAAGCTGGGCTGGTTCGGGCAGCTGCTCGAGCACTTCACCGGAAACTACAGGACCACGGACCGGCTTATCTGGCTTGGCGATTTCAACGTGGCGCCCGAGCCGATCGACGTGCATGATCCGAAGCGGCTCCTGGGCCACGTGGGCTTCCATCCGGACGAGCACCGGGCGCTGGCTGCGGTCAAGGCCTGGGGGTTCACCGACGTGTTCCGCAAGCACGAGCCGGGCCCGGGCCACTACTCCTTCTGGGACTACCGGGTGCGGGACAGCGTGGCGCGCGGGCTCGGGTGGCGGGTCGACCATATCTTTGCGACCGGACCCCTGGCCGCGGCCTCGGTACGCGCCTGGATAGACCGCGGGCCCCGTGTCGGCGAGCGGCCCTCGGACCATACCCCCGTCGCGGCCGAGTTCTCCGTGTGAGGGGGCGGAGGTGACCACTGGAAGAACCATCAGACGCATGGTGTGGGCCGTGATCGTTGCGCTCCCGCTCCTCTCGGTAGCGGCGGAGGAAAAAGCCCCGGGCCCGAAGGACCCGGTGTCCCCGTCCGCCGACTTCCGCGGGAAGGTGGAGAGCGGCGGGTCATGGGTCCGCGCGGCGCTGGTTACGGCGCAGGGCGGGCGCATCGAGGGCGAGTTGCTGCTTCCTTTCGCGACCCTCGAACTTGGAGTACCGGCGGACGGCACTGCGAAGAAAAGACCGGTCCCCCTCGCGGAGATCGCCTCCATCGAATTCACGCGATGGCGGGGACAGCGGCGGCAGAAGAACGAATACGCGTTCTATCCCTCTCTCATCCGGGTGACCCTGGCTGACAAAACCGCTCTGGAGACCGGCGCGGGCATCCGGGTACTGCACAAACTTCGCCTGAGGACCGGAGAGCGCTCGCGCACACTCTATTCGTATTTTTTCGATTACCGCGAGAAAGACGCGTGGAAAAACTCCGGCGAAAAGGACATGGCGTATCCGGAAAAGAACCCGCACGGAGAAACGGTCATAAAGATCGAGCTGGTTCACTCTTCTGAAACGTCTCCCCTGGATGCGATCATCAAGCTGTTGAGCAAATAATAATTCGCAGCAGCCTCGTTGCATAACTCAATAATCGACGATATTGTCTCCGTCGTCTTCAATAACGCCCCCATCCCCCATAGAGGGCGCGTGGGACATATCTTCATTTGAAAATACATGCTTAATGGTGTATATAACCGGAATGTATCGTATACAATATACACATGAAATTTTTTTATTGCCCTGCGTTGCTCCTCAAGTGGGGTTCCTTCTTGGCAATGTCATCCGCAAACATTCAATTTTTTTCAAATCATTCAGCCATTTTTTGATGTGCCGGAATCTTGCCAGACAACGGTGCTGTATCATGGTACGTTGTGCGTGCAAGGAGCCGGCGCCCGCACTTCAGCTGTTGCGGGAACGTTATTACGTATTATAACTGTTAGTCGAATGACCATCGCGGAAGAGATATAGACCGCATCCCGGCTCAAAATTACTGGTATCATGTGAAACAACAAGACAAAGAGTTTTTGCCTGGGAATATTAAACAAAGCTGATTGGACGATTAAACAGCTGGAAATATTGACGCAAGGGGAGGGTCTGCCATGAGGAAGCGTGGTATCCGGAATTTTCTTTTTCACCTGGTTGCGGCGGTCTGTGCCGTTCTGGCGCTGTGCCACTTCGTGTGGACGGATGCACGGGCGTGTGATGTCGCCGTCGTGTCCGGGAAGATCACGGCCAACGGGAGGCCCCTGATATGGAAGAACAGGGACTGTTCCGCGAACTGGCACCAGCAGGTAGCGTTCTTCCCCGGCGAGTATGCCGGCCCCGGCAGCTATATCATGGTCCACGATTATGACGATGTCGCGAATATGAATAACGGCACCCCGGTCAATCCCTCGGGCGGGCTGAACCAGGCAGGCTTCGCGATCGCCTGCACCTCCGTGTACGAGGACTTCATGCCGACCAACGAGGCAATCAATATCAACACCATGCTCATCTGGGAGGCGCTGAAGCGGTGCGTGACCGTAAGCGATTTCGAGAACCTCGTGAGGGAGTGGCACACCTGGCACGTCGGCAAGGTCATCAGCGGCAACTTCGTGGTCATTGACGCCCGCGGCGGCGCCGCGCTCTTTGAATGTTATACCGGGTCCGTGCTGGGGCTGATCCGGCCGGTGCAGTTCCGGAAGTTCGACGCGAACACCGGCAGGGTGACGGACCAGTACGGGATCACGCTGCGCTACCCGTCGGGCGGCTATTGCGGGTACGAGAACCGCGCGAACAACAATTCCTACATCTTCATCAATTACGGGGAGGAGCGGAAAGTGCGGGCGGACGAGATCCTCTCGGCCCTGGCCGGCTCCGGCACCCTGGACTACCGCTCGGTCATGCGGCTCGTCGCGCGCGACGTGAACGGCAAGCAGATTGCCGCGAGCTCGTCGGACAGCAACTACAGCACCACCTACTGCATCAGCAGGTCCCAGACAAGGCTCGCACTGGTGGTAGACGGCGTGAATGCCGGTGACGACCCGCACCTGGCCACGTTCTGGTGCAACATGGGCGAACCATCCATCGGGATATTCACCCCCTATTTCCCGCACGGCGGCGACGTCCCCTACGCCGCATACGTGGACGACCTCACGATCGCGGGCGCGTTTTACGATACCAACGACACCTGCCTGATGAACCGGGCCATCAATCGCCGTGAGATTTACGACAACCTCATGTACGAATCGAATGACGGCAACGCGGTCACCGGCATCGATGACGGCACGATCAACAAGCTCGAGCTGGCGAAGGTCCAGGCATGGACGCTCCCGCTCGAGGACATCATCATGGACAGCACCGAGGAGTATCTTGACCAGCTGCGGGGAAATTCATCGCTCGCCACGCCGGAAAACCTGTACGACCTGTCCGCCTACTGCATGGCATACGGGTATATAAATTATAACGAGACCTCTCCCGGCCTCTTCTACGGGTGGGACCTGGATAAGCCTCTGGGCCTGTTCTGGTAGGACGATGCGGCGATACGCTCATTAAAACGCTGGAGGGGATTTATGAAAACAAGACACATGCTGATAGCGATCATATATATTGCCTGCATACTGGTTGCGGGGTGCGATAAAAAAGAACGCATGTCCCCGGGAACAATACTCGAACAATACCTGACCGGCGGCGGCGACTTCCCGGACGGCGGTGGCACCACGGGCGGTGATACGACCGGCGGCGGCACAACGGGCGGAGGAACGACCGGTGGCGGCTCCACCGGTGGCGGCTCCACGGATGGCGGCACAACCGGCGACGGCGAGAGCACTGATGACATTGTGAAGCTTGTGTTTATGGGCGATGTGATGATGGCCCGTAAAGTGGAAACGTCGGTTAAGAACTATGGAAGCGGGGATTATTCTTTTATTTTCAACAATATTGCCGGGTATACGAAGAGCGCGGACCTTGCCTTTGCCAACCTCGAGGGCGTGATCTCGGATACGGGGGCTGCCGATCCGGTCAAGGTGCTGCAGGGGACCGCTTTTCGCGCAAAGCCGGCCGCGGTCAACGGCCTTCTCTCTGCCGGGATCGACGTGGTGTCCATGGCCAATAACCACACCCTTGACTACTCGAGGAGCGCCATGTCAGACTGCTTCGTCAGGCTGAAGGCGGCCGGCATATCCTATGTCGGGGCCGGCGAGACCTTCGACGAGGCCTACAGCGCGAAGATCTTCACAGTTAAAAATACCCGCATCGCGTACCTGGCCTATACCCTGGCAGGTGACGAGATGGGATCGCGGGCCCAGAAATATGACGCCGCGACCGGCCTCACGGCCCGGTCCGGCGTTGCCTGGTACTATTCGAAGTACATTTACTCCGGCATCAGGGCCGCCAGGAGCCAGGCCGATATCGTCATCGTGTCGATCCACTTCGGCACGGAGTACGAGAAAGCGCCCTCGCACCTGCAAGACCGGTTCGCGCACCTGGCCATGGACCGCCAGGCGGACATCGTCATAGGGCACCATCCGCATGTTGCCCAGCCGGTCATGGTGTACCAGAAAGGGTATCTTGCCTATTCGCTGGGGAACTGCGTGTTCGACCAGAGCGATGCCGAGACGAAGAAGGGGCTCATTTTCGAAGTAACGGTCACGAACAGGAAGATCAGCGGCGCCCGGGCGAGGAACATCCTGATCAACCAGCAGTACCAGCCGGAGCTGGTGAACTAGCGACAAGTCCGCAAACGCGATAGCTCCGCAAGCGCGATAGGTCCGCAAGCGCTTGCGGACCTATCGCGGGACAGCCGGCTTCATCTCCTCAGCGAGGCGTTTCATTAACAGATCGATGCGGCCTCTGCCGGCCAGCGCGTTCGGCATGCTGAGGATTATTTCGAGGTGCTTCTTCAGGCCCGCCGTTCCGATGAAAAACGGTACCACGTCAATGCTGGGCGGGACCCCCAGCAGGGAGTGTGAATTGAACCCGCTGCCGCTGAAATATTCGGCCGGAATCCTGCCCATGTTGGATATAATGCCGGAATTGCGGTACAGGCCCGTTTCCGGCTTCCGGGCGATTTCTCCGATCAGCGATTTCCGGATCATGCCGAGCGGGATGAACCGCACCAGCGCGTCCCCCCGGTAGAGCTCGCCGTCACGGCGCTCGTCCATCTGCCGCTTCATCGTGCGCGCGAGCGTCGCGGGCGTGTCGTCCTTCGTGATATCGAGGTAGACCAGGTTGGTGATGTTGCCGGTATTGCGCAGGCCGGGCACCCGCTGCCGCAGGTCGACCGGCACCGCGATCCGAACCGGGCCGTCGCGGTGGCTCCAGGCCTCGCGCGCCATGACCATCGCGATCTGCGTCAGGGCGTCCGGGTAGCTTCCCGGGAGCTGGATGCGCCGCCAGGTGAAGCCGGGAGCGCCGGCGTCCGGCATGCCGGTCGGCGCGATGAAGGTGTGGGGAGGGGGGACCCTTCCCTTTTTCTGGAAGCTGCGCGCGGCCTGGTGCTCGGTCATGGCCGAATCGTTGCCCGCCGGCCGTTCGCCCCGTAAAACCCTGAAAACCTCGTCCGCCCATATGAAGGTGCCGCGGCCGTCCATGACCGCATGGTGCGTGCGGAACGCGACGCGCAGGGGATCGCCGTGTATAAGCAGGACCTCGCAGGTGGGGCCCGCGGGAGGGAGCGGGTCGGCTAGGAAGGGGGCTCCCTCCGGGTCCATGCCGGACCAGCGGGAACCGTCTACCTCGCGCACCGGCGGTGTTTTGCCCGAATCGGTCCAGCGCGCGAAGCACAGGGATCCTTTCAGCACCAGGCGGCTGCCCGGGTTTGCCGCTGACGCGACCTCGACCGCCTTCCTCCAGTGTTCGGGCTTGAATTCACCCGTGCCTTCGAAAATGATCTGGTTTGCAAAAGGCGGGCTCAATTCAGCATTGACAAGGTATACCCGCTCGGTTGGCGTCAACTGCCGGGAAAATCGTCGTGCCATTGCTGCAACTCTCCCTTTTTTTTCATCGAGATAAACACACTGAAAAGAGGGAGTCAATATGTTTTCATTTTTTTGTACAATCCCGGGAAATGTACATCCCGCCGGGGATATTCGATAGTTATCATGTCATTGCGAGCGAAGCAATGACAGTAGAAGGGTAATAAATCCCTAATCATGGGATATCATGCAATTTTACTTGACAAACAGTAGATATATTAATGTATGTACCAGAGTTTCCCGGGAAACGGTATGACCTTCGAAAAAAGCAATATCGGGTACCTGCTCACCTTCATGCTGGTGGGCGCGATTTTGGGGTCGGCCCTGGGAGCGCTGGTGGCGGGATTTGTTCCGTCCCTCGGGGTCATTCAGAAAAGCCTGACCGGCCCCATCGGTCTCAATCTCGAGATCATCAGCTTCAGTATCAGGATAAACCTCTCGTCGATCATCGGCCTCGTTCTGGGCGTGCTGATCTTCAGGAAGGTTTAGGCCGCACCCGCGGCTATCAAACAGGGGTTGCGCATCAGGGCCCCGGTGAATAAATCGGCTGCAGCCGGTTGCCTCTTTCCACGTGATAGGGCAATTCCTTGACAGGTTGCACAGGTTACGCGCCGTGAGAGCGGCCGTTGCTTATATATTTCCCGACGGCATGCGCTTTTTCGCGCAGGCCGCCCGGAGAAAGAAATCAATCCTCCGCCGCAGTGCGGGGAGTGAAATAATTTTATGCACAAGAGGGGGTACTCGCATTGTCAGTAGTATCGATGAAAGCGTTGTTGGAATCCGGTGTCCATTTTGGCCACCAGACGAGGCGGTGGAACCCGAAGATGGCGCAGTTTATCTTTACCGCCAGGAACGGGATCCACATTATTGATTTGCAGAAGACCATGCAGCGTATCAAGATCGCCTACGCTGCGATGAAAGATGTCGCCGAGAAGAACGGCAAAGTCCTCTTCGTGGGAACGAAGAAGCAGGCGCAGGCCGCGATCGTGGAATATGCAAAAAAATGCAACATGTTCTACGTGTCCGAGCGGTGGCTGGGCGGGCTCCTCACGAACTTCAAGACCGTGAGCAACTCCATCCGCCGTCTTAAGGACCTCGAATACATGAAGGAAAAAGACCAGTGGGATGCGGAGACCAAGAAGGAGCGTCTTGACCTCCAGCGCGAACTGGACAAGAAGGACAAGGTCCTCGCCGGCATCAAGGACATGGCGAAGATGCCCGATGCCCTGTTCATAATCGATCCCAAACGGGAATCGATAGCGGTGCAGGAGGCCCGGAAGATGGGGATCCCCATCTTCGCCGTGGTCGATACCAACTGCAATCCCGAGGAGATCGATTACCCGATACCGGGTAACGACGACGCCATTCGTGCGATCGCGCTCTTCCTCGATGTGATGGCCCGGGCGGTCCTCGAAGGGCAGTCCGGCGGGCTGACCGAAGAGGGGCTTGCCGAAGAGGCTGAAGCGGCAGAGGGCGAAGAAGCCGGGGAAACGGCGGAGGCCGCGCCGGCGGCGGAGGGCGCAACCTACGAGTACGACGAAGACGACGGGATATACGAGCCGTAAAAAGACGCGTTGACAGGAGCGGGGCGCCGGCACCCGGCCGCCGCGATATATGATACGAAATACGAGCAAGGAGACTGAACGTGGCTGAAATAACAAGCGAAATGATAAAAGAGCTGAGGGAAAAGACCCAGGCTGGAATGCTTGACTGCAAGAAGGCCCTGGTGGAGACGGGCGGCGACATGGACAAGGCCGTCGAGTTTCTCAGGAAAAAGGGGCTTGCCTCCGCTGACAAGAAGATGGGCCGCGAAGTGACGCAGGGGATCATAGCGAGCTATATCCACAACAACAAGAAGATCGGCGTCCTAGTGGAGCTGTTGACCGTTACCGACTTCGTCGCTCGCAACGATGCGTTCGAGGAGCTGGGCAAGGAGCTCTGCATGCAGGTCGCAGCGGCGAGCCCGATGTACGTCAAGATAGAAGACGTCCCCGCCGACGTGATCGAAAAGGAGCGTGAGATCTACCGGGAGCAGATGAAGGACTCCGGGAAGCCGGCCAACGTGATCGAGAAGATCATCGACGGCAAGCTCAACAAGTTCTATTCGGACGTGTGCCTCCTCGAGCAGGAATTCATCAAGGACCCGGCCGTGAAGATCAAGGATTTGATTAAGCAGAAGATCGCCGTTTTCGGCGAGAATATCGAAGTGGGGAAGTTCATCCGCTACCAGATAGGGATGTAGCATGGAACCCTCCGACCCTAAATCCGAGCCGCGGTACCGCCGCATACTGCTGAAGCTCTCCGGCGAGGCACTCGCCGGAGACGCAAAAAGCGGCATTGATTCCGGGATACTTTCCGGGATCGCAGAGGAGATACGGGACGTCCAGCGTCTCGGGGTCGAAGTGGCTGTCGTCATCGGCGCCGGGAACATCTTCCGCGGCACCCTGGCTGACAGCCTGGGGATCAAGCGCGTCACCGGCGACCACATGGGCATGCTCGCCACGGTGATGAACTCGCTCGCGCTGCAGAACGCGCTGGAGAACATCGGGGTACCGGCGCGCGTGCTTTCCGCCTTCGAGATGAAGGAGATCGCCGAGCCCTACATCATCCGCAAGGCGCTTGACCATCTCGACCACGGCCGCGTCGTAATCGCCGCGGGCGGCACGGGCCATCCCTTCTTCACAACGGACACGGCCGCGAGCCTGCGCGCGGTGGAGCTGGAGGCGGACGTACTGATGAAGGCCACCAGGGTGGACGGCGTGTACACGAGCGATCCGGAGAAGGACCCCGGAGCAAGAAAAATCGACGCGCTCCCCTTTATCGACGTGCTGACGGGGCAGCTCGCGATCATGGATTTTACCGCAATCACCCTCTGCATGGACAACAACCTGCCCATCGTCGTTTTTAACCTGTTCCGGCGGGGGTCGCTGAAAAAAATAGTATCCGGCGGATCGGTCGGTACACTAATTTCCTGACAGGAGGCACGCATGGTAGAAGATATCATTTCCGATCTGGAAGACCGCATGAAGAAAAGCGTTACGGCGCTGCAGAAGGATTTTGCCGCCATTCGGACCGGCAGGGCCAACCCCGCCATGTTCGACGGGATCAGGGTGAGCGTGTACGGCACGGAGATGCCGCTGAACCAGGTTGCTACCGTCTCCTGCCCGGAGCCGCGCCTGGTCGTGATCCAGCCCTGGGACAAGGGGAACCTGGGAGACGTGGAGAAGGCCATCCTCAAATCCGACCTCTCGGTGAACCCCTCAAACGACGGGAACCTGATCCGGATCCAGATACCGGACCTCACGGAGGAGCGGCGCAAGGAGTATGTCAAGTTTGCCAGGCAGAAGGCTGAAGAGTGCAGGGTCGCGGTACGGAACATCCGCCGGGACGGGAATGACATGACCAAGGAACTCGAAAAGGAGAAAGAGATCTCCGAGGACGATTCGAAAAACGCCATGACCAGGATACAGAAGATAACCGATAAATATATTGACGAAATCCAGAAGCTGACTGATAATAAAGAAAAAGAGATACTGAATATATAGGGGCGATTTCGACTGTCATTGCGAGGAGCCCCGGCATGTCCGCACTCGCAAGGGTCCTGCCGACGCAGACGGTTACGGACATGCCGAAGGGCGACGAAGCAATCTTCCTTTAGATGAATATTAGTAATAGTTACAGGAAAAGCTGTTTGTTATCAAATGGCAGATCGCTTCGCTCCGCTCGCGATGACAAATTGAGCAGGCGGCTTGGTTTGACATCTCCTGAAGGTATGCAAAACCAACCAAACCATGAAAGACTACAAACATCTCATCAATAAAAAGAAAGTTCCCGCCCACGTCGCCATCATCATGGACGGCAACGGGAGATGGGCGAAAAAAAAATCGCTCTCCCGCGCCGAGGGGCACCGGTGCGGCGCCGAGGCCATTGAGCCGCTCATGGACGCCGCCATCAGCCTGGGGATAAAGGCCATCTCGCTTTATGCTTTCTCGACCGAGAACTGGCGGCGGCCGCGCATGGAGGTCCTGGGCCTCTGGAAGCTTCTCGATTACTTTTTCACGAATAAGATCGACGTCATCAAGTCCCGGGGCATACGGGTCAGGCATTCCGGGCTGCAAGAACGCCTGCCGGCATCTTCACTGCACACAATACTCCGGGCCGTTGAAGAAACGAAGCGCAACCGCACCCTCGAGCTCAATTTCTGCGTGAATTACGGCGGCCGGCAGGACATCCTGAACGCGGTAAACCGTCACCTGGAGAGCGCGAAGTCCGGCGGGCCCGTCACGGCCCGGGACCTTGAAAAGGGGCTCTTTACCGCAGGCATGCCGGACGTCGACCTGCTTATCCGCACCGGCGGGGAGTACCGGGTCAGCAATTTCCTCCTCTGGCAGATTGCGTACTCAGAGCTGATATTTATGAACGTGCTGTGGCCTGATTTCAAGCCCCGCCACCTGTACCGGGCGGTTTATGAATTCCAACAGAGAGAAAGGAGATACGGGGGACTATGACGGAAATACAAAAAGCTACAATCAAACGGGTCCTGAGCGCGGTGGTCGCGCTTCCGGTGTATGTTTTTACGATCGTGACCGATCTGGGGCAGTCTGTCCCGATGCTTGCCTGTTCGCTCATCGTCACGCTGGCGTGCCTGTATGAGTATTATTCGATAACCGACCGGGGCGAGGAAGGGCGTGCATTTGTAAAAACGGGCATGGTGTTTGCCGTCGTCGTGAACATCATCATGTACCTGTTCGCGTACGGGAAGCTGTACGGCTACAGCCGCTATATCCCCGCGTTCGACGCGCGGGTGGTGCTGGGCGTGATCTCGGTCTTCATGGTTGCCATGATGGCGCTCCAGCTGTTCACAAGACCGCTCAAGGGCGCCGCCTATTCAATGGGCGTGACGCTCTTCGGTGTGCTCTATATCGTGTTCTTCTTCTCGCACGTAATATTGCTGAAGTCGCTTGCTGACGGCGTGTACTATATCATATTGCTCAACATCGTGGTGATGCTGAACGATACCATGGCCTATTTCGGCGGGGTGCTCTTCGGCAAACACAAGACCGGGTTCCCCGTGTCTCCCAACAAGTCGTGGGAGGGGTACTTCTCCGGCCTCCTGTTCAGCGTGCTCGCCATGGTCATCACCAACGAGGTGTATGCGGCATTTTTCGACAGGCACCTCTTCGGCATGATCGAGGCAGTGCTGCTCGGTGTCGCGCTGTCCGTGCTGGGCAACCTGGGCGACCTGATCGAGTCCGCGGTCAAGCGGGACGGCTCCATCAAGGACTCCGGCTCCATCATACCGGGACACGGCGGGATGTGGGACGTGTTCGACGCGCTGATTTTCTCGATGCCGCTGTTTTACTATTACCTGATGCTGAAAGGGGTTGCCTGATCCGTTCAGGCATATGGGCAGGACAATATCAATTCTCGGCTCCACGGGCTCCATCGGCGAAACGACGCTGCGGGTCCTCCGTTTCCTTAAAGACGAATACCGGACATACGGCATCGCCTGCGGGGCCAACCTCGGGCTCCTCGGCCGGCAGATAGCGGAATTCAGGCCCGCGGTCGTGGCTGTCGCGTCGTCAGCGGCCGCGGCGTCGGACGAGTACGGCGCCCTGAAGCGCTCCCACCCGGAGGTGGAGTTCCTTGACGGCGACGCGGGAGTCGCCGAGCTGGCCGGCCGGAGCGTGGACGTGCTGGTCTCCGCTATCGTCGGGGCGGCCGGCCTGGGGCCGACGCTGGCGGGCATAGGGCGGGCCCGCCGTATCGCCCTGGCGAACAAGGAGACGCTGGTCATGGCCGGCGATATCGTTGCCGCCAGGCTGCCGGGCTCGGGCACGGAGCTCATCCCGGTCGACAGCGAGCACAGCGCCGCTTTCTCGCTTCTCCGGGGGCTGGATCCGGGCGAGGTGGCGCGGATCGTCCTCACCGCATCGGGCGGGAGCCTGCGCTCCCTGCCGCTCGAAGAACTCGGGTCAGTAACGCCCGAGCGCGCGCTGGCCCACCCCACGTGGGACATGGGGAGCAAGATCACCATAGACTCGGCCACGCTCATGAACAAGGGCCTCGAGGTGATCGAGGCGCACCACCTGTTCGCGATGCCGTACGACCGGATCGACGTTCTTGTGCACCCGGAGAGCATCGTGCACGCCATGGTTGAGACGAATGACGGCGCGCTCTACGCGCACATGGGGGTGGCGGATATGGCCTTTCCCGTGCTCGCGGCGCTCGCGCACCCGGAGCGGCGGCGGAACGACTTCGGCCGGCTCCGGCTGGAAGAGGTGGGGCGCCTCACCTTCAGCGCGGTGGACGGGCGGCGCTATCCGGCGCTGGCCCTCTGCTATGCGGCGGGCCGGCGGGGCGGCACGCTCCCGGCGGTCCTGAACGCGGCCAACGAGGCCGCGGTCGGCGCCTTCCTCGGCGGGAGGCTGTCCTTCACGGGAATCGTGCGGGTTGTGGAAAAGGCGATTGAGAGGGCGGCGGTCGTCGACGACCCGACCCTTGAAGATATACTGGCGGTGGACCGGGAGGCGCGTGAGTTCGCCGAACGGACGATCGCAGGGAAGCAATAAATTTATTTCTAGTGGAGTATAACGATGGTTGTTTTTACCTATATCGCGGCCGGCATTATCCTGCTCGGCGTCTGCATTTTTGTCCATGAGCTCGGCCACCTGCTGGGCGGCAAACTGGTCGGTATCAAGGCCAAGACGTTTTCGATAGGCTACGGCAAGGGCATCATAAAGAAAACGATCGGGGACACGACCTACCAGATCGCGCCGATCCCCCTGGGCGGGTACTGCCAGTTTTACGGCGAGGACCCTTCCGAGGAGCGCTCGGGAAAGGGATACGAGTTTCTCTCGGCGCACCCGATGAAGCGGATCGTCACCGTGGCTGCCGGGCCGCTCTTTAACCTGTTCTTCGGCATCATCATATTTTTTGTCATGAACATGGTGGGCTACGACAAGGACACGAACCGGGTCCACATCCCGGAGAGCCTGACGACGGGCAAGCACATATCCGCGGCCTACGCCGCCGGTATCCGGAGCGGGGACCGGGTCCTGAAAATAGGCGACAAGGAGATCGTGAGCTTCTCCGACATTCAGGCCGCGGCCCTCTTCAGCGAAGGAGAGCGGCTCGACGTCGCCGTGGAACGCGAGGGGAAGCCGATGAAGTTCCTGGTCGCCCCGGCCCGCCAGGAGGCGAGCGGCCGTTACGAGATGGGCCTCATGCCCTACGGCTCCCGCATACTGGTGGTGGAGCTGGTCGAGGGTGGCGCGGCCGAGGCGGCCGGGCTCAAGGAGATGGACGAGATCGTGTCCATAAACGGGACCGCAGTGAAAAGCGAGGCCGAGTTCTCGAAGATGGTCCAGGCCCGGGCCGGCACCCAGCTCACCTTCAGCGTCCTGCGTAAAAAGGCCGTGATGGAGAAAAAGATCACGCCGCGCCTCGTGGACGTGGTGAATTTCCAGGCAATGGACGCGAAGGGAAAGACCGGGGAGACCCTCACCCTCATGAATTCGAAAAGCCTGAAGAAGTATCTTTCTAAAGGATCGATCCTGATTAACGGCAGGAGCGCGCGGTCGTACGACGAGCTGCTCCGCATGGTCACCGGGAACCAGGGAAAGAAGATATCCTTCGAGATCGATGGCGATACCTACACGGGCACGGCGGTCATAGAAAAAGTCGGCCAGATCGGGATATTCCAGGCCGTTGCACCGGAGCAGGTCTGGATACAGTACCGGCCGGGGAAGGCGCTCGTGCAGGCCTTCATCGAGCCCTACGAATTTATCGTCATGAACCTCAAGGGTCTCGGGATGCTCTTTACCGGGAAAATGAACGTGCGGGAAAACCTCTCCGGGCCTATCCGCATCGGCAAGATCGCGGGCGATGTGTTCTATTACAAGGGCGTTCCCGATTTTATCCTCCTCATGGCGAAGATATCGATCATACTCATGGTGATGAACCTGCTTCCGATCCCGGTCGTGGACGGCAGCCATATCATTTTCTTCACGGTTGAGATGATCAGGAGGAAGCCGCTCAGCCAGAAAGTCATGGAGCGGATACAGACCGTCGGCATCGTTATCCTCATCATGCTCAGCGCCTTTGTTATCCTGAACGATATATCAATGCTTCCGGTAATCCAGAACCTCTTCAGGTAGCGGCAGTCCGAATAAGGCCGGGGCATGGCGGATGCCGTGACCCCGGCAACGGCTGTGGACACCGCGCGCCCACCTTCCGGAAAAAAAATGGAATATTTCTCCAAATTTTGATGCTTTTTCAAAGCAAATTCAATTCGGATTGTTATTGATAAGATTTTTATATGCCCCATAGGGTATATCTGAATTATCAATATGTTTGACAGTGGGGATTGCCTCCGGCACTCTATTCCCGGAACCGGGCGCGAGGGCAGGGCATCCGCGCGGCAGGCATCATACTTTCTGGTTGTCAGAGGTCGATTATGAATCTAAAAACGTTTATACGAACATTTCTGAGTTTCGTCAATTTCAGGACCATGCTGTTGGTCACCATTCGATTGATGAGGATGCGCAAGAACCGGGTGCTTTTCATCTTCGAGGGAAAAGAATACACCTACGGGGAGGTCTACCGGCAGGCGACGAGATATGCCAACTTTTTTCTCTCTGAAAGGAAAAGGCTGTTGGATGCGGGTAAGCTCGGTAAAAAAGACCGGCTGGCACTCGGGATATACATGGAGAATACCCCGGAATACATGTTCGCTTCGTTCGCGGCAGGGCTGAGCAACTCGGTGCTGTTCGCGATCAATACCGGCTTTCGCGGCGAGACGCTGGCAAAAGTCATCGACCAGGCCAGGATATCTTTCCTGGTGGTCAACGAGAACTCGGCCGATGAGATCAAGAAGGTTGTCAGGGAGATCACCGTCCTCGGCAAAAACGAGATTTACTGCGTGGGACCGGAAAAGGACATAAAGAAGACGGGGTTCCGGAGCCTCGCACATGCTGTCGAGGAAGCGGCGAAAACAAAGGTACCGGGCCGCTACCGGATATCCGTGGACAACTTCAGCCCCGTCATTGTCATCTATACCTCCGGCACGACCGGCCTGCCCAAGGGCGTGCCCTGTACGCACATCAAGCTCGTGGGCGCGGGGTTCGTGGTCCAGGGCGCGGTCGGCCTCACGAAGAAGGACCGGGGCTACATATCCATGCCGCTCTTCCACTCGAACGCCTGGTACATCGGCATACTGCCCCAGCTCATCGTGGGCGGCAGCTTCGTGCTGAAAAGAAAGTTCAGCGCCAGCGCCTTCGAGACCGACATGCTCGAGCATGGCGTAGCGTTCCTCAACTACGTTGGCCAGCCGCTCCACTACATCCTCGATGCGCTCGAGAAGAAGTACGGGAGCGGTGAGGCGATCATACAGGCGCTCGCGAACCATCCGAAAAACAGGTTCCGCATCGCGTACGGCAACGGCGCGTCGGTGATCGACCGGAAGAAGCTGAAAGAATACCTCGCCATGGACCACATCTACGAGATCTACGGGTCCACCGAGGCGGTCATCACCACGGCGAACAGGCCCGGGGATCCGGCAGACAGCGTTGGCGCGGCGCCGAAAGACGTCATCATCCTCAATGAGGAGGGCACGGAGTGCCCGCCGGGGATCATTGACGCGAACGGCAAGCTCACGAATTACGACGAAGCCGTGGGCGAAATCTGCAGGAAGGTGGGCACGGACAACCTCCGGTTCGACGGCTACTTCGATAACAAGAACGCGACCAGCCAGAAGTTCCGGGACGGGATATACCACTCCGGCGACCTGGGCCACATCCGTATCGCGCAGGGGAAGCGCTACCTCTTCTTCAACGGCCGGACCGATGACTGGATCCGCAAGGACGGCGAGAACTTCTCGGCCGAGAACGTGTTGCAGTTCGCGCAGGAGATACCCTGCGTAGACTGCGCCGTGGCATACGGCGCGCCCTGCCACGTGGCGGACGAGCGTGTCATGGTGACCGTGCAGCTCAAGAAAAACCATGTATTCAAACCGGGCGAGGTGCACTCCTGGCTCGTGAAGCAGCAGAAAGAAGGGGGCATGGACCCGAAGTGGATGCCGGATTATATCCGCATCATCGACCAGTTTCCCGTGACGGACACGCAGAAGATCATGGTCAAGCCGTATAAAAGGGACCATTTCAACCTCGAGAAAAATCCCGATATGAAGGTCTATTTCTGCGAGCGCGGAAGCAACACCTACCACCCGCTCACGAGGGAAAAGTTCAGTGAGCTGAAGGACGGATTTAAAAAGAATGGGCGGGAGGGGCTGCTGGGCTAATCGTACGCCTGACAGGACCGTAATCAGGTGCGGATCCTGATTATCAAAGGGAGGGGTGCCACGGCGGGTACCGCCTCCCTTTTGTTATCCAGACTCACTGCGACATTCCGCCGGTATCATAACACCTGCCGGACAAAACGCGGCGGGGCCCATCGGCCTTGACTTGGCATTTCCGCTGCGTTATATTATTTACAGAGAAAAGGAGGATGCCATGAATGTAAAGGAAGCTATTCAGGCCAGGCGGGCCTATCGTGCCCTGGGCCCGGTTGAGATAACCGACGAGATCATAAGCGAGCTCGCCGAAGCGGCACGTCTCATGTGCTCGTGCTACAACAACCAGCCCTGGCGTTTTGTCTTCGTGAGGTCGAAGGAGGCCCTGGCCGGGGTCCATGCGGGCCTGAACAAGGGAAACGAATGGGTCCGAAAGGCATCCCTCGTCATTGCCGCCTTCGCCCGAAAGGATTATGACTGCCTCATCAAGGAGCGGGAATACTATCTCTTCGACCTGGGCCTGGCCGTGGGTTCGCTGATCCTGCGGGCCACAGAGCTGGGCCTGGTGGCCCACCCCATCGCCGGTTTCGACCCGGACAAGATCAAGGAGGCCCTGGGCATTCCCGGGGAGTTCATGCTCATCACCCTCATCAACGTCGGGAAAAAGATCGACGACCTGGAGGGCCTCTCTGAATGGCAGGTGAAGGCGGAGCCCACGAGGCCCGAACGCCTTGCGCGGGAAAATATTTACAGCATCGATTATTATAATGAAAAACTGAACATCAAGCCGGGGAAGTGACAGGTTCATATTAATTATAATAATCAATAATTATTGACACCATGCCTGCCCCCGTGTTTAGTAGACACTCTCATATAATATGAGTCTGCAGACTTCAACCCGGACCCGCAAGGGTGTTTCGTACCGGAATTCCGGCGGCCCCGGTTCCCGACCAATCATGATTATTCAAGGAGGGCCTCTCATGAAGGCTGACACGTTTACCTACAAGGCGTCCGATGGAACGAAGATATTCGCGTACCGGTGGCTGCCCGCCGCGAAATCGAAGATAAAGGCCGCGGTACAGATTGCCCACGGCATGGCCGAGCACGCGGCGCGATACGAGCGCTTCGCGAAAAAACTGACCGCTGCCGGTTACGCGGTCTACGCGAACGATCACCGCGGTCACGGCAAGACCGCCGGCTCGCTGGAAAACGTCGGCTATCTGGCGGACGAGCGCGGGTGGGAGAAGGTCGTTGACGACATGTACGTGCTCACCGGTATTATCAAAAAGGAAAACAAAAAGGTCCCGGTATTTCTGTTCGGCCACAGCATGGGATCCTTCCTTTCCCGGCAGTATGCGATGCTCCACGGCGGAGAGCTGAAGGGGCTCATCCTCTCCGGCACCGGCGGCGACCCGGGCCTCCTCGGGAAGATCGGTCTCCTCGTGGCGAAGCGCGAGGCCGCGAAAAAGGGGAGGAGGGCGAAAAGCCCCCTGCTCGACAAGCTTTCGTTCGGCGCGTTCAACAAGGCCTTCAGGCCCAACCGGACGAATTTCGACTGGCTCTCGCGGGACAACGCCGAGGTGGACAAGTACGTGGCCGATCCTTTTTGCGGCGAGGTGTTCACTGCCGGATTCTTCTGCGATATGCTCGGCGGGCTGGCTTTTATCAACAATAAAAACAATATCCGGAATATCCCCCGGGACCTGCCTGTGTACCTTTTCTCCGGCTCGCTTGACCCGGTGGGCGCACAAACGAAGGGCGTTCTCCAGGTTTACAACTCCTGTGTCAATGCGGGCATTAAGGATGTGACGTACAAGTTTTACAGGGACGGGCGTCACGAAATGCTCAACGAGACAAACCGCGATGAGGTGTTTGCGGACGTTATTGCCTGGCTTGACAGGCACATGTAGAAGCGGGAAATGCGGGGGTCGGGTTAGCACCCGGCCCCGCCTGAGGTGCCGGGGCTATCCCTTCTTGTTCTTCTCCATCAGCTCGATAAAGCTTTCCACCCTCGTTTTCATCTGCGCCTCTGAATATGCGCGCGGATCGTTCATGTCGCACTGGATGATCAGGACCGGAACGTTCAGATCGCTCTGGATCGCATTTTTGAGGTCGATCATTCCGGTGCTGGAGGGCCGGCATGAAAGGTTTTCGTGCAGGATGACGCCGTCGATGCTATAGTCCTTGACCGCCTGTTCGAAATACTGTATCCGCTTATCGAGATTGTACGAGTAGGGCAGGTCCATCATGATGCGCGCGACCTCCCGCAGCGACTCCGAGTAGTCCTTGCCTACCGGCTTGGGCGGTGCGAACGAGAAGGTGTAGGGTTCATAGGTGATGACCGCGCTGTACTTCGCGAGGTCGTACATAAAGCGCATCCGGTACCAGAAGGGGATGCCCTCGAACAGGAGGCGGTAGCGCTCCTTCGCGCCGCCGGAGAGAGTGCCCTCGCCTTTTTCGACCCGCGTTTTGATGTCGCCCAGTATTTTCTCGAAAAACTTTATGCCTACCTTCCTTCCGGGCAGCATCACCAGGGGGAAGAACGACGCCGAGGTCTCGGCCGAGCTGTAGGGGCTGGGCACGCACTTGCGGTACTCGTAGATCTCGCGCCAGAGTATGCTCATCCGCTCTGACTCGTCGCTGGCCCGCATCATATTCTCGACGTTCAGCTCCTTGCCCGTATGCTTCTTCACGAATTCGAAGAAGGCGTAGAACTGGTCGACCATGTAGTTGATGTATCCCTCGATCGTACGCTCGTCCGTGCCGCTTACGATCTTGGGGCAGTCGAACATGAATATCGGCACATTGAGCTTCTCGGCCTGGATCTGGAACCACTTCCAGTGGGTGTCGCAGATGGTGTTGGTGCAGGTGATGATGTCGGGCTTCGGTATGCCGCCCAGGGACAGCTTGACGTCCAGGTCCACGGCGCCGAAATTGGTCTTGCAGTAGGAGCAGAGGTCGCGCGAGTAGCCCATGCTCTCGGCGTGCTCGATAAGGCGCTGGGACTGCTTCTGGGCCGCGGCCACGGTCGCCATGTTTTCCGGGTGGAGCGGGAAGATGTCATAGCCCCACAGGAGCTCGATCGGGAAGCCGGCGCAGCTCCATGCGGTTTTCTTCCAGGGGAGTATGCTGTACAGCTTTCCCACGAGGAAGTAATAGATCATGGACCACTTGAGTTCCCTGGCGTGCGGCAGGGTGTCGATCCTGATCTGCGGGGTCTCGGTTAGCGATGAGTTTTTCCGGTTCATGTCTGTCACCTATACCATCTCTGAAAATGCTGCGAGCCTGTTAATGAGCTGGTTGTCCGGGCCCGGCGTGAATTCGCGCTCCAGGTGGAGGACGCGGTATCCCTTATCTTTCAATGCCCCGTTCACCAGGACCGAGTCGTACGCGAACGGCTCGCAGAACTTGATGTTCTGCGAAATGACGGTGTCCAGGCCGGAGTCGGCCATGGCCTTCATCAGGTAGTCGATCCTCCCGCGCATGCCGAGCTTGGTGGCGGGCCTCGGTATGGTGAGATAGTAGGAGGCCAGTGCGTCGATCGGGTCACCCTCTTCCTTGATGAGCGTGGCGTAATACCGCTCGCCCACGGAAAGGTCGTCGCGGACGATGCGGAACCCGGACTCGTCGATCTGGTCCATGAGCTCCGGGTAGGTCACGTCGGAGCCGGTGAGCAGGGCCTTCTTCATGTTTTTCGGGAAGGGCCCTTTCTTCTCGACGTTTGCTATCAGCGCGTCGATCTCCGCCGCCGCTTCCTGCTTCGGCAGCGTCATGCTTTTAATGAGTATTTCGAGGTACTCGCGGTTCGTAACGTCCTTCTCGCTCCTCAATGCGGAAAGCTTCTGGAGCCGCTTCTTGACTTCGTTCGATTCCCGTATCGCCGCCGAAAGCAAATCGTCGGTCACGTTGACCTTGAACCTGTGGCAGAATGCGTCGACGAGCCGCCACAGCTCCGTTTTCATGAAGCGGAGCGCAAGGGCGTCGTCCTTGAGCGGCCCGTTGAACCAGTAGAGAAACGGCGTTTTCACGTGGCGCTTCCAGACATCGTAATGCCTGTTGGTTGCGTTGCACCCCTGGGCCACGATGATGCCCTCCCACTCACCCGAGCGGGCAAGCGCCTGGGTCATGAAGCTCCGGGCGGCGGGACAGAAGAATGGCTGGAGATACTGGTCCGCGGGCGCGTTCGAGGCGTGGACGTCCCCGAAAATCTTGTAGGGTATGAACCCTGCGGCCGCGATGACCTCCTCCGGCATGTCATGGGATGAGTCGAAATATGCTAGTGTCTTCATAGTTGTACCGGGACTGATCCTGTTCCTTTCGATTTAATCTGAAAAAAGCTCCATCTACTGGTAATCTATACATGGAAGTATCGCTGTTTTCCAATGCTTTGTGAATTCAGTTCACAAGGCCTGCTCTGTAAAACTGCACTGAAGGAGTTTTCCGGAACTCATCCAGTATGTTCCCTCCAGCCTGCTAAATGCTATTATAAAGCAGGGTAATGTCAAGTCAATGCGAATTTAAATTACTATTGAATGATTTTGCCCGGTTTCGGTATACGGGGCTGCCTGGATTATTTATAATTCCTGTTGTTAATGACTTGATTAATTGCGTCGTGTATGAATACGTATCGCCCTGTTCGAACCTGTTTCCGGGTCGGCCGGACCCGTTAAATTAACGACAGTTTTCTTGACAAACCGATGGAGGACGTTCAGATGAATCGAGCCGGAAAAGTATCCTCTCTGCTTGCCTGTTTATTTTCCCTGATTGTTGCGCCCCCGCTTCTTGACGCCGCGTCCCTGGATATCAATGAAGCGTTCAAGGCCCGCAGGCTCTGCACCGCAGCGGAATACCTTGAAGACAGGGACGGATCGCTCACCATTGGCGACGTCAGCGGCGGCACGGCGGAAGGGGAGTGGAAAAAGTCGGAGAAGAGCGCTCTGGGCTTCGGATTCACGCAGTCCGTCTACTGGATACGCTTCAATATAGCCAACCGGGGATCAGAGGACGTCGCAGCCCTCATACAGCAGGAATATCCTCTGATCGACAAGCTGGAGATGTGGGTGTTTCGGAACGGGAAGCAGGCCGGGCATTTCGTGACCGGCGACACGCTCCCGTTCAGCGAGCGGCCGTACATCAACCGTACGTTCGTGTTCCCGGTGACCGCCCGGGCGGATACGGTTTCCTCCTTCTACCTGCGCTACAAGAGTGAAAGCTCCATGAGCATCGTGCTGAACGCATGGTCTCCCGCCGAGTTTGACCGGCTCAGCACGGACGAAGAGCGCGCCCTCATGCTGTATTACGGTATAATGCTCACCATGGTGATCTACAACCTGTTCATATTCCTGTCGCTCAGGAAAATGGAATATATATACTATGTCCTGTTCATCCTGGGCTTCCTTGTTTTTACCATGACGCAGAACGGCACGGCCTACCAGTTCCTCTGGCCCTCGTTTCCGGCGTTTGCGAACGCATGCATCCCCCCGGTGCTCTGTTTTCTCGCAATTTTTGCCATCATCTTCTCCGCAAGCTTCCTAGACATGAAAGCGTACGCGCCCGTATTGAACCGGGTCCTTCTCGTGTTCGCCGCGGTCGAGGGCCTCTTCTTTATCGCGTGCATTATTCTTCCCTACCGGTATGGCATGACCGGGTCCGCGGTGCTCGCCCTCGTTATCGTGGTTTCGACTCTGATGGCGGGGATTCATGTCGGCAGGAAGGGGAACCGGAACGCACGGTTTTACCTCCTTGCAGTCGGCTTTTTCCTGCTCGGCAGCTTTATTTATCTCCTGAAGTCCTTCGGTGTGCTGCCATCCGGGGTCGTCACCGACTGGTCCCTGCAGATCGGGTCCGCGGCCATGGTGTTGCTCCTTTCGCTGGCCCTTGCGGATCGTATACGGACAACCACGACCGAGCTCGAATCCACCCAGCGGAGGCTGGAGAAGAGGACCGTGGCGCTGGAGGGCGTGATGGCCACCGCGCGCGAGATGTCCGCGGAGCTCTCCCAGATAGGCGGCGAGCAGGAGCAGATCAGCCGCAGGTTCTCCGAGATGTCGCAGGAACAGGCGACGATGAGCGAGCAGATGTCCGCCGGCTTCGAGGAGCTGACCGCGGCCATCGATTCGATCAGCACATCCGGCGGTCGGCAGGTCGCGGAACGAGAGCGGGTCAGTCAGTCGGTAGGGGAGCTGCGCGCCACGCAGAAAACCGTTATCGCGATGAGCCGCGACGCGCTCGAGAGCGTGGGCGACATCTCGCACTCCGCCGACGAAACGGGCGAGAACATGGACCGCATGACCGACGTCATCCGCGTCATCGCCGAGGGCGGGCGGACGGTGCGGAACTTCATGTCGGTCATAGACGATATTACCGACAAGATAAACCTCCTGTCCCTGAATGCCTCGATCGAGGCGGCCCGGGCCGGGGAGGCGGGGCGGGGCTTCGCGGTCGTGGCCGACGAGATCGGCAAGCTGGCGACCGCCACGGTAGACAACTCGAAGGAGATCTCCGGCAAGATCGGCGCCATTATCTCCAACATCGAGAACAGCATGAAGATCATGGAGGACACGCGGAAATCTATCGAGAAGATCTTCGGCGGGATAGACGTCATAAACGGCAAGGTCGGCGCCGTGGCACGCGAGATGGAGAGCCTGGGCAACGTTATCGCCACGATCGTGGATCAGGCCTCGGTGCTGGACGAGCTGACGAGGGCGATAGCCCAGTCGACCTCCGAGCACAAGCTTTCAATGGAAGAGAGCGGGAAGATGGTGCTTCGCATAGCCGAAATGGCGTCCGGGATCGCTGACGCAACCAGGGACATCGTACGGTTCACCGGCCTGATGCTGAAGCGGGCGCAGGAGCTGAACGCCATTGTCCGTGGAAATGTCGAGGAGGCGCCCGAACCGGCCTGATCCGCGCCGTACCCGCGCGAGAGTTAATTGACAAAATTCTCCCGATGGATCATAGTCCGTCATGCTGGCTTGTCGCCCTCCTGATGCGGCGCCGGCAGGAGGTTCCCATGAAACTGTCCCGGTATTCCGCCCGGAGGCTGCATCTTCTGGCCATTCCCACGGCCGCGGGTATATGCATCGGTGCGGTGATCTCGGTCCTGATATCGCCCGATCCGACGTTCCGTACCGTTCTGCAGGGCATGCTGTGCGGCTTCCTGATCGGCCTTTCCGTTTTCTACGTGGAGTATTTCATTCTCGACCGGCTCCTGAGGATGTCGGTCTGGCTCATCATCGTTTCCCGAACGGTGATTTATATCATGGGGATCGTCCTCTCCTACATCGTGTCCGACCTGGTCGTGTTCGGGGCCGGCGGGCTCATCGCCGACCTGGAGCAATTCCTGGCGCAGAGCGTTGCCATATCCATGGCCGCCATACTGGTCGTCATGTTCCTCATCAACATGAACCGCCTGCTGGGGCAGAAGGCCTTCATCAGGCTCCTGGTCGGCCGGTACCACCGGCCCGTGATGGAGCAGCGCATCTTCATGTTCATTGACCTGTCTTCCTCGACCGCGCTCGCCGAAGAGATCGGCGACATCGCCTTCCACTCGTTCCTTAACGACTTCTTCTTCGATGCCACGCGCCCCATCGTGGAATGCAAGGGCGAAATCTACAAGTATGTCGGGGACGAGATCATCGTCACCTGGAAGATGAAGGACGGGCTCAAAGACGGCAACTGCGCGGAGTGCTTCTTCATGATCGAGGAGGCCGTCGCCGCGCTCGAGGGCCGCTACCGCGAGAAATACGGCGCCGTGCCGCGGTTTACCGCCGGCCTCCACTGCGGAACCGCGGTGATCGGCGAGATGGGGGACTACAAGCGGGAGATCGCCTTCCTTGGCGACGTGCTGAACACGACCTCGCGGATACAGAGCGAATGCAAGGCCAGGTCACGCCGGCTCATCATATCCGACGATCTTCGGAACGAGCTCTCCCGCGCGGGCGAGGCGGACTACGCGCTTGAGAGCCTGGGCGTTATCGCCCTCAGGGGCAAGAAGCGGGAGATGGAGCTGTTCAGCGTGTCGCGGTAGGCGGCGCCGCGGCTTCAGAACTCGAGAAGGAACAGGGTGATGTCGTCCTCGATCGGGGCGCTGCCGGCAAAGACCGTCAGGTCTTCATGGATTTGCCGGACGATGTCGTCGCTTTTCCTGACTATGAGGTCCCTGAACATGTTCTGCAGGCGGGATTCCGAGTACATGGCGCCTTTCGGGTTTTTTTGCTCGATGATGCCGTCGGTATAGAAGAGCAGCTTGTCACCCGGTCCGACCGGGTATTCCACCTGGCCGAACACCGGCTTTTTCACCAGGCCGAGACCGGTCCCCTGGCATTCAACCTCGATGAAGTCCTTTTTCCCCTCCCTCCAGAAGAGGGGGTGCGGATGTCCCGCCTTCGCCAGCGTGATCTTTTTCCGCTTCATGTCCACCAGGGCGTAGTAACAGGTCGCGTAAAGCTGGGAGATTACTTCAGAAAAGTGCGCGTTGAGATATTTCATCAGCTGCACGGGCTTCCGGGCCATTTTTTGCACGGAAACGGAATAGGCGCCCTTCAGCACGCCGGTGCCCAAGGCCGAGGTTATGCCGTGGCCCATGATGTCGGCGATTATGATGCTCGCCTGCCCCGGCCCGACCTGCGTGACATTGAGGAAGTCGCCGCCTATCTCCATGCAGGGCTTGTAGATGTACGAGTGCCTGACGCCCGGGAGGAAGGAGTGCTCGTGGTCAAGGAGATCGCGGTTGATGAAGTAGTTCTGTATGGTCCGTGCCTGCGAAAGGTCCCTGTTGAGCTCCTCCAGGATGGTCGACTTTTTCCTGAGGTCGTGCTGCGAGAAGGCGAAGTTCGAAATAATGTTGCGGAACCGCGAGAAGGTAACCTCCAGGCAGTTCTTGTAGAACGCCGCGGAGATCCTCCTGTTTTTAAGAAGCAGCTCGTCGAAGTCCTTCTTCTCGAGTCGGAAGAGCTCCGTCTCCTCCAGGCTGGTTACGTTCGCGGAGCGGGGCATGTTGTCGACGAGCGAGAATTCACCGAAGTAGGACTCGGCATAGAGCGTTTCCAGGGGTATGTCCTCGCCCGTTTCGTCCGTCTTGGACACCCTGACGGTGCCCTTGACGATGGCGCACATGGAGTCGCCGTGCGCCCCCTCCTTGATGATACGGGCACCGGGAGGATAGGTCTCGGATTTGAGGAGCGGGATAATTTCCGCGTAGTCGCTGTCGCTGAGCCCCTGGAAAATCGGGATATTCTTGAGGATATAGGTGATGTCTCTGTCCGTACCGGGTGTCATGGGCTTCCCTTCGCTGCGCCTCACTTGTAGAGGCCCGACAGCTCCTTTTTCATGGCGTTGAATTTATCGAGATACATGGTGTAAATTTCCGGTGTGCTGAGGAACTTCTGCTTGCCGTCGACGCTGATGAGGCGCCGCTGTGATTTCTTCTTTTTCAGAATCAGGTAGGCAGCTTCGAGGATCCCCAGCGCCTGGCAGGTCAGGGCGGTGACGTCGGCGTAGGTATAACCGATCTGGCCGAATTTCGCGATGCCGCCCGCATCGAGGGCGACCGCCTCTTTAGAATCCGAGCCGGTGGCCATCTTCTTCTCGTAGTAGTAGTCCAGGAGGAAAAAATAGCTCGGCTTCATCGCGTTCTGGACTTCCGCCGCCCCCTGGTGGAATTTCTCGAGCTTCATGATCGGGCTGTCTTCGGCGTCCGGGTCGCTGATGAAATCGTCCTTGATGAGGTTGACGTTCTCTATCTGGTTGATGAAGGTGCCGCTACCCGGGTAATATTTCCTGAACAGGATGCGGTATTCGTCGAAGAGGGGGAACATCTCCTGGTAGGAGCGGTTTCGCTTCAAAAAATTTTTCCACACGCTGGTAAGCCATTTCATTACATCGTCCGTCAGGACGAGCTGGCCCCGCTGCTTCAGGTTGTACAGGATGTTGGATATGAAGAAGAGCACGTAATTGCTGCCTGACGAGCGAAGGTGCTGCTCGCACTCCCGACGGTTAGCCGGGTGGGCCATCATCTCGTCGATGGACCGCACGAGCGCGTCCAGCTTTTCAAGCGGAAAACGTCGGTACGCCAGCGACACGAGGACGGCTTCGCCGATGTCCTCGAGAATCCTGTGGATGTTCAGGTTTGATGCGTCCGTCATCTGTTCCGTTTATCCTTCCATGGATTTACGAAGAGCACGAGGAATATTCGTCTACAATAAAACCAATAATGTCAAGTAATATTCGGGGAGGAGGCGCCGCTTCAAAATTTTCATTGACGCCCCGTGCAACCGGTATATCCTTGATGACAATGAAGCGGGTAGTGTAAATGGATTTTATTCTTGAAGGCAGCAGCAGCATCGTACTGGTTTCCAGGAAGGCCCGGGCAAGCGTTGCGGTCCCGCCCGCGCATGATTATGTCATCATTGAATCGGCAGATATCCAGGCCGATGTTCAGCGGCTCATCGACGATGAAGGGTCCGGCCATATATCAGCGGTCATCTTCATTACCATAGAGGAGTACCGGTCGCTGAACAAGCTGCTGAATGTCCTTTCGTTCCGGGATATTTCCTATCAGTTTGTCATATTCGGTCCGGAGGGAGATGTCAGCGGCCTGGGATTCGAAAATCTGAGGGAAATCTCCGAATACCGGCATGCGCCGCTGTCGGAATCGGAATTCCTGTTCGTGGTCCGTAAAACTTTTGCGGTCATCAACGACCTCTACCTGAACCGCTCGCTCCAGGAGGAATACTTCACCAAGCTCATCGACACGAAAAAGGATCAGGACGACCTGATCGACATGGGACGGGCCCTCTCGATAGAAAAGGATCCCGACAAGCTTCTGCGACTGATCCTCTTTCTCTCCAAGCGCATCACCGGCGCCGACGCCGGGAGCATCTTCCTCGTCGAGCAGGACGAGGAGGGGAAAAAGCGGCTGCGGTTCAAGTATTCCCACACCTTCTCCCGCGACATCGCGCTGGAGGA
>Ga0116149_1000233_pt1 | contig 73898 bp, 52 predicted proteins | sample AD_UKC057_MetaG_FD_89787 | JGI IMG/M metagenome (GOLD analysis project Ga0116149, IMG submission 89787) | Active sludge microbial communities of municipal wastewater-treating anaerobic digesters from USA - AD_UKC057_MetaG | ecosystem: Engineered > Bioreactor > Anaerobic > Digestate | place: USA...
GACCACGCCCGACATCCCCCAGCGTCCCTTCGTGATCTCGATGGAGATACTGGAACACCTGGAGGATCCGCTGGGCTTCCTCCGCGGGCTGTACAATATGCTCCAGCCGGGCGGAATGGCCTACGTGGCTGCGGCCGTAAACGCCCCGCACGTGGACCACATCTACCACTACCGCTCGGAGCAGGAAGTGGTGGATCAGATCCGCCAGGCCGGCTTCCACGTCGAGAGCTACCTCGGGGCCAACGCGTATGCCCCGACCCGCCGCATCCCGATCGTGCCCTCGCTGGCCGCGGTCATAGCCTCCAAGCGGCCCGCCGCCTCGGGGCCCTGAGGGTAAATCGTGCAGGTCGCGTCGCTGGAATTCCTGCTGCTGCTGATGGCCCTGTCGGCGGCGCTCTGCGTCCTGCCGGGCCGGGCGGCGCGCCAGGGGCTGTTCGCCCTGGTCGGCGCGGGCGTGCTGGCCCTGCTGATCGCCGATCTGCTTACGCTGGCGGTCCTGGCGGCCTTCCTGCTCAGCGGGCACGCCTGCGGCCTGCTGCTGCGGAAACGGCCCAACTCGTGGGTGCTCGGCGTCTACCTGGCGCTGCTGCTGGCGGCGTTCGTCTATCTCAAGAAGTACGACTTCCTCCGCCTGCTGATCGGCGACGACCTCCTCCGACACGGCGTGCAGATCGTCGGACTGAGCTACATGCTCTTTCGCCAGATTCACTTCCTGGTCGACGTCCGCCAGGGGCAGATCCGCCGGTGGACGCTGTGGTCCTACCTGAACTACCAGCTCAACTTCCTGGGTCTGCTGGCCGGGCCCATCCAACGCTATCCGGAGTTCCAGGAGTTCTGGGACGATCCCCAGCCCCGGCTGGCCGATCGTCACGAGCTGCTGCGAACGTATCTGCGGATTTTCGTCGGCGTGATCAAGATCAGCTTCATCGGGGCGCTGTTCCTGGCCAAGTATGACGACCTGGTGCTCAAGTTCGACGCCGGCGGCGGCTCCTGGTCCAGGGCCGTGCGGATCCTGTACTTCTACCCGGCCTACATCTACTTCAACTTCTCGGGCTACTGCGACATCGTCATCGGCGGAGCGGCCCTGCTGGGCCTGAAGATGCCCGAGAACTTCGACCACCCCTATCTCTCGCGCAACATCATCGATTTCTGGACGCGCTGGCACCGCAGCCTGGGGTTCTGGATCCGCGACTACATCTTCACGCCACTCTACAAGTCCATCGCCCAGCGCAGCCCCTCGGCCGCGCCGTCCCTCGCCTTCGTCTGCTATTTCGTCGCACTCTTCCTGGCGGGGATGTGGCACGGTTCGACGTGGAATTTCACCGTCTTCGCCTTGGTGCACGGGACGGCGGTCTCGGCCAACAAACTGTGGGAGATGGCCATTGTGCATCGTCGCGGGCGGCCTGGCTACAGGCAGTACATGGCCTCTCGGCCGGTGCGGATCGCGGCCTCGGTGGTGACGTTCCATTTCCTCTGCGCGTCGTTCCTGTTCGTCCCGACCGACCTGGGACGGACCATGCGGATCCTGGGCACGCTGGTGGGGGTGGCGACATGAGAAGAGAGCGCGGCCATGAAGTTTGACGCGATGAAGAAACTCGACGATTTCGGGCGGCGGCATCCGGGATGGATGCTGGCCGCGGTGTTCCTGTTGGCCGCCCTTTCGGTGCTGGTGATCCTGTTGGAACACCAACCTGTGGTGGTCCTCTACGAGACCTTCTGAACGCTCAGGACCGGCCCGCGTGGCCGGGGAAGGGCGGCGTGATGAATGCGGAACAAACGCGATTGGAAGAAGGGCAGGGGCGGAAGCAGTTGCGCCTGTTGCTGGTGGACGCCAACAGTTCCTGGCTGGCCCGCGAGGGCGGCAAATCGGCCCAGGTGGTCCTGCCGCTGGGGCTGATGTATCTCTCCGCCGCGGTCAAGCGGGCGTTCGGGTCGGGTGTCGAGGTCCGCTTGCTGAACATGGCCATCGACTGCGACAGCCAGGCGGACTACGACGCTCGCGTGGCTGCGTTCGCGCCGGACGTGGTGGGCTTCCGCTCGCTGTCGGCGGGGCGGGGCTTCTTCTACGAGTTGGCCCGGCAGACCCGGGAATTGTGCCCGGGCGCCGTGCTGATCGCCGGGGGACCTCACGCGACCCTCTGGCCGCGGGAGGTTCTCGAACAGACGCCCATCGACTTCATCGTCGTGGGCGAGGGCGAGCGGACGCTGGTGGAACTGTTGGAGCACCTGACCGGGCGTCGCGAACTGGACAGGCTGACCGGGCTGTGGTACCGCCGCGACGGCGACATCCGCCAGGCGCCGCCCGCGGAATACATTCAGGACGTGGACGCCTTGCCCTGGCCCGACTACGACGTCATCGACCTGGAGGCCTATGCCCGGGTGCTGTCGTACGGCTACACCATGCGCCGCCAGGGCGTCGTGCTGACCTCGCGCGGGTGTCCGTTCTCCTGCCGCTACTGCTTCAAGCTCATGGGCCGGCGCTACCGCCCGCGGGACCCGCTCTCGGTTGCCGACGAGATCGAACACCTTCAGAAAGACCGCGGCATTCGCGACATCCTGTTCGTGGACGACACCTTCAACCTGCAGGCCAATCGCGTCGAGGCGATCTTCCAGGAGCTGCGCCGCCGAAAGCTCCAGGCCAACTACTACTTCCCCGCCGGACTGCGGGCCGACCTCATGACGCCCGCCCTGATCGACCTGCTGGTGGAGGCGGGGACGTGCTGGATTACCTACGCCGTCGAAACCGTCGTGCCCCGTATTATGCAATTGGCGGGGCGGACAGGCGACGTGGAGAAGATGGCCGAGATCATCGACTATACCGTGGCCAAGAGGATCATGGTGGGCCTGTTCAGCATGGTGGGCTTCCCCACCGAGACGCGCGAGGAGGCGATGACCACGCTGGAGTACATCCGCCGGCGCCGCGCGACCATGCCTTTCTTCTTCGCCGTCAAGTACTTCCCGGGCACCGAACTGACGCAACTGGCCCTGGAGCAGCAGGCCATCACGCCCGAGATCGTCGAGCGGGCCGCCAGCGCGTACCACGACGTTTCCGGGGCTCAGACCTCCACCATGAGCCAGGCCGACTTCCAGGAACTGTTCATGTTCTACTTGAAAGACATCCTCATGGACGGCCCGCGGCTGGCCCAGGCGCTGGAGGTCCAGGAGCGATACCTCCAGCCGCACGAGCTGGCGGCCGCCTACTCCGCGCTGCTCAACAAGAAGATCACTGACCCGCGCCGGACCTTCCGCTTCGCCTTACAGAAGGAGCGTTCGTGAGCCAGCCTCAGGCGGACATCGTGACGCAGGCCGTGCCGCCCGCGACGCCGGGCGAGCCGCCTCGCCTGCGCCGGCTGCAACTGGCGACCTCACTGGCATTGCTGGCAACCGTGGGGGGGATCTGGCTGGCGCTGGACGTGCTGGCCCGGCGACACCAGGAGGCGTTCGTCGCCAACGCTCAGGCCCAGTGGAAACGGATCAACGGGCGCTACTATCACACCGCCGGCCTGCACGACACGGTCGACTACGTCATGCTTGAGGACCTGCCCCGGGGCCGATACGACCTGGGCGGGGCGTACTACATCGGCGGCTCGAACATGATGACGGCCGTCAATCCATGGGTGCTGGACCCGCCCATCCGGCAGTTGGTGCACAACTGGGCCCTGCCGGGGGCCAATCATCAGCAACAGTTCCTGTTCCTTCGCTACATGGTCGAGCAGGAGGGCATCCTGCGGGCGGGGGGGGACAAGAACCTGGTGGTCCTCGGCGCCTGCTACGGGCTGGCCGCCGACGTCTCTCAGAACGAGAACAAGCGAGTGCTGTCCAGCTCGTTTGCCAAGCAGGGGCTGTACGACTTCGACCTGGACAGCGGACTGCGCCGCATCCAATGCCACCCGCTGGAGCGGTGGCTGCGGATCGAGAAGTTCCGCTGCGCCGTCTTCGTGCGCCGCATGCTGGCCCGGGCGGGACTGATGAAGGACCGTACCCTGGAGGGCTTCGCCCCGGCCCTGCCCCCCGACGGCGAGACGTATCGCAAGTACTGGATCGACTATATGGGGCCCGACTGGCAGGCCAACATGGATCGCCAGGTCGAGATCCTGCGTGAGATGATCCGCTACCTGCGGCAGCGCGGCGTGCACATGGTGGTCGTGCAGACCCCGGTGGCCGGCTGGCACAAGGGCCTGCCCTACGTCGAGGCCTACGCCGAACGGCTGCACCGCGTCTGCGGCGAGGAAGAGGTGCGGCTGATGGACCTGAGCGGCCTGTTGAACGACACCCACTGGGCCGACTCCAGCCACCCCAACTATGCCGGATCGGTCCTCCTGCACGATCGGATCATTCCGCTGGCGACCGATCACCTGCGGCGCCTGGGCCTGATCGATGACGCCCAGGCCAGGCGATGCCTGCTGGGGCAGGGCCAATCGCCGTAGCGGCAAGACCCGCGGGCAAGTCAAGCGACGCCGCGAGTGCTATCGCCCAGGCGCCGGCTGGGTGGCCGTCGGCAAGCTCCCCGCACGGTCGAGGAACTTGCGAACGTCGATCAGCTTCCAGCCGGTGGACTCGTAGGGGCCCAGGGACAGGAGCACGTCCGAAGGCAGCCGATTCTCGCGAATGGCCCGCGACAGCGGCGGGCACCACTCTTCTTCGCCGTGGGCGAGGATGAAGTCGGCGTACGGTTGGACGCTGCCGGCGGGCAAGCGGCAGATCTGTTCACGCAATACATCCAGAGAGGCCCCCGGGGCCACCTCCGGAGTGAGGACCATCACGCGCAGGCCGCCCGCATAGTAGGGGATCTCCGGAGGCGAGCTGACGTAGACCCGGTCCGGGCCGTACTGTCGCCCCAGCCACTGGCCCATCGGCTTGAGGTAGGCGTCGCGGGTGCCGTGGTTGGTCATCAGCAGCGACCAGACCGCCAGGGCGCCCACGATCGTCAGCAGGACGGCGCGGCAGATGCGCAGGGGACGTTCGGCCGACCAGGTCGGCCGACGCATTCGTTCCAGGTGGACCGCCAGCACCGCCAGCCCCAGGCCGGCCCATATCTGGGCGATGCCGGCCACCGGCATCACGTACCGCGGGTGCATGGTCAGCGTGCTGACGGTCAGCAATTGCCCCGCGATGATCGAAGCCGCGACCAGTTGCGCTACGCCGTGGCGGGGCCGACCTCGCGGGTGGAACAGGCAGATGGCCGCCAGGGCCCAGGTGCCCGGCGTGATGACCATGCCGATGCTCTCGAAGGCTTCGGAGAGAATCGCTCCCCAGGTGCGGGGCAGGCGGGGCGGCTCGAAGAGCACCATGTTCAACGTCGCCGGCGGGCGCCACCGCCGCACGTCGATGTCCACCCCGCCCACGGGCATCAACGCCAGCATTCGCTCGTCCAGGACGTACCACCCGGAGGCCTGTCGCATGAACGCCAGCCGAGGCCACCACACCACCAGCAGCAGCGCCAGGAATACGCCCACGTGCAGCGCCTGGCGTCCCAGGCGAACACGTCGTCTCCGCCAACCTAACAGAACGATCACCAGCAGCGCCAGCGGAGGCAGAAAAACGCCCTCGCTGCGGACCAGCGGGGCCATGCCGGCCAGCACGGCTGTTCCGGCGAGCGGCCACAGCGCGGGCCTGCGGTCGTACAGCAGCAGGGCCGCCACCGCCAGCGTGAGCACCAGGGCGTACATCGCCTCCGGCCCCACGCCCGTTCCATAACGGATGATCCACGGATTGGCTGCCGCCAGCGCCGCCGCGGCCACGCCCACGCGCCGGGACGCCGCCAGGCGCCCGACCCAATACACCGAAGGCACCACCAGCAGCGTGCACAGCGCGCCCAGCACGATCGCCGCCGCCTCCTGCGGGTCGGCGAAGGTGCCCAGGAATCTGCTGGCGTACCCCACAGCCCAGGTGTAGAGCGGAGGGATCACCAGGTGCTGGGACCCGGCGGGATCGCCCTGGGCGACGGCGTGGGCGATGGGCAGATAGTACGCGCATGCGTCGCGGGAGGGAATCTGCCAGAAGGCCAACTGCTTGCCCAGCAACGCCGCCGCCAGCAGCACCGACAAACCCACAGCCAGCCACGCCGTACGGGGCGGCAGGTCGTCGCTCACGTCGATGGCAGCGGGGGTCTGGCTCATGTCGTCTCGCGGCAGCCGGGCCGACGGCGACCGTCGCCCCAGGGTAGCAAAGAACCGCCCGCCAGCGCTGTCGCGCCGCCGGGCGGAAGTCCGCGTCCTGTCTTTATTTCAACAAGCCAATTGCCATCTTCGGGAGGTCGCGGAACTATTTCTGTACTTATTATACCATTCCCATCGGCCAAGGGGTCTTCGCTTCTCCAGGAAATCTGTCTCGGTCGCGCCCCGTCCGGCTGCAAAAGTTTTGCCTGCAAGCAATAAGGGCCGCGAAAAAACCGCCCGGCGAAAAGTGGATTCATCTGCGTCGCGAGGGACACGGGCGGCTACTCCACGCGCTCGACCCCGACGCGCCGGGACCAGTCTGCCACGGCGGCTGGGTCCAGCCGGCAGGGAAGGAGTTGCGTCACGTTCAACCCGGCCGCCGCGATCCCCAGCCGCACCGCCTCGACGATGCCGTGCCCCGCGCGGGTCGCCCAGGCGATGCCTGCGGCCAGGGCGTCGCCCGAGCCGATCGGGTTGACCACCGTTTCCACGCCCGGCGGGCGCAGGCGGTAAAGTTCGCGGGCGCCGCTGAGCCAGACGTCGCCGGCCCCGTGGGTCACGACCACCCACTGGGCGCCTCGGGCGTTGAGCGACCGCATGGCCGCGTGGAGATCGGTCTCGCTCTCCATGGGGGCGGCCACCGTGCGAGCCAACTCCTCGCGGTTGGGTTTGACCACGAAGGGCGAGAGGTCCAGCACGCTCATCAGTTCCGCACCGCGGAAGTCCAGCACGGCCTTGCAGTGCGTGCGCTCGAGCAGGTCGCGATAGAACGTGGTCGGCGTGCCGTCCGGCAGCGAGCCGCTGAGCACCGCCACGCCCGCGCGGGCGACCTCTTCGACGTAGGCGCGGCGGAAGGCGTCGAGTTCGAGCCCGCTCACCTCGCGCCCGTTCTCGACCAGTTCGGTGACCCGTGCGGCGGCGCGGTCGATGATGGTGGTGCAGATCCGCGTTCCGGTCCGTGTGTGCACCAGGCGGTGGGGCACGCCCAGGGCGGTCAACTCCGCTTCGATCTCGCCCAGTATGCTCCCGCCGGCCAGGGCGAGGGTCATGCTCGGCCCGCCGAGGTGGTGGGCGGCGATGCCGGCGTTGAAGACCTTTCCGCTGGAGGTCCAGAGGGTCTGGCCCGCGCGGTTCACCTGTCCGGCGGCGAATGCGTCGAAGACCAGGATCTGCTGCCAGGCGGGCGTCAGTCCGGCACAGAGGAGGATGTTCGAAGATTCGTGGATTCGTGGACTCGTGGATTCGTTGCTGGCTATTCGACCCGTTCCCACAGGGCTGGATCGCTCATGTGGGCAAGCCACTGGCCCAACGTGCCTTCACAAGCCGCCCGCCTTGCATCCCGCTGCTGGCGGGTAGGGCTCACGACCGGCTTGTACTTGAGTTTGTGGTCTTCTGCAAGGGCCAATTCGAGCGCAGACCCGTCGATGCCATCGAACACAAGGGTATTCAGCAGCGGCATGGGATCATCCGCCCGTAGGAGCAGCGGGTCGACGTCCACCTGGCGGGCAAACTCATGGCGAAGGATGATGGCCATTTCTCGGCGATCCGAAGGCAGGCCAAGCTCCGCCAGAAACTCCTCGTCGCCCAGGGGCGAACGCTGCCCCATGGATTTCAGGAGATCCAGGCGCTTTCTCCGGCTGCTCACGATCGACCAGGCAAAGGACACCACAGCGACACACCCGAGACAGATCAGGAAGCCGATTCCAAACGTCGTGAGGCGGTTCTGCTCCATGTTCCGGCGCCTCTGGGCTTCGGCTAGCTCCACCACCTGTTTCCGCAGCTTTCGCTGCAGTTCTGGGAGAGACTCCTGAACCTTCCGTCCCATCTGCTCCCGGAATTGCTCGATCGTCATTGGCCCGGTTGCGGGGGCCGTGCTTGAACCGGTGCCGGATGGACGAGTGGGCGGTGTTGTGGCGGCGGTCTCCTGGCTCGTGGCGACAGGGCTGATCGCCAGGAACAGAAGCAGCATGCCAGTGCGGGGACACAGTTGGCGGAAGATCGATATGCTCATCTTCCCCACTCCTGATCGAATCCACGAGTTAACGAGCCAACGAATCCACGCTCAGTGCAGATTCCACTTTCGTCTCAGCAGCCACTCCGCCGTCAGCAGGGCCACGAAGACCAGGAAGAGGAAGACGAAATCGTACGGGTGGGGCAGGGCGAAGGCCAGGTTGTAGATCTCGGGCTTGGGGGCCGGGCCGCTGGCCATCTTCTGGCGTTCGACGAGCTGGTCGATCATGTCGGGCAGCCCGGAGATGTCGCGGTAGGTGGCCTGGGTCTGGTCGGCGATCTCGCGGAGGAGCTTCTCGTCGCGGGCCAGGACGGCCATCTCGGAGGAGTACGGCGCCACGGTGAGGATGAGGCTGTCGCTGCCCAACTCGCGGCCCGTGGAATCGGCGGCGGTGACCTTGAGTTCGTACTTGCCCTTCTGGCGGGGCTTGTAGAGGTCCTCGAACAGGCCCGAGCCGCCCTTGAGCGTCATGGGCTTGATGTCCGGGCTGGAGTCGGGCCGGTCCAGCGAGCGAATGGTGTAGGTAGCCCGCCCGTTCTCGGGGCTCTTGCCCTTCTCGTCCTGCACGCGGGCGATGAGCTTGGCCGCCTGCCCGACCTGGAGATAGCTGCGGTCCAGCCGCAGAACGACCGACGGCTGGGCGTCCTTGGCCTTGGTCTGCACGTTGGCCAGCCAGCGGACCATCTGGCCCCAGAAGCGGGTGTAGGGGCTGTCGGCGCCCAGGCCCATGAGGGGCAGGTACCACTGCCAGGTGGTGTCGGGGGTGAATACGGCGGTGCGCCCAGCCCCGAAGCGCTGAACGGCCAGCACCGGTCCCACGTCGCGCGTGGGGTTGATGGCCAGCACCTGCGCGCCGGCCTTGGGCTTGCCCACCGACACGCAGCCTCGCAGATCGGGCAGGGGGTCCTTCTTGTCACCCGAGCCGATCACGCCGAGCGGGGCGCGCCGGTTGGGGCCGGGGAAGTACTTGGCGATCCCGTCCAGGATCGGATGCTCCTCGCCGGCCGACGTGATCTGCGGCAGGAAGGGCGTGGCGTCCTGCTGCATGGCCCGCCCGCCCAGCTCGACCGGCAGGATGTGCTCGACGTCGGTCTCGCCGTAGCCGCCAGGTCCCAGGCTCTTTTGCCCGCCGATCATGATCAGCCCGCCGCCGTTATTGACCCAGTCCCTCAGGCCCTTCATCTGCATGGTGGTCATGAACGAGCGGTCCAGGTCGCCCAGGATGATCACGTCCAGCAGCTTGAACTCGTCGTCGGTGGCGGGCAGATTGAAGAGCTGGCGGCCCGTGATGTTGCCCTGCACCCAGAACTTGTTGCTGCTCAGACGCACCAGCGACATGAGTTGGACGTTGGCGTCGCTGTCGAGCATGCGGCGCAGGAACTTGTACTCGGGGCGCATCGAGCCCTCGACGTACAGGACCCGGATGCGAGGCTCGGTCACCAGCACGTGCAACTCGCTGTGGTTGTCGTCGTTGACCGCCTCGGCCGGGTTGGGCGGGATCAACACCCGGAGCTTGCGGATCTGGCTGCGCCCGGAGGGCGAGGCGGCCGGCGCCGAGGCGGCGCCGGGGGCATCCTTGGGCGTCCATTTCAGCTTGACCGTCACGGTATCGACGTTCTTGTCGGTCCACACCCGTTCGGTGACGACGGGCTGGTCGCTGTCGTCCTCGTAGAGCATGAGTTCGTTGGCGGCGGCGGGGAACCCGCTGACCTTGACGCGGCAAGTGATGGTGGTGATGTTGTTCTTGACACACTCGAGCGGGGCCTCGGCCGACAGCAACTCGATGTTCTTCTGGGCGCTCTGGTTCTCGCTCGTGCCGCCGACGCCGACGGTGAAGACGGGCAGCCCGCAGTTCCGCACGGTCTCGAGGACCATGTCGCTGGCGTTGTGGATGCCATCGGAGATCACGATGATGCCGGGCAGGCGTCCGGCCAGGGCGTCGGGGGCGGCCTCGCGGGCGACCTCGTGGATGGCCCGGGCGATGTTGGTGCCCTCAGTGCCCGGCCCGCTGGGGTGGAGCTTGCTCAGGTCGTCCAGTACGGGCACTTGGCCCTGGTTCTCGGCGAAGTGGTAGAACCGCGGCCGGAAGTGCTTGTTCAAACGCTGCGTCTGCGTCTTGAGCATCTGGACGGCCTGGGTGTATCGATCGCCCATGGCCGTCTCGTCCACGGTGCTCATCGAGCCGCTGCGGTCAACCAGGACAGGCAGGAAGGCCTTGATCTCGGCGACCTCGGGGGCGACGGTAATGGCCGGGCGGAACAGCACCAGCAGAAGCAGGAGAATGGCTGTCACGCGGATGATCATGAGGGTGAGGATCCGCTGGAAGCCGAGATGGGAGAAGACGGCCGCGTAGAACACGCCGATGGCGGCTGCCACCCACAGACCCAGGACGGCAAACCAGGCGGCGCCGGCCGTGAAGCCGGTGGCGGCCACCAGCAGCAACGCCAGCAGGGACGCGACTCCGACGGCGATCGCGGCGATGAGAGCCGCCCGCCCCTGCTTCTTCTCGCCCCGGCTGAAGCGATACGCGGCGTCGACCGCCAGCACGGGCACCAGCGTGGGCGGCAGCACGGCAGCCAGACACGCCACCGCGTGGCGGTAGCGGCCCTTGATGAATTGCCAGACGGCCCCGCCCAGCAGGGCCAGGCAGATGGCGATCAGCAGAAACGCCAGCAGCCCCGGGCTCGGGACGCCCAAGTATTGCAGCGACACTCTGTCCATTCAGCCCTCGTCGTCGCGGCCTGCTCGCCGCGCGTCGCCCGTTCCGGCTGCGCCGCGTCGTCCGCTGCCGATTCTCTGTCGGGCTACAGGGAATATCGCGGGCGCAGTACGGACCATTGCATCTGTCCGGGCCTCGACCTGTCCTGACTATACCCGAACCGATCGGCGCGGGGCAAGGAAATGGCCCCCAACCGCCGATACCCGAGGCCGGTCCCGTGCGGTTCGGAGGCCCGTAATTCTCGTCATATTGCCCTTGGCAGGTTCGGCGAATGGTGCTATATTCAAGATAACAAGTCAGCACTCAATCAGCCTGAATCAGCAGGCCCGCGTCGGCGGGTTCTACGATAGAAAAGGCCGGACATGTTCGAAGCCCCGGAGGGTAAGGGCCTGTCGGGTCACAACCAGGAAGCGGAAGGACGCCCTGAGAGGGTGAGACACGTTGTGTGGCAGTTCTGAGTTGCACGCGCGCCCACTGCACCGTCTGCTCTGCCTCAGGTGGATCACGGTCACGTCGCTGGCTTCGTAGATAGGAGAAGTGCCATGTTGAAGCAGAGGATTACTACGGCGGTGGTGGGAATGCTGCTGGTTCTGGGCGGTTCCCTCCAGGCTGACAGCGTGACGCTGACGGCAACGGACGCGGGGGGAAGCACCTCGTTCAATGCCGCCGGCCACTGGGACAGCGGCGCGGCTCCCGCATCCGGCAACGACTACTTCACGTCCAGCTACGTGTTGCGCACCCCGACGTCGGGGGCCCACACCTTTGCGGGCGACTCGCTCACCATCGACGCGGGCGGGACGCTGGCGTGGAAGACCACGGGTCTGATCACTGTGAACGACCTGATCCTCAACGGCGGGATGCTGTCGAACTACGATCCAGGCGGGGACCATGGCGCCCGTCTGGCCGGACAGGTCACGCTGCTGAGCGACTCGACAATCCACACCAGCGATTCCAACCGTTCATTCCTGCTGACGGCTGTGGTGACCGGCGGGGGCGCGTTGAGCAAGACGGGCCCGGGCAGCCTGACGCTGGCGGTAGCCAATACGTACAGCGGAGAGACGATCCTCAGCGGCGGGTACCTGACCGCCGGCGCTAACGGCGCGCTGGGCAGCGGCGCTGTCGCGCTCAACAGCGGGGCCAACCGCCTGGTGCTGGGCGCGGGGGTCACTCTGGGCAACGACATCGTGATCAACGGCGGGGTCAGCCCCAGTGCGGGCTGGGGCGCCGTCACCGCCACCGGCGGAGGCGTGCTGACCGGCACGATCACCATCAACGGCAACGCCGCCAACGGCGGGCACTTCCGCGGCGGCAGCGGGGGCAGCGTGCTGGATATCCAGGGGGCGATCAACTCCTCTGTCCGCGTCAGCCTGCGGGCCGGCGACTTCCTGATCAGCGGCGGGGGCAACTATGACCTGATGGACCACGGCGCCGGCACGGTGACGCTCGGGGCTGCCGACGGCATCTGCACGTCGGCCGCCTTCCGCCAGCAGGTGGGCTGGGGCACCAGCGTGCTCGACCTGGCAGGCTATAACCAGACCCTGGCCGGCTTGGCGTCGACCGGAACCGGCACGGGCAGCGTCCAGAACAGCGGCGCGACCACCAGCGTGCTGACGCTGAACGTGGCCGACGGAGATACCCAGACCTACGGCGAGTCCATTACCGGCGACATCGAGATCATCAAGGAAGGCCTGGGCACCCAGGTGTTCAGCGGCCCCAACTCCTACACCGGCCTGACGACGATCCGCAACGGGACCCTCCGCGCGGGCAACGGCGGCGCGCTGGGCTCCGCGACGGCCGGCACGGTCATCGAGGCTGCCGGCGCGCTGGACGTCAACGGCCAGAACCTTCAAGGCGAGGCGATCACCACGGCCGGCACGATCACCAACACCGGCGGGAACCAGATGAACGCCTTGCGGACCGTGACGCTGTCGGGCGACGCGACGTTCACCGGCACCGGGCGATGGGACATCCGCGGCGGGTCGCTCGACCTGGCCGGCTTCACCGCCACCAAGAACGGGTCCAACCAGATCGCCGTCGTGGACAGCACCATATCGTCCGGGCAGATCGTCATCGATGAAGGCATCCTCAGCCTGACTCGCAGCACGTGGGCCTCCGGCGGCGTGACGGCCAACGCGGGCACAACGCTCTACTTTGAAAACAACTCGACCGGTTCGTACGGCATGGACGTTGTTCTCGACACGGCTACGCTGCGCGTGACCGGCAGCGGCGTGGCCGTGGGAGGCCCCGTCACGCTGACCGGGGCGAACGTCCTGCAGGTCGAGGGCCAGACGCTGACGCTGAACGGCGACATCGGCGGCGCAGGCGGGTTCACGCTCAATGGCACGGGCGCGGCGCAGGTGATCCTGGCCGGGACCAACAGCTATGCCGGCGGGACGACGGTGGCCGGCGGGCGCCTGATCGTCCCGAGTTCGGCTGCGATTCCGGGCTATGCCACGCCGCAGACGGTAGTGCAGAACGGCGGGTCGCTGGTCGTGTCGGCCGGCGGTACGGGCTGGACCACCGCCGAGGTGGCCGCCCTCAACGCGGGGGCTGTCTTTGACGCGGGCTCGTGGCTGGTCTTCGACGTGGCCGGCGGCGACACGTTCACCCATACGACGCCCATCTCGGGCAACCTGAGCGTGGCCAAGGAAGGCGCGGGCATCCTGGCCCTGCCGGTCGCCAGCAGCTATGCGGGCGCGACGGAGATCCGTCTGGGCGACGTGGTCCTTGGAGTCAACGACACCCTGCCGACCTCGACCGTCCTGACCATCGGCTCGACGGTCGCGGGCGAGGCGAGACTGGTGATGAACGGCTACGACCAGACGGTCGCGGGCCTGGCCAGCGCGGGCAGCAACACGCCCAGCGTGGTGGGCGGCTCGACGACGCTGTCCACGCTGACGGTCAACAACGCCGCCGACCACACTTTTGCGGGCATCCTGGGCGGACCGGGCGCCGACGAGAATAACCTGGCCCTGGTCAAGGACGGCGCGGGCACGCTGACGCTCAGCGGGGCCAACACCTACGAAGGGCTGACGACCATTCGCGGCGGAACGCTGCGGGCGGGCAACGGCAGCGCCCTGGGTTCGGGCGTCGTCAGGACCGACATCCTGTCCGGTGGAACGTTGGACATCAACGGCCAGAACCTCCAGAGCGAGGCGATCACCGTGGCCGGCACGATCACCAACACCGGCGGCGGGCAAAACAACGCCCTCCAGAACGTGACGCTGACCGGAGACGCGACGTTCACCGGCACGGGGCGCTGGGACATTCGCGGCGGGTCGCTCGATCTGGCCGGCTTCACCGTCGCCAAGACCGGGACCAACAAGGTCGCCATCGTGGACAGCACCATCTCGGCCGGCGACGTCGTTGTCAACGAAGGCATCTTCAGCCTGACCCGCAGCACGTGGGCGGCCGGCAGCCTGACCGTCAATGCGGGCGCGACGCTGGAACTGGAGAACAACTCCTCCGGCACGTACGGGATGGACGTGGCGTTGAACGATGGACGGCTGTGGATGCACGGTGGAGGCAGGACGCTGACCGGGCAGGTTGCCCTGGGCGGGGCCAACACCATCCAGATCGACGGGGGCGACACGCTGACCCTCGGTGGGCTGGTCCACGGCAGCGGCTCGTTCGACAAGACCAACTCGGGCATCCTGACGCTGACTCAGGCCAACACCTACAGCGGCGGGACGAGCGTGTCGGGCGGGACGTTGCGGATTGAGAGCGACGCTTCGCTGGGCGCCGTGCCGGGCTCCTTCGACGCGGACAACGTCACTCTCAGCGGGGGAGGTATCCTGAAGAACAACGGGCCGTCGATCGACCTCGACGCGAACCGCGGGATTCTGCTGGCAGGCGATGGCGGTGTGGAGGTCCGCAGCGGGACGACCATGACCATTCCGGGCGAGATCAGCGGCCCGGGCCGGCTGACCAAGGCCGACGGCGGCACGTTGCTGTTGCCGGGCGCCAATACCTACCAGGGCGGGACCACGGTCAGCGGCGGGGTGTTGCAGATCGCCTCCGACGCTTCGCTGGGGCAGGTCCCAACCGCCTTCGAGGCTGATCACATCATCCTAAACGGCGGTCGGCTGGAGAACGAGTCCGTTTCGGTGGTGGTGCACGCCAACCGCGGCATCACCGTCGGTTCGAGCGGCGGGCGGATCGACGCCCAGGACGGCACGACGGTCCAGGTGGGCACGGTCGCCGGCACGGGCGCGTTCACCAAGTCCAATACCGGCACGCTCATCGTGGGCGACGGCTCGGGCCTGAGCGGGCAGATCAACCTCAGCAACGGCACGCTCGCCGTGGCCAGCACGAGCAACCTGGGCACCGGGCTGATCGACCTGCGGGGCGGCACGATCACGCTGCAGTCGGCCGACGCGGGCGCCCTGACGCTGTTGAACGAGTTGAACCTGGCCACCAGCGTCACCTTCGGCGCGCCCGGTACGGGCGACATCGTCTTCCAGGGCGGCTTGAACGGCGGCGGCGGGGCCAAGACCTTCACCGTCAACAATGCCGTGACAACCATCGAGGGCGAGATCATCGGGACGAGTTCGGCCTTCACCAAGAACGGCCCGGGCGTGCTGGCCCTCAGCGGGCCCAACACGTACTCCAAGCCCTGGACCATCAACGACGGTGCGGTGCGGGCGGCCAGCCCGCAGGCCCTGGGGGATACGTCAGCCGCCACGACCGTCGGCGGCGGCACGACCACCGGCCGGGTCGAACTGACCGGCGGGTACGTGTTCGACCCCGAGCCTCTGACGATCTCCGGGCGCCAGCCGGCGGTGACCGATCCGCACCTGGTCAACTACTCCGGCGACAACACCTGGACGGGCGAGATCAGCATGACCACTGGCGGCAACCAGTACGGCATCGCGTCGTCGGCCGGCAAGCTGACCATCCAGAGCGACGTCGTGAACAACACCGGCACCTCCGACACCCGCTACCTGACGCTGGGCGGCGCGGGCGACGGCGAGATCAGCGGGGTCATCCGCAACGGGACGGCCACCGGTTTCATCAACGTGATCAAGGACGGCGCGGGCACGTGGGTGCTGTCGGGCAACAACGTCTCGCTGGGCTCGACGACCATCCGTCAGGGCACGCTCCAGGTGGGCGCGGGCGGGACGACCGGCGCGCTGGGCGGAGGGAACGTGGTCAACGACGGCACGTTGGCGGTGAACCGCAGTGACGACCTGACGCTCCACCAGGCGATCTCCGGCTCGGGGCGCCTGGTCAAGCAGGGAGCCGGCACGCTCACTCTCACCAACGTCCACTCGTACGACGGGCAGACCGTGGTCGAGAACGGCACGCTGTCGATGGGGGCGGCGGCGCTGCCCGGCGGTGCGGTGGCCTACTGGAACATGGCCGAGGGCGGCGGCACGACCGTGGCCAACTCGGTGAGTCCCGGCCTGCGGGACGCCACGCTGGTCAACGGGCCCACGTGGGTTTCTGGGCCCGGGCCGGGCACGTTCGGCGTGCAGTTCGACGGCAGCAACGACTACGCCCGAGTCCTTCCCGAGACCACGCTCAACGCGGTCGGCAGCTCTGACTTCACCGCCAGCGCCTGGGTCAAGACCGACATCGCGGGGACCTGGTACCGCTCGATCGTCAGCAACTTCGGTCTGTCGGGCTCGCAGACGCCCTTCTGGGGCCTGGGATGGATGGGCGCCAATCAACTCGGTTTCACCATCCGCGATTCCTCCGCGCGCCACGTTCGCGTCGGGGCGCCGAGCACGTGGGGTCTGGACAACCAGTGGCACCTCATCACTGGCGTGCGCCAAGGCCAGACCTTCTATCTGTATCTGGACGGCCTGTTGTTTGCCAGCGCCTCCAACGACGACTTCGTCAGCGCCGTCAGCAATAAGGACGTTCTGCTGGCCCGGCATGGTGGAACCTACGTCGACGAGGCCATCTCCGGCGTCGGCGTGTGGGATCGCTCGCTGTCGGCCCAGGAAGTGCTCGACCTGTTCGAGTACGGATCCGCCCCGATGGGCGGCAGCCTGCCGGGCACGACGGGTCTGCTGATCGCCTCCGGCGCGAATGTCCAGTTCAACGGCCTGAACCAGGCGATCGCATCCGTGGGCGACCAGGGCGGGGCCGGCGGGACGCTGTGGCTGGGCGGGGCCAGCCTGACCCTGGGCGGCTCGGGCGTGGCGGTCTTCTCCGGGACGGTCGAAGGTCCCGGCGCCATCTTCAAGACTGGTGCCGGCGATCAGTACTTCAACGGCCGGGTGGGCAGCCCGGGCAACTGGGTGCCCGTTACGGTATCCGACGGGCTGGTGGCGGGGACGGGCCCGATCTACGGGAAGGTGACCGTTGAGATGGGCGGGACGTTCTCGGCCGGCAACAGCCCCGGGCACGTCCTCATCGAGGACGCCACCGCCGCCCTGGATTACGTGCAGACAGGCACCATGCTCGTGGAGATTGGTGGGCCCATCCAGGGCATGGACTACGACTGGATCGAGGTGATCGGTCAGGCGAGCCTCGAAGGGTTCCTCGACGTGAACTGGGCAGGCGGGTTCGTCGGGCACGGGCCTTTCTACGTGCTGACGGCCACCGAGGGCATCGACGTGACCGGCCTGCTGAGCTTCGACGACACCGGCGCCCGTTGGGGCGAAAACGGATGGCGGTGGTCGATCGTGGACTGGGAAGCGGGCGGGCCGAACGCCCAGGCCCTGCAACTGGAGATGGTTCCCGAGCCGGCCTCGCTGGCGCTGCTGGCGCTGGGGGCGTCGGCCCTGGGCGGCTACATCCGGCGGCGGAGGCGCTGAGGCGGACGGCAGACTCGCGGAACATCTCAACCGGTGGGAGCCATGGGAACACGCCCATGGCTCCCACGGCTTTTGTGTGGCCTTCTTGCCTCCTGCCGGGCAGGGTGCTGAGGGGGTCTTGCAGTTCACTGCGCCGGGGCGGCCTGCTTGTCTCGCTTGGTCTTTGGCTTCGGTTGGGGTTGCTGGGTTGCCTTGGCGGGGGCGGGCCAGCCGGCCTGCTTGATTCTCCGCCCCACCTCGCGCAGGGTCTTGACGTCCACCTGGTGGATGGACCCGTCGGCCAGGGGCCCGGTGTTCATGAGCAGATTGCAGTCCTGGCCGAAGGCCAGGCCCAGGCGGCGGAGGGTCTCGTCGGCGTCCAGGTGCTTGCCGTCATCGTCCTTCTTGTATCCCCACACGTGCGGCTGGAGGGTGTCGCAGATCTCGTTGTGCTTGTTCTTGTTGGCCTGCCAGGCGTCGGCGGCGACCTTGGCCTTGTCCTGGCCGTACTGCTTGCGGACGCGGTCGGCCAGCGACTGCCCGGTGCGCTCAGGTGCGGCGAAATCCTCCGTGCCGGTAGCGCCCTGCTTGAACGATATGAGCGTTTGCGGCTGGAGGCGGCGGATCATGGCATACGTTTCGTGGATGGGGAACAGGTCTGGACGGGCGTAGTAGCCCATGATGGGGTCGAACCAGATGCCCGCCAGCGGTCCGTAGTTGATGAGCAGCTCGGTGATCTGGCCGTGCACGAACTCGATGTAGCGGGCGAAATCCTCGTCTTTCTGCCAGAGGTATCGCGGCTCGTCGTGCTTGTAGGCGGGGCGGGCGATCGGGTTGAACTTGCGTGTGTAGAAGTACGGGTGGCGCCAGTCCAGGGCGTAGGAGTAGTAGAGGAACAGGCCCAGGCCCTTCTTGCGGCACTGCTCGGCCAACTCGCCCACCAGGTCGCGCTTGGCGCTGCCGGCGGGGCTGGTGTAGTCGGAATGCTTGGAGGCGAACAGGCAGAAACTGTCGTGATGGCGGGCGGTGAGGTTGACGTAGCGCATGCCCGCGTCAAGGGCCATGTCCGTGATGAAGTCGGCGTCGAACTTGTCGGGGCGGAACTGGTCCTTCAGCTTCTCGTATTCGGCGACGGGGATGGCCTCTCGGAACATCACCCATTCGCCGCGCCCGAGAATGCTGTAAAGCCCGTAGTGCATGAACAGTCCGAACCGGGCGGCCTTGAACCACGCCAGGGCCGCCGCCCTGGGGTCGCGGGCGTAGAGTTCGGCGTGGTCTTTGAGGTACGAGGGCACGCTGGCCGGGGCGTCGGCACCGCGTGCGGCGCGAAGGCTGAGACCCGCGGCAGCGGCGGCGGTGGTCTTCAGGAACGTCCGGCGGTCGAGGTGAGGATGGTGCATGGCTCGGTCCTTTCATGCCACAAGGATAGGACGCACTGCTTCCGCGGAAACTATGAGACCCCTGGGGTCCGCCGAAGTCAACCCGCAACCGTCGTCACCCCCGGACTATCCGCGTTCGTCATTCCCACTCGATGGTGGCCGGGGGCTTGGAGGAGATGTCGTAGCAGACCCGGTTGACGCCGCGGACCTCGTTGATGATCCGATTGGACATGGTCGCCAGGATATCGTACGGGATGCGCGACCAGTCGGCGGTCATGAAGTCGGAGGTGTCGACGCATCGCAGGGCGACGACGTTGTCGTAGGTGCGCCCGTCGCCCATGACGCCGACCGACCGAACGGGCAGCAGGACGGCGAAGGCCTGGGCCGTCTTGCGGTAGAGCTGGTTGGCGGCGATCTCTTCGAGGAAGATGTTGTCGACCTTGCGGAGCAGGTCGAGACGCTCGCGGGTGATCTCGCCCAGGCAGCGGACGGCCAGGCCGGGACCGGGGAACGGGTGGCGCCAGACGATGGCCTCGGGCAGGCCCAGCAACTCGCCCACGCGTCGGACCTCGTCTTTGAACAGATCGCGAAGCGGCTCGATCAGATCGAAGCCCAGTTGGTCGGGCAGCCCGCCGACGTTGTGGTGGAGCTTGATGTTGGCGGCCTGTCCGGCCAGGCTCTTGCCTGACTCGATCACGTCCGGATACAGCGTGCCCTGGGCCAGGTAATGGGCGTTGGGGATGGACTTCGCCTTGTCCTTGAAGACCTCGATGAAGGTGTGCCCGATAATCTTGCGTTTCTCCTGCGGGTCGGTCACGCCCGCCAGGCGCGAGAGGAACTGATCGCCCGCGTCGGCCACGATCAGGTCGATGCCGAAATGGTCGGCGAAGGTGGTGCGGACCAGCTCGGCCTCGTTGAGGCGCAGCAGCCCGTTGTCCACGAAGATGCAGGAGAGCCTCTCGCCGATGGCCTGGTGGAGCAGGGCGGCCAGAACGGAGGAGTCCACGCCGCCCGACAGCCCGCAGATGACCCGGTCGCTGGGGGCCACGCGCTTGCGGACGTCGGCCACCACCGCCTCGATGAACGAGCCCATCTTCCACAGGCCCCTGCAACGGCATACCTCGTAGAGGAAGCTCAGGAAGATCTTGTTGCCGTGCGGCGTGTGGGTGACCTCCGGATGGAACTGCACACCATAGAACGGGCGGGTGCGGTGTCGCACAGCCGCGATGGGGCAGGTGTCCGTGGCGGCCAGCGGCTCGAAGTCGTCGTTGAGTTCCTGGACCTGGTCGCCGTGACTCATCCAGACGGTGGTTTCGGCGGGGACGGCCTGGAGCAGGCGGTCGTCGCGCCGGAGGACGCGAAGCTGCGTGCGCCCGTATTCCCGGGCGGTCGCCGAGCGGACCTGGGCGCCCAGGAGCTGGCAGGCGACCTGCATGCCGTAACAGATGCCCAGGATGGGGACGTTGAGGTCCAGCAATTCAGGTCGGCAGCGGGGGGCGCCCGCCTCGTACACGCTGGCCGGGCCTCCCGTGAAGATCAGGCCCTTGGGGTTGAGGGCGCGAACCTCCTCGACGCTTACGTCGGGGTGGGCCAGCACGCTGTACACGCCGTTCTCCCGCACGCGGCGGGCGATGAGTTGGGCGTACTGGCTGCCGAAATCGAGGATGACGATCGTTTCGCTCTGTCCTGCCGCTACTGTCATAGCTTGCACCTGCCGTCCTAGCCGGGCCCTTGAAAAGGGGGATCATACCCATTGCGGGTCCACATGGCAAGACCGGCCGGGCGAGGACGATTCCGCGCGGCAGGGGGTGGACTCGGACCGCCGGAGCCCTTACAATGAACTGGCACGCAAGTCGAACGAGCTTCATGGAGACCCGGATGCCAGGCGGTATCGTCGGAACATGTCAAGGGCGGGTCAAGCGGTGGGGCGGCTTTACGCTGGTCGAGTTGCTCATCGTGATTGCCATCCTGTCGCTGTTGCTCTCGCTGCTGATGCCGACGCTGAGCAAGTCTCGCGAGCTGACCCGCCGGGCCCTGTGCGCCAGCCGTCAGAACCAGATCGTCACGACGATCACCACGTACGCCGCGGAGAACCGCCAGTTGTTCCCGGTGACGATCCGCGACGACAAGAACGAGCACTGCACGTTCCTGCCCAAGGACCTCTACTACACGCTGCGGGACGACTACGGCACGGGGCGCGAGTACCTGGAATGCCCCAACAAGACGGACTGGTTCCGCATCGAGGGGGCCGGGGCGAGGGTCGGGTACTATGTCCTGTTCGGGCACACCACGCCCTGGGGCGATCCGAACCCGTGGGACTCGCCCAAGGGGTTGGGCGAGACCCGGCGGCTGCCCATGACCACCGACGTGATCGAGAAGGGCACGGTCACCCCCAACTACACCTCCAGTTCCCACGGGCAGATGGGTCCGGTGCACGGTCCGTTCGCCACTCCCCTGGAGCCGGAAGTCATCGGCTCGCAGGGCGGCATCACATCCTACACCGACGGCTCGGTGAGCTGGCGCGACCAGGAGGAACTGTTGGAGCGCCGCGCCATCAAGGGCGGAACGATCCACGGCTATTGGTGAGGTCGCGGGCCGCGGATCTCCGACGGGAACACGGGGGCTTCCTCCCGCCTGTCCAGTGAAATCAGTTGCCTGGTTGAACCATCGCAGGTAGCATGGCCGCTCCTGCGGGCCGCAGCGCCCGCGCTCGTTCTGGTTGAGACAGAAAGCCAATGAATACACGCGAGAGCACCATACAGGATCTGGAACGCAGTCCAAACAAGCCCGTCGTGATCCTCGGCGGGGGCATCAACGGGGCGGGGTTGCTGCGGGAGCTGGCCCTGCAGGGCATCCCGTGCCTGCTGGTGGACAAGGCCGACTTCGCCGCCGGGGCGACCTCCAAGTCTTCCCGCATGATCCACGGCGGACTGCGCTACCTGGAGAACCGCGAGTTCGCCCTGGTGCGCGAGTCGCTCTACGAGCGCAACCGGCTGCTGGACAACGCCCCGCACTACGTCAGCCCGCTGCGGACGACCATCCCCTTGTTCTCCCGGATGGGCGGGTTCCTGCGCTCGGCGCTGATCTTCTGCGGGTTCTCCGTTCGCCCGGGCGAGCGCGGGAGCTTCATCACCAATCTCGGTCTGACCTTCTACGATTGGGTCACCCGCAAGGATCGGCGCACGCCCACGCACTACCTGACGGGCCGCGACGATACGCTGCGCGAGATCCCCGGGCTGAACCCGGACATCACCGCCAGCGCCACCTATTGGGACGCCTGGATCACCCAGGCCGAGCGTCTGTGCATCGAGCTGATCCAGGACGCCCGCCGCACCTTCGACCAGTGCCGCGCCCTCAACTATATCACCACCCTAGGCGTCGAGGACGGGAGGGTGATGATGGAGGACCAGGAGAGCGGGCGGACCTTCTCCGTCGAGCCGTGCGCGGTGGTCAACGCCACCGGCGCCTGGGTGGACTACGCCAACGCCGCCCTCGGCGAGCAGACGCGTTTCATGGGCCCGACCAAGGGCTCGCACCTGGTGGTGGACTGTCCCCAGCTTCACCAGGCCCTGGGCGACCGCATGGTCTACTATCAGCACACCGACGGGCGGGTCTGCATCGTCTTCCCGTTCCTGGGCAAGGTCATCATGGGCTCCACCGATATCCCCGTGGACGACCCGGACAAGGCCGAGTGCGACGAGGGCGAGATCCAGTACATGTTGACGACCCTGCGCGGGGTGTTCCCGGGCATCCCGCTAGCCCGCAGCCAGGTCGTGTTCTCGTTCTGCGGCTGCCGGCCGCTTCCGGCCAGCGGGACCGACGTCACCGCCAACATCACCCGCGGGCACGCCGTTCGCGTCTTGGAGCCCGCGGACGGCAGGCCCTTCCCGATCTACAGCCTGATCGGCGGCAAGTGGACGACGTTCCGCGCCCTCGCCGAGCAGGCCGCCGATCAGGTGCTCGCCCAACTGGGCCTGGAGCGGAAGGAGTTGACCCAGGAACTGCCGATCGGAGGCGGGCGAGACTTCCCCGCCGACGGGCAGGCTCGCGAGCAGTGGATTCGGCGCGTCGCGGAGGCGTCGGGCCTGGACCAGGCCCGTGTGACCGATTTGCTGGACCGCTACGGCACGTCGGCAGAGTTGTACGCCGGCGGGGGCGGGCAGCCTCTGAAGGCCTTGCCCGGCTACAGCGTGGAAGAACTCCGGCGAATCGCCGAAGACGAGCAGGTGGTGCATCTGGACGACGTTGTCTACCGGCGCAGCACGATCGGCCTCTTGGGCCAGGCCACGCCGGATGCCCTGGCGGAACTGGCCGACGTGGTTGGGGGCGCCCTTGGCTGGGACGCCTCTCGCAGACAGCAGGAGATCCGCCGGGCCACGCCCCCGGTCCCTCCGCCGGGCGCCTGACTTGTGCCCGGCCGTGCGGCCAACACCACAGGCATTCCTCCCTGCGGTTCGAGACCCGGTGCATCCGCCACGCCCAATGCCCGCACGGTTCCTCCACCGCAGGCAAGAATGTCTGAGGCAGCGTGTTTGGCTGGGTATGAACAAGACACTCCTGCTCTGGGCGGTTCTGTCGGCATTCGTCTTGCCGGTCCGTGCGGCCGATGGCGCCGACGAGTCGATCTACTCCCGCGAGTTCATCCTGAAGCTGATGCATCGGGTGAATGACTACCAGAAGGCCCATCCGCGGATGAAGCCCGACGACCGCAACTGGGAGCGGGCCACCTGGTACACCGGAGTGATGCAGGCGTGGAAGGCCACCGGCGACAAGCGGTTCTACGACCAGGCCGTCCAGTGGGGCAGGCTCCATCAGTGGCAGGTCGGCACGGAGAAGTGCGGGGCCAACCGCCTGTTCTGCGTGAACACGTGGCTGGAACTGCACGCCGTCGAAAACGACAAGTCCATGGTCGAGCCGGTCGTCAAATGGCTCAACACCAAGGCGCCCAACTCCCCCGCCGGCGCCAAGCGGTGGTACCTGGAGAACGACTACAGCTACGCGGACGCCCTGTACGGCTCTGCCGCCCTGGTCATGCTCACCAGAATCACCGGCGATCGGAAGTACATGGAAATCCTCGATGCCTTCTGGAAGGACCTGACCGCCGAACTGCTGGACAAGGAGGAGGGGCTGTTCTATCGCGACAAGCGGTTCATCGCCCGCCGCAGCCCCAACGGCAAGAAGGTCATCTGGTCCCGGGGCAACGGGTGGGTGATCGGCGGCGTCGCGCGAATACTGGAGAACCTGCCCGCCGACAGCCCCCGACGCGGCTTCTACGCGGACCTGCTGCGGACGATGGCGGCCTCCCTGGCCAGGCGGCAGCAGGACGACGGGCTGTGGAGGCCCAACCTGGCCGACCCCGACCACGTGCCGGTCAAGGAGTCCAGCGGGAGCGGCTTCTTCTGCTACGCCATCGCCTGGGGCGTCAACAACGGAGTGCTGGACCGCGACGCCTGCCTGCCGGTGGTCCGCAAGGCCTGGGCCGGCCTGGTCCAGTGCGTCAGCCGGGAGGGACGGGTCAACTTCGGCCAGCCCGTAGGTGACCAGCCCAGGGCCGTCCAACTCGAGCAGACTCACGAGTATGTGACCGGCACGTTCCTGTTGGCCGCGGCGGAGCTGTATCGGGCCGCCCGGCCGCCGCGCCCCGATTGAGGGATGCACCCCCCAAGAGCCGCTGTCAGGAGGCTGATTGATGCCCGGCGACCGCCTTCAGACAAGTCCATCCGTGGCGGTCCAGCCGACCCCTCCAGAACCGGCCAGGATCGCTCAGGCCGCGTCGGCCGACCCAAACCGACCCGCAAGGTCGCCCGCGCCCGGCCGACGCCTCTCAAGCCCGGCCTGCCTGCATCGGCAGACAGGCCGGACGCCTTGGCCGCCCGCCCGATCCGGCCATAGGGGGAATCCCCCGGTTATAGGGCGCTTTGGTTCGCGATTCTCCGCGTCCGCCGGCGTCCGACCGGGACGGAATTTCCGTAAACGGTTTCTCGCCAGAGTTTTGCCGCTGCGCCCCCAGGCGAACTACCCGCGAACTGACGCGAACTTCGTGCGTCCTGTCGCGTCCTGCCCGCGCCCCGGTGCGAACGCGGGGCGTACAGACGAAGAGCTTTTCACCGTTTGGCAACACCTATCGTTGACGAGGACGCGCGGGCGAACGATAATCGGCCCTTAAACCTGGAAAGAGATCTGTCGTGAAAGAATCGAAATATGAAGCCGCCGGCGTGAAGTACGACATGCTCGACCCGTTCAAGCTGGCCTGCCAGGCCGCGGCCCGCGAGACGCTGGACCACCTGGCCGTGCACGGGTGGACGGAGGTCGCCAAGACCCGCGGCGAGAGCGCGTACGTGGTGGATACGGGCGAGGGCTACCTGGCCCACGTGGAGGAGGCGCTGGGCACCAAGTCGGCCATCGCCGACGCCGTCTACCGCCTCACCGGCCAGAGCTTCTATCGTAACGTGGCCATCGACGACGTCTCCACCATCGTCAACGACCTGTGCACCACCGGCGCCTTGCCGGCCATCGTGGGCATGTACATGGCGGTGGGGGACACGGCCTACCTGGCCGACGGCGTCCGCTGCCGCGATCTGGCCGAGGGGTTCGCCGAGGGCTGCCGGCGGGCGGGGGCTGTCTGGGCGGGCGGCGAGACGCAAGTCCTCAAGGACGTGGTCTGCCCGGACGCGGTCGTCCTGGGCGGCTCGGCCATCGGCCGCATCGCCCGGCGCGAACACCGCGTCAGCGGCAACGTCCAGCCGGGCGACGCCATCGTCTGCCTGGCCAGTTCGGGCATCCAGACCAACGGGGCCACCCTCTGCCGGGCCATAGCCGCCCGCGTCGAGGGCGGCTACCAGGCGCGCCTGTCCGACAAACGGACCTTCGGCGAGGCCCTGCTTGACGCGTCGGTCATCTACGTGCCGTTCGTGCGAGCCTGCCAGCGGGCCAACATCGCCCTGCACTATCTGGTCCACCTCACCGGGCACGGCTGGCGGAAGCTCATGCGGCTCGAGGAACCCTTCGTCTATCGCGTGGACAAGCTGCCCGAGCCCCAGCCGGTCTTCCGGTTCATCCAGCAGGCCGAGCGGATGGACGACGCCGAGGCCTACGCCACCTTCAACATGGGCGTGGGCTTCGCAGCCTACGTGGCCGAGCGCGACGCCGAGGCCTGCGCCGCCGCAGGGCGAAGGGCCGGCCTGGACGCCTGGGTCGCCGGGACGGTCCGCAAAGAGGGCGATCGCAAGGCCGTCGACCTCACCCCGCTGGGCCTGAGCTACGGCGGCGAATCGCTCCAGATTCGCTGAGCCTCAGCCGGGCGCCGCCCGGCAGACGAGAATGCGGCATGAACGAGGAACTGGCCACCCGCATGCGCAGGTCGCGCGAGCGCATCGCCGCCGCCTACCGCCACGAGGACGGCGCGGAGATGCCCTTTCTGGTCCACGACGTCAACTACTGGCTCTCGGGCGAACGGGCGAACCTCATCCCGGACGACTACTTCACCGACTGCGGCTCCATGCTGCGTTACCAGGCGGACAAGATCCGCCGGCACATGGAGACGATTGACGACGATTTTATCCCCTTCCTGTTCCCCTGGTACGGGACGGGCGTGCTGGCATCGGCGCTGGGCGCCGAGGTGCTGTTCCAGGACAAGATGGACCCGGCGGTCCGCGGGGCGGTCATCCGCGAGATCGGCCAGATCAAGCGCCTCGCCCTGCCCGACCCCCGGAAAGACGGCCTGATGCCCCGGGTGCTGAAGACCATCCGCCACTTCCGCCGCCACAGCGACTGGCCGATATCGGTCACGGACCCGCAGGGGCCGTTGACGACGGCCCTGACGCTGATCGGGGCGGAAACCTTGTTCGTCTGGTTCTACGAGCATCCCGCCGCGGCGCATGAGCTGATGGAGTTCTGCACCGAGGCGTTCATCCGCTGGACGCGGGCCCAGAAGGAAGCGATCGGGGAGCGGGGGCGCGACTGCTTCCCCCACGGCATCGTCCTGCCCGCGGAGTTCGGCGGGGTCTGGCTGTGCGACGACGACTGCGGGCAGATCTCGCCCGAGCACTACCGCGAGTTCGTCATGCCCTGCAACGGACGGATCTTCCGAGAGTTCGGCGGCGGGACGCTCCACTTCTGCGGCGGCGCCGAGCACCAGATCGACAACCTGGCGCGGACCGAAGGCCTGGTCGGCGTGAACAACTTCTGCATGGGCAACTTCCGCCAGGTCTACCGGATGCAGGAGGCCTTCGAGGGGCGGATCGCGCTGAAGGTCTGCGACTTCACGCCCCTGAACATCCGACGGTACTACGCCGATTTGTTCGCCGGCCTGCGGCGGCGCGGGACCATCGTGGCCTCCTACGTGCTGCCGGAACTGGCCCTCAACGCGGGCAAGTACGAGATGGTCTCCCGCTCCGCGGCGGAGATGGCAAGCGAAGTCCACCAAACCCTGACCGCCCTGGTTGGCGGCCGTCGGCCCGCGGGCCGGGCGTGACGAAAGGACAGCGACCATGATGAACCGAAGGGGCTTTCTGCAGACGTGTGCGGCGGCCGGGGCCGGGGTGTCTCTGCTCCGTCCGGCCCGGGCGGGCGAGGGCAAGCTCGCCTGGACCCGCGACGCGAAGACGGGACTGTTCACGGGCGTCTGCGCCGACGGCTCGCCGCTGGCCGGGCGGGGCGTGCTCGACGCCGCCTGCCGCAGCGTGGATGAAGGCGGCGCCGCGTCGCTGCGGGTCGGCGTGACCCATCGCCTGCACGACAGCGGGGCGGGGCAGGGCGAGGACGTCCTGGAGGCGACGCTGACGGTGCGGAACACGTCCGGCCGTCCGGTGCGCGTCGAGGTGGAGTTCACCTCGTCGGCGCGGGCCTGCGAGCGGGTCGCCGAGCAGCAGGCGTACGTCCCGCTGAGCGCCGCCGGGCTCAGCGGCGACGGGCGATTCGCCGCGCTGGGAGTCAAGGGCTTCCTGAAGGACTGCGCCCACGCCGTCGGCGAGAAAGACTTCGCCGCCCACTATCTCGAGCCCATGGCGAGCTTCCCCGCCCAGCGGGAGACCAAGGCGCTGCTGCTGGCGCCGGTAGTGGATGTCTTCCATCCGGCCAAGCCCTGGCGGGTTGCCCTGTTTACCGCGTCGGACGAGCCCGCGAGGTTCTCATGGAGCGGCGGACTCTGGCGGGCGGGCCGGCAGGTCTCGCTGGCCGGCGGCGCCGAGATCGTCCAGCGGTGCTGGCTGATGGTCCATCGGGGCGACGCCGCCGTCGCCTGGAAGGCCTTTCATCGCCTCGCCCATCGCGAGGAACTCAAGGTCCCCGACTGGATGCGCCGATTCAAGGTCCACTACTACGATTTCCTCTCGTCGGCCCAGGGCAAGAACGCCCGGCGCGGCGAGGGATACGAGAGCGACCTGCCCCGCTTTCGCGAGTTCCGCGTGGGCCTGGCGACGCAGCACGGCTATTACCCGACGCTGGGTGATTACATCCATCCCGACCGCAAGACCTGGCAGGCGATGCGGGGAGACAAGGCCGGCCCGGCCGAGATGTCGCTCGAGAAGATGCGGGAGCGCATCAAGGCCACGCGGGCGGCGGGCGCCAAGGCCGGCGTGTACCTGCACCCGGTGCTCTTCGACGACGCCACGCCGTTCTTCCAGAAGATGCGCGACAGCGTCCTGGTCGATCAGGCGGGTCAGATGGTTCGGTTCCCGTGGCAGGGCCCGGACACGGTCGGGAAGAACTGGCGGGCCTCGCTGGCCTCGCCCCAGTGGTGCGATCACCTGCTCCAGCAGGCCCGCTGGATCATGGAACTCCTGGACCCCGACGCGATCTCCGTGGACGAGACGTTCGCGGGAATCGGCTACGATTACCATCCCGCCCACGCCGGACCGACCTCGCCCGCGGCGATCGACTTCTACCGCAAACTCCGCTCACTGGTGCGGTCGTTCGGCGACGACAAGGCCTTCCTCACCAGCGACTGCTCCATGTCGCCCTTCGTGCTCTGGGCCGACGGCGAGTGCGGCGACCACGCCTACAGCTCGCTGCTGGGCCACCCGCTCTATACGCAGGAGCCGGTCCGCTACCTGGCGGCCCTGGGCGACAAGCCCTGGCGGCCCTGCGCGTGGCACTTCCAGCACATGTGGCCGGCCCAGATGAAGCTGGCCCGCCAGGTGGGCGCGGGCGTGGGCGTCTCCAATGGGTGGATCGAGTTCACCGGGCTGACGCGCCTGCCGAACGCGGTGAAGGCCAAGATGCTCCGCGACATCGCTTCGCTGTCTTGAGGCGTCAATCGACCCAGTTCTTCGGGTTCAGCCATTCCCAGTCCGGCGTCCACTTCAACACGCCCAGGATGTTGGAGAAATCGTCGCTCCAGAGCGGGTCGCCCTTCTTGGCCTCCAGCGTCACCCAGCGGGGCAGGACCTTGTCGCTCTCGGCGATCTGGATCACCCGCAGGCCGGCCAGGTCCTCGTCGCGCCGGGCCAGGACCACCCACGTAGAACCGAACTTGCCCTTCAGATCGGTCTCTTCCTGGTCCTGGCTGTAGCGGCGGTCCTCGTCGTTGTCCTCGCACATGATGGCCACCCGCCCGCACTCGTGCCCCAGCCGGCGCAGCACCGGCTCAAGGTCCAGGTGGCGGTTGCTGATGTGAACAGCCAGCAGCCCGTCCTTGGTCAGGTGTTTGAAATACAGGTCGATCGCCTCCTTGGTGATCAGGTGGACGGGGATCGAGTCGCTGCTGAAGGCGTCGATCAGCAGCAGGTCGAACGCGCGGTCGATACGAGCGAGCTGGACGCGGGCGTCGCCCAGGACGAAGTCCAGCCTGGCGTGCGACTCCGCCAGGTAGTGGAAGAACCGCCGGTCGCGGGCGATCCGCAGGACGGCGGGATCGATCTCGAAGAACGTCATCCGTTGCCCGTCGCGCCCGTACGCGGCCAGCGTGCCGGTCCCCAGCCCGACCACGCCGATCTCCTTCGCGTGGTCGCCGATGGCCAGGAAGATGTCGCCGATGGGCCCCTCGCGGTGGTAGTAAGTCCACGGCTCGCGCCGGACCTGCTCGTCGCAGCTCTGCATGCCGTGCGAGGTCGAGCCGTGCAGCAGCTTGTACGCGTCGTACCAGGCGTCTTTGCGAACGCGAAGGACGCCGAAGAAGCTGCGGTCGATATACGCCGGGCGCAGCTCGTCGGTGTCGCCCAGGCGGCTGATGAACAGCGCCGCCAGCACCGCCACCGCCAACCGAACCCGGCGGCGCTGGAGCAGCAGGGCGGCCAGACCCGTCGCCAGCAGCGAGACGGCCACCCATTGCGCCGTGACCGTGCCGGCCGCCTGCGACACCCAGACGCCCAGTTGTTCCAGGCCTCCGCGGGTCACGAACGCCGCGATGGACTTGCCCAGGGCGGCCACCTTCTGACCGCCTTGGCGGGCGTCCAGGGCCAGGCCCATCGCCAGGGGCAGCAGAAGCAGGGCGACCCATTCGTCCAGCCTGGTTCGTCTCGAGGCCAGGTCCCACTGCTTGCACGCCAGCACGCCCAGGAAGGCCATTCCGATGGCCAGCGGCGCGGTCGTGGACAGCAGGGCGTTTGCGCCGGGTTTCGCCGCCCCCAGAACCAGCACCGTGGCCGGACCCAGCGTCCAGGCCAGCAGGAACGCCGACCATTGCGCCCTCCCGCCGGTCGGTCGGGCCAGGGCCAGCGACCCGTGACAGGCCATGGCGATCAGAGTGAAGGCCCCCAGGACCCACGGCAGGGGACACTCGCGCAGGCCGAACGAGGGCTCGTTCAGATGCAGGCCCGCGAGAATGACCAGGCCGGCTGCGCCCAGCAGCGGCAGAAGCGGCTGCCATACGAAGCGCCGGGGAGCGAATGCGGGCAACAGACTGGCCAGGTAGATCCCCACGGGCGCCAGCCAGAGCAGCCGGGCGGCGGCAGCGTCCTGGCGAATGACCGTCGCCAGGCCCAGCAGCAGGCAGGCCGGGATCGCTCCCAGCAGGAGCCACCGGGCCCACTGCCCCCGCGAGGCGGGGCAGGACAGGCCGTCCGCGGGGTCCAACGCGGCATACGCCCGCCAGGACGGACGGACCAGGCAGGCTGCCGCCAGCATCAGCGGGAACTCGAATACCTCCTTGAAGACCACCGGGGCCAGCAGGGCGTTGAACAGCCCGCCCAGCACGCCGCCCAGCGACATCCACAGGTAGAACTCCGTCAGGTGCCTGGCGGCCGGGCGGTCGTTCGCCAACTCGCCGTGGCACACCATCGCGGTCACGAAGAACGTCAGCAGGCTCAGGATGAACAGGGGCGCGAGCTGCGAGGAATAGATGCCCGCCAGGAAGTACACCGCCGCCAACAGCACGATCAGCAGCGGCTGAACGCGGACCATCAGCCAGTGGGGCAGGATGTGCCAGCGGGCGAAGACCAGGATGAACGACAGCAGGTACAGTGCCAGCGGGATGGCCCACAACAGGGGGAACGACACCAGGTCGATGGACATGTGCGTGGTCACGCCCAGCAGCAGGCTGGAAGGGACCAGGGCCAGGGCGATCCACCGCAGGCGGCGCAGCCACGTGACGGGGGCATCTTCCAGCAGGGCGTCCGCCTCCGACTCCACTACCGGGCGGTCCTGCGGCGGTGCGTCCGGTGCGGGGGCGCCTCGCCGGCGCCATAGCGTGAGCGCGCAGAGCAGCGTCAGGAGCATCAGCAACACATACGAGCCGGCCCACGCCCACGACTGTTGCCGCAGCGTCAGGTTCGACTCCAGGATCAACGGATAGCCCAGCAGCCCCAGAAGGCTGCCCAAATTGCTGGCCGCGTACAGGAAGTACGGATCGCGGGCCGATCCGTGGCTTGTGTGCGAAAACCACGACTGGAGCATGGGCGCACTGGCCGAGACGAACAGGAAGGGCAGGCCCAGACTGACGGCGAGCACCAGCAGCAGCCAGGGGATGGGGTTCTGCTCGCCCGGCGGGACCCAGCCCGACGGCAGGGTGATGGGCAGCGCGACCAGGGCCAGGGCCATCAGCGTCAGGTGCGCGACCGCCTGGCGACGCGGGCCGAGGTACCTCGCCCCGAGGTGGGCGTACACGTACCCGCCCAGCAGGGCGGCCTGGTAGAACACCATGCACGTGTTCCACACAGCCGGCGCCCCGCCCAGCAGCGGAAGGACCATCTTGCCGAACATGAACTCGACCACGAAGATCAGCGTCGCGCTGACCAGCAGGGTGAGGGCGAATAGAAGCTGCACGGATGGCTCCTGGAAGTTCGGCCGGCTCTACGCAGCCGGCCCGGTAAGGCGGGTATTATCCCCGGGGCGATGCCGCAAGACAATCCATCACTGCCCATTCCGGATAGACGGTCGAAGGCGGGGCGCCCGGGCGTCCGCCGTTGTCGGGAGGGGCTGGCTACACCCTCACCCCGTCTGGCCGGCCATGAGTTCGCCCAACTGTTGCGCCATCCGCGCCGCGCTTCCTTCATCCAGCGCCTGCGCGGCCCGCTCCAGCAACCCGGCCTGCCGCGGCGTGAACGCCATGGGCTCGGTCGGGTCGAAGCCCTCCAGCCCCAACCGCCGGAGGATTGCTCGTCGCAGTTTGGGGAGTCCCTCTCCCGTGAGAGCGGAGACGGTGAGTGCTTGGGGGATCTTCTCCGCGTTCGGGCAAAGCCCACGGAAGGCTTTCCGTGGGCTTTCTTCAATCGCGCTCGAGCGGACTTTGGCCAGCAGGTCCGCCTTGGTCCGGACGGCGATGACGCATTGGCCGTCGAGCCAGGACGGAAAGACGAACTCCTCCCCGTCGGCGCCTTCGGTCAGCAGGATCACGTCCGCCTGCTCGGCGCAGCGGCGGGCGCGGGCGACCGCCTCGGCGTCGATGCCCTCGGCCTGCTGCCACAGCCCGGCTGTGTCGGTGAGGTATACCGGCGCCTGGTCGATCAGGGCCAGTTCGCGGACCCAGTCGCGAGTGGTGCCAGCCCGTTCGTGGACGATGCTCACCGCCCGGCCCACCAGGGCGTTGGTCAACGTGCTCTTACCCGCGTTGGGCGGGCCGACGATCACCACCTCCGCCGGCGTCAGCAGGCGGGCCATCCGGGGCCATGCCCGGGCGGCTCGGCGAAACGTGTCGGCCAGGTCGCTCTGCGAGATTCCCGGGGCCTCCGCGGCCGAGACCCTGGCCAGCGCCTGGCTTGCCAGGCGGCTCACCCCAGCCGACCACTGATGGGTCAGGGCGGCCACGGCCAGCGGGCTTTGAACGCCGCTCAGGGCCTGGAGCAACTCGTGCCCGACGGCCGGGTTGTGCAGTTGCGGGTGGGCAGGGGGGAATCCGCCTCCCTCACAGACGGGTGCGGCCGCCACCCGCGCGCCGCACCGTCCCAGCCGCTCCAGCGTGGAACGAACCACCTGCGGGCCGCCATGAATGTTGATCTCGATGCCCTCGGGCGTGGAGCATACGACAGCCTCGTCCAGCACCGCGCCGTCTTCGCCCATGATCCGGCCCAGTTGCAGCGTGCGGGGTGCGGCGTCGGCGTGTGAGGGCAGCGGGCGAAATACGCGCCGCAGCGCCTCGACGGCGCCTGGGCCGGTCAGGTGGATGACGGCGATGCCGCCCCGTCCGGGCGGGGTGAGAAGTCGGGCGACCGGTTGCTTGTTGTTCGTTATTCGTTGTTGGTGATGGGCCTTCAACTGGCTCATGGTTCCGGAGTCTCCTCGAACATCCGATCCAACAAACAACAAACAACAGGGGCTACTTGAGCAGTGAGCGGTAGTAGGCTGCCGCGGCGCCGCGGACGGCCAGATCGGGCACGATCGCCTGGACCAGGTCCGACTCGTTGGGGTCGCCGCAGACCAGCTCCGCGTCGCCCCCGGTGGCGACGACGATCGGCCAGTGTCCCGTCTCGGTGGCGTACGTCTCCACCAGGTGGCGCAGGGCCCCACGGGCGCCGAAGACGAGCCCGCCGATGATGGCCTGCTGCGTGTTCTTACCGAAGACCCAGTCCGGGTCGCGCGGCTCGACCAGCGGGAGGCGGGCGGTGTTGGCGTTCAGCCCAGCCGCCCCCATCCGCAGGCCGGGCAGGATCGCCCCGCCGCGAAAGACGCCCTCGTCGCTGACGTAGTCGATGGTGATGGCCGTCCCGAAGTCCGCGACCACGCAGGCCACCCCCAGCCGGTCGAAGGCGGCTGCGGCGGCGCACAGGCGATCCGTTCCGATCGCGCTGGGATCGCTCAGGTCGCTGTCCAGGGGCAGGGGCAGCTCGCGCCCGACCACCAGCAGCGGCACGTCGGGCAGGGCCTGGCCCAGAATCGCCTCCACCTTCTCCAGGGCGGGCGGGTTCACGCTGCACGCCACCAGCTTCTTGGGCGCGGGCAATTGGTGCCACGCCTCGACGGCTGCCTGGCTTAGCCCCGCCAGTTCGCCCAGTCGAAACGCCCGCAGCGGGCCGACCTTGTCGCCCTGCACCGTCGCGAAATGGACGGCGGAGTTGCCCACGTCAAACGCCAGGACCGCCGGAATCTGTTCGATGTTCGCCATTGCCTTCGCCTGTTGCCTAATCCCTGGTCCCTATTCCCTAGTCCCTGTTCCCTATTCCCCAGTCCCTGTTCCCTAATCCCTGTCGTCTTCGTGCAGCACCTTCCAGATCGCCTCGGTGAGCTTCTCCAGCCCCTTGCCCGTGACGGCGGAGATGCCGATGGCCTTGACGCCGGTCGCCTTCTGGAACCGCTTGAGGGCCTCGTCGCCGCCGGTGATGTCCATCTTGTTGGCCACCACGATTTCCCGCTTGGCCGCCAGGCTGGCGGAGTAGAGCTTCAGTTCCTTGCGGATGACGCGGTAGTCCTCGACCGGGTCGCCCTCGAGGGGGCAGACGTCGACCACGTGGACGAGCACCCGCGTCCGTTCGACGTGGCGGAGGAACTCATCGCCCAGCCCCGCGCCGCGGTGGGCGCCCTCGATCAGCCCGGGGATGTCGGCCATCACGAACCGCCGGTAATGCGACAGCTCCACGATGCCCAGGCACGGGTGCAACGTGGTGAAGGGGTAGGCGGCGATCTTGGGGCGGGCGGCGGACAATCGCGAGATCAGCGTGCTCTTGCCCGCGTTGGGCTTGCCGATCAGCCCCGCGTCGGCGATGAGGCGGAGTTCCAGGTGGAGCATGCGGGTCTGGCCCGGCTGGCCCGGCTCGCACTGGCGGGGGGCCTGGTTGGTGGCCGACTTGAACTCCGTATTGCCCCGCCCGCCGGCGCCGCCGGGGGCCACGCAGATCGTGTCGTCCTGGGCGGCCAGGTCCTTGAGCAGGATGTTCCGCTCGGCGTCGTAGACCATCGTGCCGGGCGGCACGCGGACGTGGACGTCCAGCCCGCCCTTGCCGTGGCAGTTCTTTCCCAGCCCGTGCCCGCCTCGCTGGGCCTTCCAGTGGTGCTTTCCGGCCAGGTGCTGCAACGTGTTGTAGGAGTCGTCGGCGACGAGGTACACGCTGCCGCCCCGCCCGCCGTTGCCGCCGTCGGGGCCCCCGTGGGGGACGAACTTCTCGCGCCGGAACGACACGCAGCCGTTTCCGCCGGCCCCGCCGATGGTCACGATGTCCACCTCGTCGACGAACATCGCCTTGCTGGTTGGAAGGTCTTTCATGGTGAGCACGGAGTCGTCGGGGCGATCAGTGGCACGCCGGGCGACGGCTAAAAAAGAGGGATGACACCGCAAGGGGGTCATCCCGAAATTCGTTCCATGGCGGCGCGCAGGCGCCCGCGGCCCGGCGGTCCAGGCCGGCCAGTCAGATGACGTCGACGAATCGGCCGCGGAAGGACACCTGCCCGTCCTGGAGGGCGAACAGGGTGTCGTCGCGTCCGATGCCCACGTTCTGGCCGGGCTTGAACGGCGTGCCGCACTGGCGAACGATGATCCCGCCGGCGCGGATGGCCTGTCCGCCGTACACCTTGACCCCACGGTGCTGCGGATTGCTGTCGCGCCCGTTGCGGGTGGAACCTTGTCCCTTTTTATGTGCCATAACGCGTCTCCAGTCTCTCGCCGCCCCGCGGGGCGGATGCACACTCTTTCCACGAATCCAAGACAGGCAAGTGTAGCACCCGCCTGGGTCATTGTCAACTGCGTTTTCCAGGGGCGTCCGGGACGAATTCTCGCCTCGCCTGGACCGGCGTATGGCAGGCGGGGGAAGGCTCTGGTACAGTAGCCGGCGCGAGAGCGGCCGGGCGATTCCGGCCTCCTGGAAGGTCTATTTTGTCCTGGCGAAGTCGATCGTATTCGGTTCTGCCGGCCCTGAGCATCCGCCGCAGGGCCCTGCGCGGTGCGCTGCGCACGGTCACGGTGGCGTGGATGTTCGGCATGGTCTGGGCCTCCCTGGCCAGCGGCGCACACGTCAAGGTGTTCTGCCGCATGATCGGCTTCAACGACTTCGCCTTCGGCGTGATGGGGGCGATCCCGTTCCTGGCCACCTTCGGGCAGCTCTTCGCCGCCGTGCTCATCGAGCGCAGCGGGCTGCGGAAATACCAGTTCCTGCATACCGCGGTCATTCACCGCCTTTCGTGGCTGCTGCTGGCGGTCATCCCGCTGATTCTGCCCCTGCCGTCCACCTGGGCGGTGGTCTGGATGCTGGCGGTGCTGTCGATGAGCTGGTTCATGGCGGCCTTGTCCGCCCCGGCCTGGCTGACCTGGATGGGCGACCTGATCCCCCGGCGGATCCGCGGGCGGTTCCTGGCCAGCCGGGAGCGCCGCGCCCTGGCCGTCCAGGCGATCGTCGTGACCGTCGCGGGCCTGCTGCTGGACACCTTTTACAACCGCGCCCTGCCCGAGACGCCCGATGCCCAGGGAAGCGTCCTGACGCTCATCAGCCTCATCTTCGTCGTGGCGGCCGTCTTTGGCGCGGTGGACATCTTCCTGTTCATCCGCGTCCGTGAGGTCCTGCCGGCCCAGCCGCCCAAGTCCGTGCTGGAGTTCTCCGAGCCTCGCCCGCGCCTGTGGCGCCTGGGTCGCCTGGCCCACTGGTCGGGACGCTACGCCCGGGCCCTGGGGCGCCAGGTCCTGCTGGAACCGCTTCGAGACCGCGTCTTCCGTCGCTACGTCTTCTACGGGGCCATGCTGATGTTCTCGGCCACCGTGGGCAACTGGTACTTCTGGCTTCACGCGATGGAGGGCCTGGGCTTCTCGAAGCTGGGGGCGAACTTCCTGTTCATGGTGGTCGGGCCGGTCAGCGGCGTGGTGACCGCCCGCTTCTGGGGCAGGCTGATCGACCGCTACGGACGCCGCCCGGTCCTGATGCTGGCCACGATGGGGGCCGTCTGTTCCGTCATCCCGTGGCTGTTCACGTACCGCGAGATGCCCCTGCCCGGCTTCGTGACGTGGACGATCAACGCCCTGGCCGGCCTGGCCGGCCGGTTGACCGGGCACGAGGGCTGGGTGTGGATCGATCCCGCCGCCCCGGTCGGTTCGTACCTGGTCGCCGGCATCGGCTGCGTGATCGGCGGCTCGTCCTGGCTGGGCATCGGCCTGGCCCAGACGGGCATCATGCTGGCGTTCTCCGACAGCGGCGGCCGCAGCCGTTTCGTCGCTGCCTGCGCCGTCCTGATCAACGTGGGCGGCGTGCTGGGCTGGCTGGTCGGCGGGATGATCGCACAGTGGCTGATCTTCCTCCAGGATTCTCCGCTGGAGTGGGGGCCGCTGCGCTTCAATAACTGGCACGCCACGTTCATGGCCGCCATCCTCGCCCGCTTCATCGCCGTCTTCTGGTTGCGGGGCATGCCCGAGCCGGGTTCCGCCCCGGTGCTTAACGTCCTGCGCCAGGTCGGGGCCAATGTCTACAGCAACGCGGCCACACTCCTGCTTTACCCCCTGCGGGTCGTCGGCTGGAGGCCCAGTTACGCCAGACGCACCCCGCCGCCTTCGCCTGGGCCGCAACGCCCGGCAGAGGACGGGGGTCGAGACCCGAACAGCGAATGACGATGACCGAGTTGCCGAATTTCGCTGGACGGACCGGCCATCGCTCGCGGAGAATCCCGCCCATGAACATCTCGCCCTGTCGCGCGCGTTGGAAGTCGGCCATGACGGACCGGCAACGGTTCGCCGAGCAGATGCACTTTCGCCCCGTCGATCGCTGCTTCAACATGGAGTTCGGCTACTGGAAGGACAACTTCAAGCAGTGGCCGATCTTCCGCGACAACGGCATTACCAGCAATGATGAAGCCCACCAGTTCTTCAACTTCGATCGCATCGAGAAGCTGGAGGGCAACATCTGGATCTGGCCGCCCTTCGAGCCGCGCGAGGTAGAGCGGCGCGAGCGGACGCGGCTGATCCAGAACGCCGACGGCCTGCTGGCCGAGGTGCCCCTGGACGAACACGACACCGTGCCGCACTTTGTCCAGTCGCCCATCGCCGGGCCCGACGACTGGCGGCGGTTCAAGGCCGAGCGGCTGGACGCGGACCACCCCCAGCGGCGCGTGGACGTGGAGGCGATGCGGGCCCGGCACCCGGCCGACCGGGACTACCCACTGGGCGTCCACTGCGGGTCGATGATCGGCAAGGTCCGCGACCTGCTCACCTTCGAGGGCATTGCCTACGCCATCTACGACTTTCCCGACATGGTTGAGGACATGGTCGAAACAGCCTGCCAACTCGTCTTGAGTTTCCTGGACCAGGTCCTGGGGAAGATCGAGTTTGACTACGCCTCCGGCTGGGAGGACATCTGCTTCAATCTCGGCCCGATCGTCGGCGTGGACTTCTTCCGCCGCGTGGTCGTGCCGCGGTACAAGCGAATCCGCCGGCGCCTGGAGGAGCACGGCGTCGACGTCTGGTACACCGACTGCGACGGGGACGTGCGCCCGATCGTGCCGCACCTGCTGGAAGGCGGGGTCAACTGCGCCTTCCCGTGGGAGGTCAACGGCAGCGGGCATCCGGGCGCGGCGATCGAGAAGCACGGCCGAAACCTGCTCATGATGGGCGGCGTGGACAAGATGCAACTCGGGCGAGGCCAAGAGGCCATCAAGGCCTACCTGGAAAGCCTTGCCCCCTGGGTGGCGCGGGGCGGGTTCATTCCCTTCTGCGACCACCGCTGCCCGCCCAACGTGAAGGTCGAGGACTACCTGTATTACCTCGACCTGAAGGAAGAGATGTTCGGGATGGGGTAATTGCTGGTTGTTTGTTGTTGGGCATGGGAGCAGTGGGAGACAGGGGAGCTGCCGCATCCAGCCTGCAAAGTCAAAGCCCAGCCGCGGACCACCGACAACGAACAGCTAACAACCGACAACCAGGCAGAGATTCCCGGCGTCCTGGACGCGGAGGACGCGATCGCGCGCGGGGTCGATGCCGCCCTGTTCCAGCGCCTGTTCGGCGGACTCAGCTTTGGTCAGGCCGAGCACGGCTGCGTCGGCCTGGGCCAGACCCTTGCTGACGACGAAGGCGCGGACGCCGCGGCAGGCGGGGTCGGTGAGGTAGCGGAGACGGACCGACTTGTGATCGCCCAGGCGGTAGCCCTGGCGGGCGACGAGGTCGGCGGCCTGGCGCCAGGTGGGCGCCTCGCGGAGCAGGCGGACGAACGCGTCCTGCCCGATGCCGTCCTGGCAGGGGGCCTCCAGGACCATCACGCCGCCGTCGCGGACGGCCCACTCATTGTTCTTGATGGCCTTGTCGGCCTGGTAGAAGCTGCGTCCCAGTGGCCCGTCAGCCTGGACGATGACGGCGTCAACGTGTCGGTCGATGCGGCGGGTGAAGCACTCGCGGCAGAACGGTTCGAGTTCTCGCAGCGCGTCCAGGGGCCGCCCGCCCGCGGCGGCCAGCACGCGCGGACCCGCCTGGACGAGATTCACCGCCCCCACAGGGCGGAGCGCCTCCAGCGAGCGGATCATGCTCCGCACTCCCTCGTGGATGGGATTGCCGTCGAGGCGGCAGGGGCGGCAGTCGCTGGAGAGGGCGTGGGCGTGGTTGGACTCGATCTCGCTGTATGCGGCGCAGCCGATGGTCGCCGTCTTGTGTGCTCCGGTGAAGCCGGCGAAGTAGTGCGGCTCGACGCTGCCGACGGCCAGCAGGGCGGGCGCGTCGAGCAGCCAGGGATGGCCCCTCCAGCCGCGGGAGCCGACGGCGACCAGGTCGTCCGCCCGCGCGTCGTGCCACCGGACGGTCACGAGCGGCGCGGCTTCCCGCAGAGAGGCCTCGAAGCATTGGCGGGCGGCCTGATCGAAGCGGTGCGATCCACATGCCACCAGCACGCGCAGGGGCGGAGACCCCAATCGCTCGCACAGCAGACGGAGGACCGCAAGCGAGTCCGTATGACGCTGCGGGTCGTTCACCAGGACGGTCAGGCCCGCCGGCGGGAGTGGGCTCAGGCACGACAGGGCCCGGTCCACCGCCTGGTCCAGAGCGGGCTGGGGCGGGAGCCCGCCAGGCCGGCCGGGGGAGAAGGTTTCGATGGGCGTCGAGTTCATGGCTTGGGGTCCGGGACGACCGGCGGAGCGGGCGCCAGGGGCAGGGTGATGACGAATCGGGTGCCTCGCCCGATCTCGGACTCCACGCGGATCGTGCCCTCGTGCTCGCGGATGATGCGACGGGTGGTGGGCAGACCCAGGCCCGAGCCGCCCTTCTTCGTGGAAAAGTAGACTTCCCATATCCGCTCGATCACTTCGGGCGAAATGCCCGGCCCGGTGTCGATGACCTCGATGACGGCCTGGCCGCGAGAGGCCTGGACGCGAATGAGCAGTTCGCCCCCGTGGCCCGGGCCGGCCTGGCCGCCATCCGGACGGGTCATGGCCTGAGTGGCGTTGATCATGAGATTGAGAAGGGCCTGCTTGATGAGGTTGGCGTCGACGCTGCAGTAGACGGGGGTGTCGCTGAGGGCGGTGCGGAGGACGACGTGCCCGGCCTGGGCCTGGGGGGCGAAGAAGTCCGCCAACTCGCCCACCAGCGCCCGCACGTCCTGGACGCTGAGCGACATTTCGTAGCGGCCCGCGTACCGCAGAAAGTCGTCCAGGATGGCCCGGAGGCGGTCGGCCTCGGCCTGCACGCTTCGCAGTCGGCGCAGGCAGCGGCCGTGGTCCTCGTCGTGGTATCGCTGGAGATCCTCGCTGAGCAGCTTGAGGTTCACGTTGATCGTGGACAGGGGGTTCTTGATCTCGTGGGCCAGCCCGCCGGCCAGCTTGCCCAATTCGACAAGATGGTCTCGGCCTTTGGCCCGGGCGGACAATCTCTTGGCGCTGGACCACACCCTCCGTGACGCCCATACAGCCACGGCAGCCCAAAGCGGGCCTGAGACCAGCACACCCAGAACAAAGCACCAGACGCCGTTCATGCGATCCCTCTGCCGGGCGGCATTGTACCATCCGGGCGCGGGTGGGGCCAAGGGACCGCCGGTCGCGATCGTCTTCGTTATGCGGTCGGCGCGTGCTGCTGGCCGCGATTGACGTTTCGGGCCTGGAAGCCCTTATCGCCCTTGATCAGCTCGTAGTCCACCGTCTCGCCGTCCTTGAGGGCGCGAAACCCGTCGCCGAGGATCGACGTGTAGTGGACAAACACGTCCTGTCCCTCGTCGCCAATAATGAACCCATAACCTTTTTTCGGGTCAAACCACTTGACCTTGCCGGTGGGCATTTGGCCACCTCCTCTCGGCCTGGTTCCGGCGGTGCTGTTGCCCTGCCCGCCGTCAGCCGTGCCCATTCGGGCATCAGAGGCACATCGTACATCACCACGCGCGCACACGGCGCGTGTCAGAATCGCTGTGCGATCCGGTGGAGGACAAATGTAAAGAACCACCCACTCCACAACGTGGATCGTGTCGTCCCGAACGCCCGCCGCGCCACATGGCGGCGGGCAGATCTGTCTTTTCAGATATGCAAGCAGTTCCGGTTACGACCCGGACTCCTGCTCTTTCTCCTCTCGCAGGACGGCTTTCCGCGAGAGCTTGACCCGCCCTTGGTCATCGATCGCAATGACCTTGACCTTCAGGGTATCACCTACACTAACAACATCGTTTACGTTTTTCACGAATTTTTCCGCTAATTCGCTCACGTGGCACAACCCGTCCTGCCCAGGCAGGATCTCGATGAAGGCCCCGAAGTCGCGAATGGAAACTACCTTGCCTGTATACATTTTGCCGACTTCGACTTCTTCCGTCAAGGCCCGAATTGCGTCGCGGGCGGCTTCGGCGCCGGTGCCGCCCACCGAGGCGATGTAAATCGTCCCGTCGTCCTCGATGTCGATGGTCGCGCCCGTCTCGTCCTGGATCTTGTTGATCATCTTGCCGCCCGGGCCGATCACCTTGCCGATCTTCTCCGGGTTGATCTTGATGGTGATCATTCGCGGGGCATACGGGCTCAACTCCTCGCTCGGCTTGCCGATCACCGCGCTCATCTGCGCCAGGATGACCTCGCGGGCGGCCTTGGCCCGCTGAAGCGTCTCTTCGATCTGCTGCTGGTTGATGCCCCGGGCCTTCATGTCCAACTGGATGCCCGTGATGCCCTCGGTCGTCCCGGCGACCTTGAAGTCCATGTCGCCGTGGAAGTCTTCCTCGCCGACGATGTCGGTCAGCAGGACGTAACGGCTGTCGTCATGCACCATGCCGATGCTGATGCCCGCGCAGGGGGCCTTGATCGGCACGCCCGCGTGCATCAGGGACAGCGACGCGCCGCAGACGGTGGCCATCGACGTCGAGCCGTTGGACTCCATGATGTCGCTGACCACGCGGATGGTGTAGGGGAAGCTGTCGGTCGGGGGCAGCAGGCCCTCGAGGCTCTTCTCGGCCAGGGCCCCGTGCCCGATGTCCCGCCGCCCCGGGCCGCGGATGGGCCGGATCTCGCCCACGCTGAAGGGCGGGAAGTTGTAGTGCAGCAGGAACTTCTTGGTGTACTCCTCCATCAGCCCGTCGATGATCTGTTCGTCGCGGGGCGTGCCCAGGGTCGTGGTGACCAGGGCCTGCGTTTCGCCGCGGCTGAACAGGGCCGATCCGTGGGTGCGAGGCAGGACGCCTACTTCGATGCCCAGCGGGCGGACCTGGTCGATCTTGCGCCCGTCGGGGCGGATGCCCTGAAGGATCAGCTCTCGCTGGATCTTGCCTTCGAGCTTGTACAGGGCGTACTTGACCTGGGCGGGCTGGTAGAGCGGCTCGGCCACCTCCTTGCCGCAGAGGGCCTCCACGGCTTCGGTGACGATGGCCTGGACCGCCTCGCCCCGCTCCGCCTTGCCGGGGATCTGCTTGGCCTCGCGGAGGCGGGCGCTGTACTTCTCGGCCATCAGGGCCTTCAGCTCTTCGGGGAAGGGTTTGGGCGTGTAATTCTTCTTGACCTCGCACTTGGAGGCCAGTTCCTGGATCAGTTCGATGATCTCCTGGTTGACCTGGTGGGCCAGGGCCAGGGCCTCGGCGGCGGTCTTCTCGTCGACTTCCTGGCCGCCCATCTCGATCATGTTCAGGGCGTCCTTGGACCCGGCGCCCAGCAGTTCCATGCGGCTCTCGGCGAGCTGCGTGTGGGTGGGGTTGACCACCAGCTTGTCGTCGATCAGCCCGATGCGGGTCGCGCCGATGGGGCCTTCGAAGGGGGCGGGGCTGATGGTCAGGGCGGCCGACGAGCCGATCAGGGCCAGCAGGTCCGGATCGTTCTCCTGGTCGGTGCTGAGGACCATGCACTGGATCTGGACCTCGTTCATGTAGTCGTCGGGGAAGAGGGGGCGGATCGGGCGATCGATGAGCCGGCAGGTGAGAATCTCCTTGGTGGAGGGCCTGCCCTCTCGCTTGAAGAACCCGCCGGGGATCTTGCCCGCGGCATACTGCCCCTCGCGATAGTCGACGTACAGGGGGAAGAAGTCAATCTCGCGGGTGGGGGGGGCGGCCAGCACGGTGGCCAGCACGACCGTCTCGCCATACTGGACCCAGACCGCGCCGTGGGATTGGTTGGCTACTCTGCCGGTCTCCAGCGAAAGCGTTCGGCCGGCGATTTCCTTCTCTACTCGTACCACTGTCATGTTCGTTGTCCTTACTGGTCCGCCCATGCGGACCTCTTGCCTGAACGATACTCTTCTTGGTTAATAAATGCGGTGTGGCGGGACGGAGCCGAGGGCTCAACGGTCCCGCGCGGCCATTGGCGCACAACAATGCCCCAACCGAGGGGCTGGTCGCTTGACAGACGAGAGGGTCGTCCGCGTGCCGCCATGGCAGGTTCGCTTCCTGCCGGCCCGCGCCGCTGGCACTGCCTGGGGCTGCGAGGCCGGCTGCCCGCTTACTTACGAAGCCCGAGCTTCTTGATGATCCCCTGGTACCGCTCGGGGGCCGTCTGCGCCAGGTACTTCAGCAGGCTGCTTCGCTTGCCCACCATTTTCAGCAGGCCCCGGCGGGAGGCATGGTCCTTCTTGTGGTCCTTGAGGTGTCCGGTCAGATGGTTGATCCGCCCGGTCAGGAGGGCGATCTGGACCTCCGCCGAACCGGTGTCACCTTCGTGCCGCTGATGCTCGTTTACAATCGCCTTCTTGTCAATCGTCGTTGTTGTCATGACTTCCAATACCTGCGACCCGTGGGCCCGCTGGGGCCCGCTTATCCATTCGCCCTATGCGATATACTCGTTTCCATGGCCGGGCAGTTCAGCCCAGCAGTTTCTTGACCGACTCCAACAGCTTCTCCATCCGAAAGGGCTTGTTGAGATAGATATCAACGCCCAGGCTCTCTGCGTACACCCGGTGCCGACTGCCCTGGTTGCCGGTGATCATGATGACCCGCGGCTTGTCGGACTTCTTCTTGCCCTTCTTGAGCTTCTCCATGACCAGGAACCCGCTCCGCTTGGGCAGCATCATGTCCAGCACCACCACGTCGGGCAGCTTCTCCTCCGCCCGCACCAGCGCCTCATTCCCGTCGCTCGCGGTGGCCACTTCCAGACCCAGGTCCTTCAACGCCGTATCCATGGCGGCCAGGATGTCCCGGTCGTCATCTACCAGCAGGACCCGCTTGGTCGCCTGCTCGGTCATGCCGTTCTCCTTGCGTTCTTCAAGAACGCGTTAGGCTTCGAATCGGGATATTGTATGGAAAGCCCCCCTTGGCGTCAACAAGGGAAGTAACATTCCCCGTGGAAAACCTCGGCCCCCGGGAGGCAAGCGCGGCGACGGCCTCCAGGAGTTCATCTGCCCGGAGAACCACTTGAGAACGGGGGCCGCCTGTCGGTCACGCGTTATTCCGGGTCCCGGACGACCCCCTGGCGCCCAAGAGGCTCCCTGGCGTCGCGGGCGTTGGCGTCTGGAAGGGCCTCCGGCGGCGGCGCATGGCAGAAGGCAGGCCTGTGCCCGCGGAGGGGGGAGAGGGGGCGGCCCTACAGGTTCAGGGCCAGCGGTTGGCGGAATCGCAGGGCCAACCCGCAGTTGTCGTCGCGGCCGTCCGTCACGCGGCGGAGGACGTCGGCCCGGGCGGCGACCACCTCGGGCAGCCTGTTGCGCCGGGGGACACAGAAGGAGACCGCGACCTTGGAGCCCATACCTTGGGCGGCCGAGGCCGGTACGCGGACGTACAGCCCGCCGTCGGACACGTTGCTGATGTCCGACGTGACCGGGAACTCCTGGTGGGGGGAAAACAGCGTCATTGGGCAGTCCAGCCTGTGGCGGGCGTGCTTGCGGTGTTCCTTACGCTTGCTCTTCATGGCACTCCCTTCCCGGACCGTCCCCCGCGGGACGGGCCGCGACAAATCCTTTTCTGCTGGCCCTATCGGCCGAAGAGGAAGGGGACTTTCGTAACGCAGAGTTTTTTTGCCTCGAGCGCCCGCCGGTCGCCGGGCGGCAAGAACCAGCCCCCTGGCGGGCTTTTCCCCTAGACGCAGTCGGCGCTGCGCTATAAGATAAACACAGTAGGTTTTCCGCTCGTGGATGGACCCTGTCTATTGGAAGGCTGCGACACCTGACACTTGTTCTACAGGAGGAACAAGAAATGACGACAATTCGATCCCTGTATGCCCTCGTTGCGGTCCTCGTCCTGTTCGTGTCGGTGCTGCCGGCGGACGGAGCGATGGTCTCGCTGTGGACTCTGAACGAAGCCGCCGGCACGACGACCGCCGCCAACAGCATCGCCACCGGCCCGGTCGGTTCGCTGTACAACGGTGCTGACTTCGTTGTCGACGCCGTGCGCGGCCAGGTGCTTCATTTCGACGGAAGCGATGACTACGCGACCGCGGGCAACATTCCGGCGCTGGCCGTCGGATCGGACTACACCTGGTCGTTCTGGTCCTCGTCGGCCCAGGGCCCCAACAACAACGTCATGTTCGGCAACCGCTACGACGGGGGCAGTTCCTGGTGCAAGTTCACCACCTCCAAGTTCGAGTACGTGCCCAACGGCTCGGCCCAGCACCTGGAGTATGACGACATCGCCGCCAACAGCGGATGGATGTACCATGTGGTGGTCAAGAGCGGCAATACCCTGACGTACTACCGGGACGGGCAACTCAAGGGCAGCAGGACGATCACCGCCGACATGCCCTCGCTGCCCCTGCGGTGGGGCGGCGACCCCACGACGGAGCGGTGGGGCGGCAACATGGACAACATCGCCCTCTTCGACCATCCCCTGACCGCCGCGGAAGTCAACTACGCGATGATCGGCAACTACAGCCGGTTCAGCGCGGTCAAGGCCACCTCTCTCCAGGACGACTTCTCCGCCGGGCTGGACAAGTGGGACGCCGTGACCAAGGGCCTGGAGAGCAACGCGGCTTCGGGCTACGACGCCCCCTCCGTCAGCGGCGGGCAGCTCACTCTCGGCGGCACGACCACGTCGCAGTACTGGCGAGGCTCGAGCGTGGCCGGCAAGGACCTCTTCGACGTTCCCGCCGGCGGCGAGTTGCGATTCGACGTGGACCGCGTCAGCCTGTCCGGCAGCGCGGGCGCCTCGGGCCTGCGCTCCAGCCTGTGGATGTACGCCGACGACGGCAACTACGTGCACTTCTCCCAGAACACCGAAGCCAGCCGAGGCTTCGGATACAACGCCAACAACAACAATCCCACCGGCGGCGGCGTGAACCTCGCCCGGGCCGACTACCTGGACAGCAACTACGGCAACCACAGCATGAGCATGGTGCACGACGGCTCGTACGTGAAGATGTACGTGGACGGGCGGTATCTCGGCTCGCAGGCGGCGACCTTCAGCTCCAACATCGCCATGATGCTCACCGGCCAGGCCCGGGCCACCGGCGAGACCGTACAGGCGGTATTCGACAACGCGTCGGCCTCCACTCGCACCTTCACGCACATGTACGACAACTTCAACTCCGGATCGATCGACCCGGCCAAGTGGACCGTCATCCGCAAGGGCCTGGAGCACGCGGGCGACTTCCCCGGCAACCTTGCCGCCAGCGTTCAGGACGGCGTGCTGACCATCAGCGGCAGCACCGGCAGCCAGTACTGGTACGGCGTGACGCTCCAGTCGGCCGTGCAGTTCCCGTCGGAAAACGGCGCCACCTTCACCGTGCAGCGCGAGGCCCTGAGCAAGAGCGGTTCGGCCGGGCGGTCCAGCGTGTGGATCTGGGCCGACGACAACAACTTCCTGCATTTCTCTGACAACTTCGGAGAGAACGGCTGGCAGTACAACTACGCCGACGGCACGCGGACCGGCGTCTCGGTGGGAAGCGGGATCAACATCCCCGCCTTTGACTCGATGGACGGCGACGACCTGTCGCACGAGATGACCGTCATGCTCCGCCGCGAGGGCGCCACGCTGTACATGGACATGTACCTCGACGACGTGCTGGGCGCCACCCGCCAGTTCGACAACTGGGGCGACCGCACCTTCTACTACATGCTCACCGGGCAGCCCCGCGCCAGCGGCGACAGCGTCTACGCCGCCTTCGACAACGTTGAGATCAACATCCCCGAGCCGCTCACGCTGGGCCTGCTGTCGCTGGCCGGCGCCGCCCTCGGCGGTTACGTTCGCCGGCGCAGGCGATGATCTCCGCGGGCGGATAGCCCGCGGGTGACGAGGTCCTGCGACGCGCCATGGAGCCGTCGAAAACTCACCGTGTCCGGTGCGCCGGCTCCGCGCGCATCAGCACGACAGGGCGAATTGCCTCCAGGGCCTGCCTTGCAGTAGAATCACCACTCGCGACGCCTGAACATTCCCAAGCAGACCTGCCGCCGTCACAGGAGACTGACATGAAGCGGACCACGCTGACCCGCCGGGAGGTGCTCACCGCCGCTGCCGGGGCGACGGCGGCGGTTTCGACTCCCGCTGCCGCCCAGTGGTCGCTGCCGAAAGACGATACGGTGCGGGATCGGTTGTGGTTGTTCGGCAGCCCCGCCGGCAGCACCGCGCCGCACACCAAGCGCCGCACCGTGATGACCCCGGCCGAGGGGGCCCTCTACCTGGGCGTGCCGAACGTCTACATGAACCAGGCCAATGCGGGGGCCGAGGCCAGCCTGGGGCGCTTCGAGCCGCCGTTCGAACCGTATGCCGTGGCCCTGCGCCCGTTCAAGCGCGTCCTGTGGGGCCTGGTCGGCTCGGGCGGCTTCACCTCCGCCGAGGAACGCAAGGAAGGGCTGGAACTGATTTGCAGGACCCCGAACTTCGTCGGGGCCCACCTGGACGACTTCTTCATCTCCAAGCCGGGCGACAAGCAGGCCGTGCTTGCGCTCGATGAACTGCGGGAGATTCGCCGGGCCCTCAAGGCCTCCGGCCGGCCGATGGGGCTGTACTCCACCTACTACACGACGCTGTTGAAACTCCCGCTGGGCGACTACCTCAAGCTGCTGGACGGCGTGACCTTCTGGACCTGGAAGCCGGAAGACCTCGCCCAGTTGCCCGCGAACGTGGAGAAGGTCAAGCAGGCCGCCCCGCACCTGAAGATCATCCTGGGCTGCTACATGGTGGACTTCACCCGCAAGGTCTCCATCCCCATTGCGGCGATGCGGAAGCAATGCGAGTTCGGCCTGGAGGCGTTGGGAAAGAAACAGCTCGAGGGGATGATGTTCCTCAGCAACGGCGTGATGGACGTCGGCTTCGAGGCGGTGGAGTGGACGCGCGAGTGGGTCCGGAAGGTCGGCGACACCCGGATCTGAGGCCGCGTCTCGCGGGTCGCTCTTAGCGTGCCCGCCGCGTCGCGGGGGCGATGCCGGCGTCTTGCGGCGCCCTGCCGGCCGTCCAGCGGATCACGCGGGCGACGAACGGTTCCAGTCCGGCCGTCTTCTCCGGGTGCGGGCTGAACAAGGCCACTCGCCCCTTCTGGTACGTCGCGGCGATCATGGCCGGCGTGTTCAGCATGACCCCCTCGGGGGCGTCATTCTCCCGCATCTCCTGGCGGAAGTAGCTCAGCACCGTATAGTCCTGAAGGTCGTCCCGCCCCCCCGGGCCCAGCAGCGGGCCGTTGGCGTAGTAGATCGGCAACTCGCCCTCCCGCCGGCCGAGAATCTCTCGGCCCGCCGGCGTCAGCTCGATCTTCACCGTCCCCTTGCCGCGCTTCCAGTGGCGGCTGTCGACGGTCTTGGCGTCGATGATCTTCAGGCCCCACTCGTAGCCGGAGGTGGCCAGGTACGCCCCCGCGCAGATGCCCAGGTACCCGCCGCCGCCGCGGACAAACCGTTCGACGGCCTCTCGACCGCCCTCGCCCAGCGCCTCCGCCGTTCCCTTGCCCGTCCCGCCGGGGAACACGACGGCGTCGAACTGCCTCAGCACGCCCGCGCGAATCGCCTCCGGGCTGACCAGGCGGGCCAGCACGCCCCGATCCGCCTGGAGCAGGCCCTCCAGCCGGACGGGCCCGGTGCTGCCCACGCCCCCGCCGCAGTAGACGGCCACGCGAAGCTCGCCTGGTTGGCGATCGGGCGGGGTGATCAGGTCGCGGTCGCAGTCGACCATCTCCAGGTCCTTCAGCAGGCAGTGGACCATGATCCGGTGCTGGCGGACCCTCCGGGCCAGCGGCTCTTTCAGGCACGTCTCCTGGATCATCGCCCGGATCCCGTTCACCTCCCAGGCCGCCCGGGCCAGCGAGCCCACCGCCGGGTTGATCATGGGCACCAGCTCGTGGTCCGCCTCGTCGATGGTCTTGTTCACCGCCTCCAGCATCCGCTCGCTGACGGCCAGCACGTCCTTGTGCCGCGTGCGGATGAGCCCCGCGCCGGTCGACTTCTTGTTGATCTTGTGGAAGTCGAACCCCTCGTGCAGGTCGACCAGCCAGTCGGGCTTGCGGCTGAGCACCAGTTGCCACATCGCCTCGGCGAGGGCGTTGAGGGGTTTGTCGGGGCCGCCCTTGCATGGGAAATCGCGGTTGAGGTTGGCCGACTCCTTGGGCTCGTCGGGGATGTTGCGGCTCTTGGCGGCCAGGCCCGGCACGTTCGCCCGCGGCAGGACGATCAACCGCCCCTTGCGGATGGGCCAGTGGCGGATCTGCTCAGCCGCCCTCATGCCGGCCGGTTCGTCCCCGTGCACCCCGCCGGTCACCATCACGAGCGGCCCGGGCTTGCCCGATTCGACCACGTAGTACGAGGTCTCGAACCGCGTGCCCTTGCAGAGCACGCCCGCGGGCTGATCCGCCGCCCAGGCCGGAACGACCGACAGCACGAGAATCGCGGCCAGGAGGAAGCGGCAACGGGAGAGGTGCGTCTTCGGCCGTCCGTACACATGTGCCATTCGCAGTCTCCTTGCTTCCGCGGGCAGATGTTCCTTGCCCTCGCAACCAGCCTGCCGGCTGCGGGCTGCCGGCTAGAACCGCCACGGGCTGCGCAGCGGGCGGGTGAGCATCCGGTTGGCCTCGTCGTCGTTGGCGAACCGCTCGGCCTGCGGGTCCCAGCGGAGCTTTCGCCCGGTCAGGATGGCGATGTGCCCGAGGTGGCAGAGGCTGTTGGTGCGGTGGCCGATCTCCGCGTCGGCCAGCGTCTGCCCGCGGGTCTGGATCGCCTGGACGAAGTCGGTCTTCTCCGGCATGAGCGGCAAGTGCAGCTCGTGGGAGCCGATCGTTTCCTTCAGCAGGCTCCTGGGGTGGGCGTCGGCCAGGCCCTTGCCGTAGTCGGCCTGGATGAATCCTTCGGTGCCCTCGAAGCGGACGTGGGGATGCGAGATGGAGTACTCCATCTCCACGCCGTCGGCGAACCGGTAGCGGACGTCGAAGCCGATCAGCACGTTCCACAACCCGCCCTCGGTGGGCCACTGGCCCGTGCCCTCGACCTCCACCGGCCCGGTCCGGTCCGTGCCGTGGCCCCACTGGGCGATGTCGTTCAGGTGCGTGCCCCAGTTGCAGATCATCCCGTCGCAGTAGTCGCGGACGCGCATCCAGCCGGGCCGGCCGTACCCGTGGCGAGGGTGGACGCGGTTGAGCGTGTAGGGGGCCACCGGGGCCGGGCCCAGCCACAGGTCGTAGTTCAGCTCCTCGGGCACGGGCATGATCGGTTGGGGCTGGCAGCCGATGTCGCCGCGGGGCACGCCCGTCCGAATCCGCACCAGCTTGCCGATCCGCCCGTTGCGGACCAGCTCGCAGGCGCGGTGGAAGTACCACTGCGAGCGGAACTCGCTGTCGGTGCGAAAGACCCGCCCCTGCTGCTTGACCGTGTCGGCCAGCAGCCGGCCTTCGGCGATGCTCAGGGTGAGCGGCTTCTCGCAGCAGACGTCCTTGCCCGCCCGCACCGCGTCCAGGGCCTGCACCACGTGCCAGTGGTCAGGCGTGGAGATCATGACCGCGTCGATGTCGCCGCGCGCCAGCAACTCGCGATAGTCGCCCAGGCCCGCGCAAGACTTGCCCGAGCCGCCCGACTTGGCGTAGTGGCTGTCCACCTGTTTGACCGCGTTGTCGAGGCGCCACCGGTCCACGTCGTTCACCGCCAGCACCTGAGTCTGGGGATTGTTCAGGAAGAAGGGAATGTTGGCATAGGTGGCCTGGCGGCCCATGCCGATCATCCCGATGGTGATCCGCTCGCTGGGCGCGGGCTTGCCGCCCCGCCCAGCCCCCAGCGCGCTTGCCGGCACGACCAGCGGCGCCGCAACGGCGGCCGCGGCGCCCGCCGCCTGAGCCAAGAATTCCCGCCGCCGCATTCCATCCGCTTTCCTGCGCTTCGTCATCATCGTTTCCTTCCGCGTGGCATGGGCGCCTCGCCCATGCGCCTGCCCTGCCTACCGGCAGGCAGGCTGCCGGCAGGCAGATCGCAGGGCCGTCCCGGCCCTGCCCCACGGGCGGGACGCCCGTGGGACGCACGGGCAAGATGCCCGTGCCACGATCTTGCGCCGCAGTGCCAATTGCCAATTACGAATCCACGAATTCACGAATCAACGGATTTCCGCGAACTTCACGCACACCGGCGCACCCACCGTCGCCGTTGCGCCCGTCGCCGTCAACTTGCCCGTCGCCGCGTCAATGCGGAACAGCACCAGGTTGTTCGTGCCCTGGTTGGCCGCCAGCAGATAGCGCCCCGTCGGGTCGATGCCGAAGTTCCGCGGCGTCTTGCCCTGCGTCGGTTCGTGCCCGATGGCCGTCAGTTTCCCGCTGCCCCGGTCCACGGCGAAAACCGCGATGCTGTCATGCCCGCGGTTGGAGCCGTACACGAACCGTCCCGACGGATGCACCTGCACCTCGGCGGTGCTGTTGTTGCCGCTGAAGCCTTCGGGCAGCGTGGTGATCGTCTGAATCTCGTCCAACCGCCCGGCGGCGGGGTCGTACGAGAACGCCGTGATCGTGCTGCTGAGTTCGTTGATGACGTACGCGAACTTGCCGTCCGGGCTGAACGCGAAGTGCCTGGGCCCGGACCCGGGAGCGACCTGGCCGGCGGGCGGGTCGTTGGGCGCCAGCGTGCCGGCGGCCGGGTCGAAGCGGTAGATCAGCACCTTGTCCAGGCCCAGGTCGGCGGCGAAGGCGAATCGTCCGGCCGCGTCGAGGTTGATCGAGTGCGCATGGGGCCCGGCCTGGCGGCGCGGGTTGGCGCCCTTGCCTTCATGCTGTATGACGCAGGTGGGGGCCTTGAGCTTGCCGTCGTCCGCGAGGGGGATGACGCAGACGCTTCCGCCGGAGTAGTTGGCGGCCAGCACGTTGCGCCCCTCGCGGTCGACGCTCACGTGGCAAGGCCCCGGGCCGCCCGAGGGCTGCTGGTTCAGCAGCGTCAGCTTGCCCGACGCTTCGATCGCGAACGCGCTGATCGCCCCGGTCTTCTTGCCGCCGAAGTCGCCGATCTCGCCCACCGCGTACAGGAACCGCCCCGTGGGGTGCAGGGCCAGGAACGTCGGGTTGCGCGTCTCGGCCACCAGTTCCGGATCGCCCAGCGTGCCCTTGTCCAGGTCCAGGCGGAGCATGTAGATGCCCTTGCTCTCTTTGCCGCTGTAGGTGCCCACGTAGACCCGCAGGGCCGACGGCGGCTCGGCGCCGCAGGGGCTGGACAGGAGCCACGCCAGGGCCAGGACCAGAACAGTCATCAGACGAACCACGCGATTGCCAGTTGCCATAGTGTCCTCATCATGGTGGGAGGTACGCGAGCCATGGGAGATGCGCGGTGCCGCTTCCTGTTGCTCCCAGTGCTCACAAGGCGCCCATTGTCATAGCCGACCAACGACGGACTACTCCATCAGCAGGCTCACGTCGGCGGAGTGAACCGCCAGGCGCACGTCCTGGCCGCTGGGCAGGCTGCCCAGGTGGCCGGCCAGCATCAGCGCCTTCCAGTGAGTGGAACTGCCCAGCTTCAGCACGTATTGCCGCATCTCGCCCAGGTACGTGCTGGAATCCACCTTCGCCGCCAGCACGTTCGACTTCTCGCGGTCCGGGGTGGGCCCGCCGGCGGCCAGCACCTGCACCCGCTCGGGCCTCATGCAGCACGTCACGGCCGAGCCGCGCCCCGCCTGCACGACCGCTGCCGTCGGGTCGGCCAGCAACGTACCGACGGGCGTCTCGACCTTGACCAGCCCGCTGTCGGACAGGCCCACGACCTTGCCGCTGACGAAGTTCGCCTCGCCCAGGAAGTCGGCCACGAACCGGTTGGCCGGGCGGTTGTAGATCTCCTCCGGCGGCCCGACCTGGACGATCCGCCCCTCGTTCATCACGGCGACCCGGTCAGCCATCGACAGGGCTTCCTTCTGGTCGTGCGTCACGTAGACGGCCGTCACGCCCGTCTCTTTGACCAGGCGGCGCAGCTCGCCCCGCATGTGGAGGCGCAGGCGGGCGTCCAGGTTGCTGAGGGGCTCATCCAGCAGCAGACACTCGCCCTCGGCCGCCAGCGCCCGCGCCAACGCCACCCGCTGCTGCTGCCCGCCCGAGAGCTGGTTGGGCTTCCGCGAGCCGTAGTCCTCCATCTGCACGCGGACCAGGTTGGCCTGGGCGATCTCGCGCCGGCGTATGCGGTCGCGGCCCTGCATCTTCGGGCCGAATTCCACATTCTGCCTAACCGTCATGTGAGGCCAGAGGGCGTAGCTCTGGAACACCATCGCCGTCTTTCGCTTCTCCACGCTCAACTCGGTGACGTCGTGCTGCCCCAGCAGCACTCGCCCGGTGTCCGGCTCGATCAGGCCCGCGATGATCCGCAGCAGCGTCGTCTTGCCGCACCCGCTGGGCCCCAGCAGGAAGAAGAACTCGCCCGAGGCGATCGACAGGCTCACCTCGTCGACGGCCCGGACGAGCGACCCGGCGCTCGCGTAGACCTTCGTGATGTTATCCAGCCGTATGTCAGTCATAGAATCCTGCCACCATCGTTTTTCGATTGTCGACTGTCGATTTTCGATTGGAACACACGCCTTCGGACGCCATGACCCAATCGCAAATCGCAGATCGCAAATCGACAATCTCGGTCATGCTCTGAATATCGCTCCCAGTCTCTTGCCCATCAGCAGGCTGGCCAGGCCCAGCATCCCGCCCAGAAAGAGCATCGAGTACACGCCCAGGGCCGAGGCCAGGTTGGCCGCGTCCGCGTTGCCCGAGGTGGCCTGCGTGTAGATCTCCTTGGTGATGGGGTAGTACTTCTGCACCTGGGCCAGGATCAGCGAGTCGCTCACCTCCAGCATGGCGAAGGCGAACGTGAGGACGCCCGCGGCCACCACGTTTGCGGCCACCAGGGGCAGGGTGATCCGCAGGGCCGTCCGGGCCCGCCCGGCCCCCAGGTTGCGCGCCGCCTCCTCCAGCGACACCGACACCTGCTGCAGCCCCGCCGACACCCCGCGCACGACGAAGGGCAGGCGCCGGATCGCGTAGGCGGCTACCAGGATCACGAACGGGTTGGCCCGCGGGCCGATCGCCTCCAGCGGGCCCGCCGCCGTCAATGCCACCAGCCCCGACGCCAGGATCAGGCCCGGCACGGCCAGCGGAAGCATGGTCATCGTGTCCAGCAGGTTTCGGCCCAGCACCCGGCTGCGGACGATCAACCACGCGGCCGCACAACCCACCGCCAGGTCGATCGCCGTCGACACGCTGGAGTACTGGAGGCTGTTGAACACCGAACGGACCGTCTGCTCCCGCTCGAAGACGAACCGCAGGTGGCGCCACGTGTACTCGCTGGGCACGATGGTGTTCACCCACTTGGCCGAGACGGCCGTCAGCACCACGCCCACGTGGGGCAGCAGGGCGGCCACGATGACCGCGCCATGCAGCAGCCAGGCGCCGGCAGCCGACCAGCCGTGCAGGCGGTGCGGCTCCTGCGCGATCGACGCCTTGGTGGACTGCCCCTCGGCCGACCGGCCGAACAGGAACTTGCCCGCCACGTACAAGGAGGCCGACACCAGCAGCATCAGGAAGACCAGGCTGAAGACGTCCGGCGTGGTCTCGGACTTGGCCAACTCCTTGAAGATGGTCACGGGCACCACGTCGTTGTATCCCATGATGAGGGGGGTGCCCACGTCGGTGAAGGACCAGATGAAGATGATGGTCGCCCCGGCGAACAGGCCTGGTCGCATGAGCGGCAACGTGATGCGAACGAACGTGGCCAGCGGCCCGGCGCCGAGGTTGCGGGCGGCTTGGGCGTAGGCGGGGTCGATGTTCGCCAGCGCCGCCGACGCGTTGAGATACAGGATGGGGAACAGGTGCAGCGACTGAAGAACGACCACCCCGGCGAAGCCCGCGCCCAGCCAGTCCGGGGGGAGCGAGCGCCCGAAGTCGAGAACCCCCACGCTTGCCAGCAGCAGGTTGAGCGAGCCGAACTGCCCGAACAGGTGTCGCATGGCCAGCGCCCCGACGAACGGCGGCAGGATCAGGGGCAACAGCAGCAGCAGGCCCAGCAGCCCCTGGCCCGGGAAGCGGCAGCGGGCCCGCAGGATCGCCAGCGGCAGGGCGATCGCCAGCGAGACCAGCGTGGTCGCGCTGGCCAGGGCCAGCCCGTTGAGCAACTGCTCCAGGTACAGCGGACTGCCCAGGGCCTGCTTGAACCAGTACGTGGTGAACTGGCCGTTCTCCACGAAGCCGCTGGAGATCGCCAGGGCCACCGGGACGATCAGCAGGAGCGCCACGAAGGCCAGCACGCCCGCCTCGCCCGCCAGGGCGGTCGTCCCGGCGGAGTGCCCGCCCAGGCGCGCCAGCCGCAGCAGGGCGTTCTCACGCCGTGCCTGGTCCGCCGGGCTCATCGCGCCACCTCCGCGAACACGCCCCGGAAATACTCCCGCCACCCCGTGCTGACCCGGTGCACGGCGCGGAGGTCGCGCCGGTAGGCCGGCGCCAGGTGGATCCGCTTCTCCGCGTCGGTCATCTCCCGTCCGCGGGCGGCGCGGAAGGCGGCGGCGATCTGCTCGGCCCGCCGGTGGTCCAGCACGCGGAACTGGCGAGGCAGGGCGTTCATCTCCTCCAGCGTGTCCACGTTGTCCGGCAGGCGGGTGAACATCGCCCGGCGGGCAAGGTATTCCGCGCGCCGCGCCGGGTCGCCCTCCAGCTCGTTCAGTCGTCGCCGGGCCGCCCGCATGAGATCGGTATTGTCCACGGCGGCCGCCGTCACCAGCATCCGCAGCACCTCGAAGTGAATGCGGGCCATCTCCGCGCTCACCTGCATGGTCCGGCCGGAGCGGTAGAAGTTGACGGTCTGCGGGATGAGTCTGCCGGCGTACGCCTCGAAGACGTCGCGGCGGATGGGCAGGCGCCCCAGCACGCTGCGGGCCGGGCCGTCGGCGTCTCCCACGGGCAGGGCCCAGATGGCCTGGGCCCGGCGCGACAACACGAACTCGACAAACCGCCGGGCGATCTCGCCGTGGGGCGGGTTGCGCAGGATCCCGATCGGGTCGGGCGTGAACGGGGTCTGCCCGGCCGGGCTGACGTACTCCAACTCCGCCGGGGCCTCGACCTCCCGCATCATGCCGTAGAAGTCGATCGAGGCCGCGATCAGCGCGTCGCCCAGGGCCGGGGCGTTCACCGCCTGGCCCGCGGAGTCGCTGATCCGCTTGGCGTTGGAAAGCACCGTCATCAGCCTGTCCCAGCCGGCCTGCCAGTCGTCGGCCGACGCGACGATCAGCCGGTACACGTTGGCCACCGAACTGGACTGGGACGGGTCGGCCAGCACCAGCAGGTCCGTGAAGCGGCTGTCGCCCAGGTCGTTCCACTTCTGCGGCGGCGGGCCCAGGTTGCACCGCCGGATCATCCCCGCGTTGTGGAGAAACCCGAACCCGCTGACGGCCGTTCCGATCCACCGCAAGTGGGGGTCGCGAAAGGCCACGCCCGCGTGCTCGGCCGGGATCTGCTCGAGGATGTCCGCCGGCAGGGTCATGGGTTCGAGCAGCCCCTGTTCGTGGCGGATGGTGGGGCGGACGAGATTATGGAACGTGAAATCCCCGCCGCCCCAGATGACGTCGATGCGGCTGGTGTCGTGCTGGCGATAGACGTTGTGGAGGTATCGCTCGATGCTGCTGCCGCCGCCGCCCACGTCCACCCATTCCACCTCGACCCGCTCGCCGTAGGCGAGGGCGTGGTGGCGCTTGAAGGCCCACTCGAACTCGTTCTGGATGTTCTCGTTGTGCGGGGTGATGACCGCCAGCTTGACTTTGGGCAGGTCGCGCGTGGGCCGGCCCCATCGGCGGATGACGGCCTGGTCGGCCTGGTCGTGGCGGCTTTCGTCGACGCCGTCCCGGCGGCAACCGGACGCCGCCGACAACCCGACCAGCAGCAGGACCGCCCAGGATGTTCGCCGCCGCGCCTTCATCGCGCCTCCAGTAAACCCGCTGGCGGGTCCGGATGCAACGGCCTGGGCGCCCCGCGAACCCGCGGACGCGATTGCCTTGCGGACGATGCGCGGGTATGATCTGGTGCGAACGCGAGCGCGTTCGAGAACATCCCGAAAGGAGACTGTCCATGTTCAAGACTCTGTGCAGCCTGTTGATCGCGGCGGCCCTGGTGCTGGGTGGATGTCTGGAGATCAAGACCGTGCTGGTGGTCCAGAAGGACGGCAGCGGCACGATCGAACAGACGATGTACATGCCCGCCGAAAAGAGCGCCGACGCCAAGCCCAAATTTGACCGCGACAAGGCGCAGGCCGCGGCCGCCGGCATGGGCGCGGGCGTCGTGCTCAAGTCCTTCGAGCCGCTGCCGGACAAGGACGGGCGGGTCGGCTTCAAGATGGTCTACGCGGTCCCGGACGTGTCGGCGCTGACGTTCACGCTGATGCCGTCGATGGGAAAGCAGGACGAGAAGGACCAAGTCAAGATCGCCTTCTCCAAGTCCCCCAAGCCCAGACTCATGATCACCATGCCCCCGTTGGGCAAGGACGAAGACAAGCCCGCCAAGGTCCGCACGCCGGAGCAGAAGGAGCAGTCGCTGAAGATGCTCCAGGCGATCGGCAAGAACATGCACCTCCAGTTCATCATCAAGCCGGCCGGCACGATCGCCAAGACCGACGCGACCTACGTGAGCCAGGCCAAGGACGCCGTGACCCTGCTGAACTACAACCTGAACGCGGTCGTCCAGGACGCGGCGCTGCTCAAGAAGTTCGCGGACCTGGAAGACAAGTTCGCCAAGGACACCGACCGCATCAAGGCCGCCCGCGAGGACGCGGAACTGGGCAAGTACGTCCAGGTGGAACCGAAGAAGACCGTCGAGATCGTCTTCGAGTAGGCGTGCGGTCCTCGCTCAGCGCGGAGGCTCAGCCGCCCAGGCCGCGACTTCGCCCGCGCCGGTCGAAAGCCCGCCCAGCAAGCCGATCCGCCCGGTCGGCCCCTGGGGCAGCGACCAGCACTGCATCAGGTGGTCGTCGAGGTAGAACTCCAGGAGACTCCGCTTGAGCAGCAGGCGGAAGCGCGCCCGCCCGGTCAGGGAGAACTGGCGGTCCACGCGGTCGGTGGCTGCGAAGGCTGAGCCGTCGCCTTTCACCTTGCCGATCTCCGTCACGGCATTCGCCAGCACCCGGATCGCCATCCCCGCGTCCGGGGCGGTCTGGATGAACAGCCCGGGCGGCTGGGCATCGCCCGCGGCCGGCAGTTCGACGGTCCCCTCCAGCACGAGTCCGTGCGAGAGGTCGAAGCCGTCCGCGAACATTCGCACGGGAGGCGTCTGGCCTTGCGTGGCCGGCGGGGCGTCGAGGGCGGCCCGGAGCGGATGGCGCTTGAGCGCCTCGTTGCCCGCCCACCACTTCAGGCGGAGCGTGCCCTCGCCGTCCACGACGGCCTGCTTGAGCGGGGCGAACAACACGCCCTCGCGCGATATGGAGTGGTGGTTGACCAGCAGGGCCCGCGGCGTGGGGAAGAAGCGGGAGAAGTACGTCTGCCCGGCCAGCAGGCGGAAGTTCTTGCGGGCCGGACGGAACGGGCCCTCGGGCCGCTCGGCCCACAGGGTGACCATCGCTCCCCTCGTCCCGAGCATCATGTAGTACTTGTCGCCGATCTTCTCGACCGCCCCGCACTCGCCGTGCGGCGCACCGTCCACGAACGCAGGCGGCGCCAGGGCCTCCCACCGTACGCCATCCAGCGATTGGCCGAAGCCCACGCCCGGACCGCTCTTGGGGTCGGCGGTCCAGTACGCGTAGAGCCCGCCGCCCGGGCGCGGAATGGTGTAGATGCAGTCCCATCTGCCTTTGGGCTTGTACCAGCGGTCATCCTGCTTGAACTCGAATTCGTTGCCCAGCCGCTTCCAGTGCCGCAGGTCGGAAGACTCGGCGAAGAAGATAGTCTGGCGGTCTCCGCGCCACTCGGAGAAGTTCAGGAAGTACTTGCCGTCCTTGTCGTGGCGGGGCGACTTCCACGTCGAGCCCGTGCCCAGCCACTTCACGCCCTCGGCCCGGCGCAGCACGATCCCCAGGTCTTCCCACGTGGCGCCGTCGCGGGAGCGGGCCATCGAGATGCCGTTCCACTTCCCGCCCGGCCCGGCCAGGATGAACAGGTAGTACGTGCCTTCGTGGTAGTACAACCAGGTGTCCCACTGCCCGCCCAGGCCGCGGCCCTGGAAGAACATGCTTTGCGGACGCGGCGGGGGGCGGATGACGGCGTAGGCCGTCTGGCCGTCCAGATGGAGTTGCCCGTCGGCGATCCGGGCCCGCCCGCGCAGCTCGCCGGGCGGGAAATTCCGCATCGAGTCGCCCAGCGAGCCATCCTCAAACGTCCACTGGCCCAGCGGGGCCGGGTCGGAAGGGGCGTTGGGCTTCAAGGCGGCGATCGCCTTGGCCTCCAATGCGCGGTCGTAGACACGAGCCTCTTCGAGACGACCTTTGAGGAATCCGATTTCGCCGCCCGTGCCCACATAGCGGAGCCCCAGCAGCACCCAGGCGTCGTCGTCAAACGATTGCGGTCCCTGGATGCGGTAGGCCGCGTACGGCCTGCCGTTGCGGTACAGCGTTACTTCCGAGCCGCGGTATACGGCGGCGATCTGAATCAGCTCGTCCGGCCGGGCGGTCTCTGCCTGCCAGGCGGACTGGTCGCGCGGTGTGCGGCGGAAGAAGTCGCTGCCGGCCATCCACCGTTGCGGGTGGACCTCGGCGAAGACCAGGGCGTCGAACCGCTCCTGGGCGTCGATCAGCGTGAGGGCGCTGCCGGCCCGCTGGGCTGTGTCGTCCAGGTAGACCCAGGCGACGAGGGTCTTGTCGGTGAGGTGGAAGCTGCGGCCGGTCGGCTGGGACGCGACCGGCTGGGCCGGCGAAGACGCGATGGCAAGCGACAGGCTTGCAGATGCTATCGCCAGGATGCGGGCCGGTCCGTTCATCCGCGTTCTCCGTGAAGGGGCAGCGTGCCGCTTAGTTGAACGGGGGAGCGCGGCGGAGATTCGGAGTTTCGGACTTCAGCCCGGCGGCGGCAGTGGGTAGGATAGGGCCGGCGGCAGCCCCGGCCGCCGGACGAGGACAGGCATGACGGACGCGACGGGCTGGACATTGGCGGCGGCGCTGGTGGCGGTGATGGCCGGCATCGTGGTCTGCACGGCGCGGTGGCGGGTGCATCCGTTCCTGGTGCTGATCGGGGCGAGCCTGACATTCGGTGTGGCGGGCCTGGTGATCGCCGGCCGGCCCGTGCTGCTGGACGCGAAGGGCGAAACCGGGGTGGTGGAGGGGCTGCTGACGATCATCGGCAAGGGCTTCGGCGGGACGCTGGCGTCCATCGGCATCGTCATCCTGTTCGGCACGATCATCGGCTACGTGCTGGAGAAGACCGGCGCCGCCTGGGTGATGGCCGAGACGATCCTCCGCGCGGTGGGGCGGCGCCGGGCGCCGCTGGCGATGGGCCTGGCCGGGCTGGTCATCGGCGTCCCGGTCTTCTGCGACTCGGGCTTCATCGTGCTGTCGGCGTTGAACCGGGCGCTGGCCGTGGACGCGGGTCTTCCGCTGGCGGGGATGTCCACCTCGCTGTCGATGGGGCTGTACTCGACTCACGTGATGGTGCCTCCCACGCCGGGTCCGCTGGCCGCAGCGGGCAATCTCGGGGCCGACATCGGCCTGGTGATGCTGCTGGGCCTGGCCGTTGCCGTGCCGGCCGCGCTGGCCGGCGTGCTGTACGCCCAGTGGATCGTGCCGCGCCTGGTGAGGCCGGCGGCGCCGGCTGCGAAGCCGGGCGAGACGCCTGCGCCGGGGACCGCCCCGGCCGGGTTGCTGCCCTCGCCCCTGCGGGCGTTCCTGCCGATCCTCGTGCCGGTCGTCCTGATCGCGTTGGGCTCGGTGGCGGCTTTGCCTGCCCGCCCGCTGGGGCAGGGATGGTGGACGCAGACGCTGGTCTTCGCGGGCCACCCGGTGGCGGCGCTGGCGGTGGGCATGGTGCTGGCCTTCGGGTGCGTCTCCAAGTGGAGCAGCGACATTCTCGACGGCTGGGTCGCGTCCGCGGTGCGGGATGCGGCCGTCATCCTGGTGATCACCGCCGCGGGCGGTTCGCTCGGCGCGGTCATTCGCGCGACCGGCCTGGGCGACTTCCTGGGCGAGGCCCTGGCCAGGTGGCATCTGGGCCTGCTCCTGCCGTTCCTGCTGGCCGCTACCATCAAGACGGCCCAGGGCTCGTCGACGGTGGCGATCGTGACGGCTTCGGGCATCCTGGCCCCACTGCTGGGGCCGATGGGGTGGACCGCCCCGGCCGCCCGCGCGCTGGCGGTGCTGGCGGTGGGGGCGGGCGCGATGGTCGTCAGTCACGCCAACGATTCGTACTTCTGGGTGGTCAGCCAGTTCTCCGACATGGACGTTCCGACGGCCTACAAGACGCAGACGGTCGGCTCGCTGGTCAGCGGGCTGGCGGCGCTGACGGCGATTCTGACGCTGTCGGCGTGGTTGCTGTAGACGGCAGCAGGAAGGACTTTCGATGAGGCGGATCAAGCTGGTCGTGGCGGTTCTGCTGGCGGCGCTTGCGGCGTCGCCGGGGCGGTCAGTCGCCGCCGACAAGCCAGACATCGTGATCATCATGGTTGACGACATGGGCTTCTCGGACGTCGGTTGTTACGGGTCCGAGATCGACACCCCGCACCTGGATCGCCTGGCCGCGGGCGGGCTGCGGTTCACGCAGTTCTACAACACCGGGCGATGCTGCCCGACGCGGGCGGCTTTGCTGACCGGGCTCTATCCGCACCAGGCCGGCATGGGCCACATGACAGACGACTTCGGCTCGCCCGCCTACCAGGGCCACCTGAGCGACCGGTGCGTCACCATCGCGCAGGCCCTCAAGCCGGCCGGCTACTTCACCGCCGTCAGCGGCAAGTGGCACGTGGGCTCGGCACAGGAGCACTGGCCCCGGCGGCGCGGGTTCGACCGCTTCTACGGCATCCCCGAGGGCGGCGGGCACCACTACCGCATGTTGCCGGGCCGCCACCTGGTGATCGACGACGAGGCGATCGACGTGCCGCGGGGCTGGTACTCGACGACGGCCTTCACCGACTACGCCCTGACGTTCCTGGACGAGGGGGCCAAGTCGGGCAAGCCGATCTTCCTGTACGTGCCCTACACCGCCCCGCACTGGCCGCTCCAGGCGCCGGCGGAGGCGATCGCCCGCTACCGGGGCAAGTACCAGGCCGGCTGGCAGGCGGTGCGGGCGGCGCGGTTCGAGCGTCAGACGGCAATGGGGCTGCTGCCGGGAACGAAGCTCTCGCCGCTGGACCCGCAGACGCCCGACTGGGCCAGCCTGAAGAACGCCGACGAGATGGACCTGCGGATGGCGACGCACGCGGCCATGGTCAGCCTGGTCGACCAGGGCGTCGGGCGGATCGTCGAGAAGCTGCGCCAACTCGGGCGGCTCGACAACACGCTGATCCTGTTCCTGTCGGACAACGGGGCCAGCGCCGAGAGCGGCCCCACCGGGTTCGCGAACGCCAAGCGGGGCGACCCCAAGGCCAGGACCGGCACGCCGGACTCGTACGTGAGCTTCGGCGTGGCCGGGGCCAACGCCTGCGACACGCCCTTCCGCAAGTACAAGATGTTCTCGCACGAAGGGGGCATCGCCACGCCGCTGATCGCCCACTGGCCCGCGGGCATCGGCGCGCCGCTGCGGGGAACATTCGCGCGGACGCCGGGTCACGTGGTGGACCTGATGCCGACGTGCCTGGCCCTGGCGGGGGCGGAGTACCCCAAACAGCACGACGGGCGGGAGGTCGCGCCGGCGGCGGGGCGGAGCCTCGTGCCCGCCCTGCACGCCCAGGCGATGGACCGGCCCGAGGGCCTGTTCTGGGAGCACCAGGGCAACGCCGCCGTCCGCCTGGGCGACTGGAAGCTCGTACGCCTGCACGGCAAGCCGTGGGAACTCTACGACCTGTCGAGCGATCGCACGGAACTGAACGACTTGGCGAAAGAACAAGCGGGAAAAGTCGAGGAACTCAAGAAGCTCTATCAGGCCTGGGCCGGCCGCAGCGGCGTCCTGCCCTGGCCGGTGAAGAAGAACAAGAAGCAGTAGAGGGTCATCCGTTCGGCGTGTCCAGCAGTTGGCGGAGGCGTTCGCCGAGGACGGGCGGGAGCTTGGCGAGCCACTCGTCGTCGAGCAGACCGACTTCGATCAGGTCGCGCAGGTGCGTGCGGTCCTTGTCGCGGAACGCGGTAAGCTTGATCTGCACCAGAGCATCAAGGGACAGGACGCGGAAAGCGCCGCCGTCCTCGGATTCGCTGACGTCGGGGTTGGGAAGCGGCTCGTGCGGACGGACCTTCTCGTTGGCGAACACGATATGGACGGACTCGCGAGGCTTGGCGTCCGGGCCATCGAGAAACACGTCCAGCCCGGCGACATGACGATAGACAAAGCCGGCCGACTCCAAGGCGGCTTTGGCGGGCTCGAAGTCCTGACGCCGGACGAGTATGTCCACGTCCTGAGTGTTGCGGACGGCGGCTTCATCGACGCGGGAGACCCAGAGGGCTACGGCATGGCCGCCGGCGACGGCGTACGGGACGCTGGCGGAGCGGAGGGTGGCGGCGGCCTTCAGGAGCCGTTGGCGCACTCTTTCCACTGCACGCACCATCCTTTCCAGCGAAAACGGGCCGGTGACTTGAATCATGTGCATCATCTTCCGGTCTGGGGCCTTAGGCCTGGCAACTGCACACCCAGAATATAACGCGGCGAGCGCGCAAGTCACAGGCAAAAGATGCCCGGGTGCACGTGCCTCATTCCCTGGGCCGGAGCTTGGCGACGCAGAACATTCCCGTCTGTCGGAACCCCAGTCGTTGGTAGCAGCGTTGAGCGGTGAGGTTGTCGTCCGGGGTGAACAGGACGCACCGGGCAACGCCTTGGCGGGCCATGTCGTGATAGAGCGACGCGCAGACGGTCCCGGCGTAGCCGCGACCTCGCTCGTTCGAGTCCGTCACGACGCCCAGGATCTGGAAGGCGGAGACGCCCTTGCCGTTGGTGGAGGCGATGGAGACGATTCGCCCGTCGACCTCCAGCACGTGTCGCAGGGCGGCCATGCGGGCAAGGGCCAGTTCCGATTCGCGGACGACAGGGTCGTCGAGCGGGATCTCTTTGCGCAAGTGACGGATCAGGCGGGCGACCTGGGGCAGATCCTCTTCGCGCATGGGGCGGCAGAGTTCCTGGTGCGGCTGGCGCGGCGGCGGGGCCTCGCACTCCATGAAGATCGTCCGCGGCTGGTTGGCCGGCTCGTAGCCCATGGAGAACACCTCGTCGCAGGCGGGCTCGGCGGCGTAGTCGATGCCGATGATGTAACGGACCTCGGGATGCAACGCGACGACGTGGCGAATCAGCCGGCGGACGGCTTCGGCGTCTCGGGAGAAGGGGACGAGGCTCTTGGGCACGGCGTAGTAGCCGGCCACGCCGAGCCAGCGGTCGGACTCGACCGCGACGTACAGGTGCGACTCGGGGAAGTCGGCGACCAAGTTGCCCAGGATGAACAGCGCGTGCGGTTCGTGAGGAGCCAGGTAGTCCATGAGTCGCTGGCGCACGCCGGGGTCCGCATGGTTGAGTTTCTCGATCCGCATGTGGAGAGTTTAACAGCGACGAAAGCGAAAGTATCTACCGGCGCGAGCAAAAGCCCACGGAAGGCCTTCCGTGGGCTTTCGGTGAACGCGGTGTGCGTCTACTTGCGTTTTGGTTCGTACGTGCAGAACGGCTCTTCGTCGAGGTAGTCGCCGGTGATGGCGAAGGCGCGGGCCCGGCAGCCGCCGCAGACGCGGGCGAACTCGCACCGCCCGCACCGGCCGTGGTACTTCGACTGGTCCCGCATCTGGAGGAAGACCGGCGAGGACTCCCAGATCCTGCGGAAGTCGAGGCCCTCGGCCCGCACGTCGCCGCACTCGACGTCGAGGAATCCGCAGATCTGCACCTTGCCCGTGTGGCTGATGAACGCGAACGACTGCCCGCCCATGCAGCCCTTGACCGGGTGGCCGGCGAGGTCCAGCTTCTTCTGGCGGATGATCCGCTGGTAGTGGGGGGCGCAGGTGACGCGGATGAGGATGTCGCCGCGGCCCTGCTGGTCGGCCAGCCAGTCCAGCGTCTGCTCGTACTGGACGGGAGAAATCTCCTGGTCGGCCAGCGCCTTGCCCCGGCCGGTCGGCACGAGCAGGAAGGGGTTGAACACCTTGGCCCCCAGGCGGACGGCCAACTCGAGGATCTCGCCCAGCTCGCCGATGTTGTGCTGCGTGATGGTGGTGTTGACCTGGAACTCCAGCCCGCCGTTGCGGGCGGCCTGGATGCCGCGCAGGGCGGAATCGAACGCCCCGGGCACGCCGCGGAAAGAGTCATGCGACGTGGCCGTCGCGCCGTCCAGCGAGATCGAAATTCGCCTGACCCCGCTGGCGAGGATCTTCGCGACCGACTGCCCGTCCAGCAAGGCGCCGCACGGGGCCATCACGACAGGCAAGTTCAGGCCGGTCGCGTAGGACGCGATGTCGTAGATGTCCGGGCGGAGCATGGGCTCGCCGCCGGTGAGGATCATGATCGGCTTGGCGAACGAGGCGATGTTGTCCAGCAGGCGGCGGCACTCGTCGGTGGTCAGCTCGCCCGCGTAGGGCATGGGCTGGGCGGCCGCCCGGCAGTGCTTGCAGGCGAGCATGCACGAGCGGGTGACCTCCCACGCGATCAGTCGCGGCAGGGCGGGCCCTCCCGCGTGCGCCTGGTGGGCGTGCGGGTGGGCCTGCGTCACGGCTGGACCTCCGCAGCCTGGCGGGCGATCTCCTCGTCGCTGAGGTAGCAGGCGGGGTCGGGGGCCCAGAGGTCGCCCGTGGCGGCTTCGGCCCGCACGCGGAAGTTGCCCCCGCACACGTTGAGGAACCGGCAGGTCGCGCAACGGCCGGTCACGTACGGGCGCTTGTCCTTCAGCCGGGCCAGCAGCGGATTAGACAGGTCGGTCCAGACCTGCGAGAACGGCCTCTCCTTCACGTTGCCCAGCGACACGTGGCGCCAGAACTGGTCGGGATGGACGCTGCCGTCCCACGACACGCAGCCGATGCCGTTGCCGCTGGAGTTGCCCTGGTTCATCTGGAGCAGTTCCCACACCTGCTGGGCCCGCGGGTTGCCCTCGCGGAGCATCCGCAGGTAGAGGTAAGGGCCGTCGGCGTGGTTGTCCACCGTCAGCACCTCCTTGGGCAGGCCCTGGGCGTGCAGTTCGGCGGTGCGATCGATGATGAGATCGACGACGCGGCGCGTCTGCTCGTGGTCGAGGTCTTCCTTCATCAAGGCCGTGCCGCGCCCCGCGTAGACCAGGTGGTAGAAGCACACGCGGGGGATGTCCTCGTCGCGCAGCAGGGTGAAGATGTCGCCCACGTCGGCGGCGTTGCGCTTGTTGATGGTGAAGCGCAGGCCCACCTTGATGCCGGCCTGGCGGCAATTGCGGATGCCCGCCAGGGCGTGGTCGAAGGCGCCCTCGCGCCCGCGGAACTTGTCGTTGGTTTCGCGCATGCCGTCGAGCGAGACGCCCACGTAGCTGAGGCCGAACTCCTTGAGGCGCTCGGCCACCTCGGGTTCGATCAACGTGCCGTTGGTGGAGATCACCGCTCGCAGGCCGGCCTTGGTGGCGCGGGCGATCAGGTCGAACAGGTCCGGTCGCATCAGCGGCTCGCCGCCGCTGAACAGGATCACCGGAGCGCCGAAGGCGGCGATGTCTTCGATGAAGGCTTCCGCCTCCTGCGTGGTCAACTCGCCGGGGTAGTTCCGGTCGGCCGAATGCGAATAGCAGTGCACGCATCGGAGGTTGCAGCGGCGCGTGCAGTTCCACACGACCACGGGCTTCTTGTCGGCCGCAAACTGCAGCAGATGGCTGGGCAGGTCCTTGCTCCTGGCCCCGTAGCGGAGCACGTCCGACGGCTCGACCGTCCCGCAATACAACTTCGAGATTCCTATCATTCCGTTCCTTCGCTGGTTGGCCCCTCCACGTCCAGTATAGCCTGGAGCAGGCCGGGGATCGTGTGCGATTGCGCTTCGAGGTCGACGTGCAGGCCGAGTTCCCGGACGGTGGCCGAGGTGGAGGGCCCGATGCTGGCCAGGCGTGCCTTCCGCCCGCGGAGAGCGTCCGGCGGCACGGCGGCGAAGAAGTTGCGGGCCGTCGAACTGGAGGTGAAGGTGATCCAGTCGATGGCGTCTTCGGCGAGCAGGTCCAGGACGTGCTCGCTGCCGGTGTTGTCGGCCAGCGTGCGGTAGGCGACGACCTCCGTCACGCGGGCGCCCTGGGCGGTCAGGGCTTCGATCAGTTCGGGGGGGGCGATGTCGGCCCGCGGGCAAAGCACGGCCTTGCCCTGCAGGTCTTCGCGGGCGGCCAAGGTGGCCACCACCTCGCTGCCGAGGTACTTCTCCGGCTGGGCGTCGACCAGGATGCCGCGGTCCGCCAGCCGCTGGGCGGTCGCCGGGCCGATCGCGCACACCCGCACGCCGGCCAGGCTGCGGGCGTCGCGCCCCTGCCGGAGCAGCACGGTGAAGAAGCTGTCCACCGCGTTGGCGCTGGTGAACACGACCCAGTCGAACTGTGCGACGGCGGCTACCGCCTGCTCAAGCGGCTGCGGGTCTACGCTTTCGGCGATGCGGATGGTCGGCATCTCGATCACGTCCGCGCCGAGTTCCTCCAGCCGGGCCGAGAAGTCCGACGCCTGCGAGCGCGCCCGCGTGACGACGATGGTGCGCCCCAGCAGGGGGCGGCGCTCGAACCACGCGAGCTTCTCGCGGAGGGCGACGCAGTGGCCGATGATCGTGACGGCGGGGGGCTTGATGCCGGCGCGGTCGGCTTCGTCGGCCAGCGTGGCCACGGTGGCCACCAGCGTCCGGTGGCGCGGCGTCGTGCCCCAGCGGATGATGGCCGCCGGGGTCGAGCCGTCCAGGTCCTTGTCCATAAGGCTGCGGCAGATGTCGCGGAGGTTCTTGACGCCCATGTAGAAGATCAGCGTGCCGTTCCAGCCGGCCAGCGACTCGAAGTTCAGGTCGCTGCCTTCCTTGTCGGGCGTCTCGTGGCCGGTGATCAGCCCCAGGCAGCTCGCCACGCCGCGATGGGTGACGGGGATGCCCGAGTACTCCGCCGCGGCCACGCCCGAGGTGATGCCGGGCACTACCTCCCATTCGACGCCCGCTTCCACACAGGCCAGGGCCTCTTCCCCGCCGCGCCCGAAGATGAAGGGGTCTCCGCCCTTGAGGCGCACGACCCGCTTGCCTGCCAGCGCCTTGGCCACCAGCAGCTCGTTGATGCGGGTCTGCGTCAGCGTGTGGTCGGCGGCCAGCTTGCCCGCGTAGATCAACTCGGCAGCCGCCGGCACGTGGGCCAGCAGCCTCGGGCTGGCCAGGTGATCGTACACCACCACCTCCGCCTGCCGCAGCAACTCGCGCCCGCGAACGGTTATCAGGCCCGGGTCTCCGGGCCCGGCGCCCACCAGATACACTCGTCCCTTCGCCATCTATGCTCCTGCCTCTTGGTCGCTGTCGCCTTGCCCCGACTGGCGCAAGACCTCTTCCAGAATCTCGCCGCAGCCGTCTTCCAGCAGCAGCCCGGCCAGGCGCTGCCCTGCCTCGGCGGCCTGCAGGTCAGACGTCACCTCTGCGACGATTTCGTGCCGCAGCAGCCGCGAGCCGTCCAGGCCGGCCACGAACCCGCTGAGGGTCATCTCGCCGTCTGCGAACCGGCCGTAGGCGCCGACCGGCACCTGGCAGCCGCCTTGCAGCCGGCCGAGGAAGGCCCGCTCGGCCATGCAGGCCCAGCGGGACTGACTGTCATTCAGTTCCACTACCAGTGTAGCCAGCGGCGGGTCGCCCTGGCGGATCTCCACCGCCAACGCGCCCTGACCGCAGGCCGGAAGAAAGTCGGTCGGGTCCAGCCGCTGCGTGATCCGCTCCGCGAGCCCTAGACGCACGAGCCCCGCGCTGGCGAAGAGGATGGCATCCGCCTCGCCCTGGTCGAACTTGCGCAGGCGGGTCGGCACGTTGCCGCGGATATGGCCCACGCGCATGTCGGGCCGACGGTGCAGGAGTTGCGCCTGCCGCCGCAGCGAACTGGTCAGCACCAGCGCGCCTTCGGGCAACTCGTCGAGCGTGCAGCCGGAGCGGGTGATCAGGGCGTCCGCGGGGTCTTCGCGGGCGGTGATGGCCGCGACCTCCAGCCCGGCCACCGTGGCGGTGGGCAGGTCCTTGAGGCTGTGCACGGCCAGGTCCACCCGACCCTCGAGCAGGGCCTGCTCGATCTCCTTGGTGAACAGGCCCTTGTCGCCCAGCTTGTGCAGGGGGTCCTGGAGGAGCTTGTCTCCCTGGGTGTGGATGATCTCCAGGCGGACCTCAAGGCCGTCGCGTCCGGTCAGCAGCCGGTCGCGGACGTGATTCGCCTGCCACAGCGCCAGGGCCGAGCCCCGCGTCCCGATCACCACTTCCTGCATGTCGCGCTCCCGTAGACCATGGCGTCCATCTTCTGCGTTCGTCGGCGGTGTTGACAGGTCGGATCCTGCTAAGAACAATTGTTGCGAACAATCGCGGCGCCCGCGTCCCTCAGCCGTACACTGCCCGCAACAGCATCAAGGCCACCGGCGCCGCCAGCAGCGGCGAGTCCAGAATGTCCAGCAGTCCGCCGAAACCCGGGACGAGCCGGCCCGAGTCCTTCATCTCGGCCGACCGCTTCAGCAGGCTCTCGCAGAGGTCGGCGAACTGGCCCGCCAGGGCCATCACCAGGCCGAACACCGCCGCCTGCCACAATTGGACCGGATGCCCGCGAAAGCTCATGGGGACCCAGCGGGCCCAGGCGACGGCGACGCCCATGGCGAAGACGATCCCGCCGACCAGGCCCTCCCAGGTCTTGCCCGGCGAGAGCCAGGGGATCAGCTTGTGCCTGCCCGCGAGCACGCCGGTGAAGTAGGCCCCGATGTCGGTGAACTTGACCGCCAGTAGAAAGACCAGCAGCGCCGCCAGCCCGTACTCGATCCGAAGCACCAGGATGCACGCCGACCCCACGCCCAGGTACAGCACGGTCAGCAGAGTGGCGGCGACGCGGCGGAAGGCGTCTTCGACGCGGTAGCGAACCATCTGCTCGGCGAAGACCACCAGGACGACGAACCCCAGCACCGGCAGGACGTCCTGCCCGTGCGGACGCCAGTCGCGGGTCATCCGCCACCAGTAGGGCAGCGTGCCCAGCATCGCCGACCCCGCCAGCGCCGACACCGTCAACAGCTTTATCCCGGCCGACTGGGCCAGGCGGGCCATCTCTTCGACGGCGACGACGATCAGCAGCAGCACCAGCAGGGCCAGCGGCAGACCGGGCAGGAGGCGAGAGAGCGTCTCGCCCAGGCGGACCGGCTGGTCCGGCGCGGGGCCGACCAGGCCTTCCAGGCGATAGTCCAGGTAGAACAGCGCCGCCAGCGCGACGATCATCACCAGGCCAAAGAGGATCCGTTTCTTCATGCGCAATATTAGGCGCTGTCACCGGCCAAAAAGCCAGCGGCAACAGGAGGGCGCGGGGCCGGCCCGACGGGTGGTTACAGTCGGGAGCGCCGGCGGTGGGGGGGGCGGGGGTGGTCGTTGTTGCGGACGTCGTAGGTCTTGGAGGGCCTGCCCACCAGCGTGCCTTCGCCGCTGGGCTGCTCGCCCTGCGAGGCGACGCAGGCGCGTTCGCCGGTCGCTTCCCGGGCCTGGCGGCAGGCCGTCTCGATGATGGTCACCACCCGGTCCAGGTCGTCGGTGACGGTGAACAGGTTCAGGTCGTCCGGGTCGATCTTGCCGTAGCCGTGGTCCAGCATGCGCTCCTTCATCCACTTGACCAGGCCCGTCCAGTAGTCCTTGCCCACCAGCACGACCGGGAATCGATCCGCCTTGCCCGTCTGGATCAACGTCATGGAGTTGAAGAACTCGTGGAGCGTGCCGAACCCGCCCGGGAAGCACACGAACGAGCAGGCGTACTTGACGAACATCACCAGGCGGGCGAAGAAGTAGCGGAAGTCCAGCGGCAGGTTCGTGTACGGGTTGGCCTTCTGCTCGTGGGGCAGCATGATGTTCAGGCCCACGCTGACCGCGCCCACCTCCTGGGCGCCGCGGTTGGCCGCCTCCATGATCCCGGGCCCGCCGCCGGTGATCACTCCGAAGCCTCGCTCGCCCAGCATCCGGGCCAGCCGGCGGGCGTGCGCGTACTGTGGGTCGTTGCGGGGCGTGCGGGCCGAGCCGAAAATGCTCACCGCCGGGCCGATCCGAGACATCGCCTCGAACCCGTCCACGAACTCGCTCATGATGCGGAAGACCCGCCAGGTGTCCGCCTGCGTGAAATCCGGCTGTAGGTTTGGAGCCACGTCACTTCCTTCCCGAAAGGGCCATTCGTTTATGTATCGGCCGATTCGCCCTCTGCGAGTAGCATAGCATCTTCTTCCCCGTGGATGCCAGCATTTGACAACGCCCGCGCCGTTGCGCCTAATACACGGCCACAGGAGAAGACCATGCTGACAAGACTGATCGCGTTGCTGACACTGAGCCTGGCCTTGGCCGGCTGCGGCGGGCAGTTCATCCTCACTGTCCCCGACCAGGTTGCCCCGGCCGGCGGGCAGGCCGTCGTTGTCGTCCGCCTGCAACGAAACGACTTCTTCGTTCTTGCCCCGGCGATCGAAGGGGCGGCGATCCGCTTCCGCGTCGAGGGGCAGGACGACCGGGCCGCCTACACCGACCGCCTCGGCTACGCCGGCGCCAGCGTCCCCGTGGGCGACCAGGTTGGCGTCTATCCCCTTTCGATCGACCACCTCGACCGCGAAGGCGACCAGGCCCACGCCAGGGCCTCCGCCTATGTCTGGAACGCCCAGGCGCCCGTCGTCGCCGTCGACCTCGACGCCCTGGACCTGGACGCCTCCCAGCCGTCCGACGCCGCCCGCCAGGCCCTCCAGAAACTCGCCGCCCGGCCCGCCAACATCCTCTACCTCACCGACCGCCGCATCACCCGCCACGCCGAGATCCACCGCCGCCTCGCCCAGCACAACCTGCCCGACGGGCCCGTCCTGCTCTGGCAACGCGAGTCCTGGCACATCAGCTACATCCGCGGCTGGATCCCCGTCGTCAAGGTCGAGACCCGCCTGGTCAGCCAACTCGCCGGCCTGAGGGAGACGCTGCCCAGACTCCAGGTCGGCATCGCCGCCTCCAACCCCGCCTGTCGGGCCTTCCTGGCCGCCGGACTCAAGTGCGTCACCCTCGCGCCCAGCCGCATCCAGGACCCCAACCTGACACAGGCCCCAAGCTGGGACGCCGCCGTCCAGGCCGTCCCCTGACCCGCGCCTCAATGTCCCGTTTTTCCGAAAAATCGCCCCGCGACGGATCGACACTCGAAACAGGCGTAAGCCGTGTTTCTGTAATTATTTACAGTCATTTCGCGTAATCGCGAATACTGGGAAATCTGCGAAAACCAGGCGCGCAAACGGGACATCTTCACCCGAAATGGGACATTCGAGCCGCCGATCCAGTCACGCCGTGATAGTCGACGGGGAGCCGGGCCCGCCGCGCTCGCGGCTGACACGCCGGCTGCTTCGCCGGAAACGCCCCTGGCTCCCGGTCACAGCACCGCCACCTGGAAGTCGTCCTCGGCCGGCAGGGTGTCCACCAGGCCGGCGACCACGTTGCGGGCGGTGCTTGGCGCCGCACCGTCGCGATACCGCGTCAGCATCGTGATCCCCGTGTCCGCCACCAGCCCGAACGGCGCGTCGCCGTTGTCCGTGGCCACCCCGCGGAGGATCACCGTCCCCATCGAGGGACCCGCCACCACCGAGTTCGCGAACACCCCAGCCGCCCGAGAGATCATCAGCATCCGGATCGCCGGCGTCTGCATCCCCGC
>Ga0116149_1000237_pt1 | contig 73421 bp, 59 predicted proteins | sample AD_UKC057_MetaG_FD_89787 | JGI IMG/M metagenome (GOLD analysis project Ga0116149, IMG submission 89787) | Active sludge microbial communities of municipal wastewater-treating anaerobic digesters from USA - AD_UKC057_MetaG | ecosystem: Engineered > Bioreactor > Anaerobic > Digestate | place: USA...
CATCTCGCAACGACGCGTCACGAGAAACACCACATGTTTTCCGGCCTTATGTTATTGCTTCTTATCCTGCATTATTTGATTGCGCGTCGATTTTATCATTCCCAGTTGTCTCATGTCAACCATGTTTTATTATCGCTATTGTGTTATTGTCGCGCGGCAACTATTGGCATCCTTGTGTTGCGCGTCGCCATCTTAAAAGTATTATTTGCATGAGCGTTGAGCACGGAATAACAGTAAAGTTGCGTTATATCGCTGATATAATTGCTTTCTTATGAACAATCACGTTACGGATTGTAACAATTTCATAAAGTTCCTTTTCGGCTTATGTGTGATCCTGACCTGTTCAAGGTAAGCTTTGAATTCTTTTTCTTTTCCAGCGCCTTTCATGAGAACGCCGATTTTCTTAATGAGATTCACACCTTGTTTGTATGCGTCATTGTTCTTCTGATTAACAATGGCATATAATTGAGCGCTATACACATTCGCTGCGTCTTCTGGATGGTCTTTTTCCCGGAGAGCAGCGAGTTTGAACCAGAGATTCATGTCGCAACCGCCCGCCTGCGCTTCAACCCATGCATCTTCGTTTTTCTTTTCCCAGAGAAATATCTCCACAAGCAGCGAATGATCCGCCTGCCTCCAATAGAAATGTGGACGCGAGTTCTTGCTTTTTGCAATATCTTCCCGGATGAATGCTAATGCTTTTTCACGCCACTGCGGCCATAACCCTGATTTGTCTGCATGGCTTTTTAATATTTGATAATTGCTCAGGCACGGCCTCTCTGAAAAGTTCATCCACACAAGATTCATGGCTTCATCGTGTCTTTTTTCGCGGTGATACTCGTCGGCAAGGAATTCGCGCAAGCGTGAATCAGCATTTTTAGGAAAAGCGGCCAGTCCGGCTTCAGCCCATTCGAGCGCTTTATCGTATTTCTTATGCTTCCTGTAAAGCTCCGCGATCTGCAGGTAAGAATATGCGTGCGACAGATCGCGCTTTTTTACTTCAACCTGCGCTTCGACATCGCCTGATTTTTCCGCGATTTTTTCCATGATGCTGGTTATACGGTAATTATTTCCGTACCGGTCCGAATTGTTTTCTCCCGGCTTCAGCGCGCTAACCTTGCTCCAACGCTCCCCGGCCAGTTGCTTATATGTTTCTATCCCTTTTTTGCCTAGCACGGCGGCATAAGTGTCTACCGCATAGTGGAATGTATCCCATTCAGTGCGCATTTCCCATTCAAACAGACGTCGCGCAATTTGCTCCGGATCTGGTTTCGCTTTTTTGCACGCGGCGAGATGCAACTCTTGTATTTTCTCCAGAATACCTCCTAGATAACCGTTGGAGTCATCAACATTCTGCAGCGCTCTTTCCACTGCTGCGAGAGCGTATTCCGCGAGTTCGATTACTTCTTCGGCATGACCGTCTTTTAATAGCTCATCTAACGAATCAACCGCCTCGTCAATGCAGCTGCAGTAATCATGGACATCATAATAATCAACATAACGTCCGGTTTGCACGGCGCTGTCGATGATGCCGCGAAATGAATCAAGATCGACGCTTCCGCTAGCGGCTTTTTTCTCCCTATTCAATATCAACCTCAATCGCAGGCGTTCGTCATTCATGGCTTGACCGATTATGATCTCCACGAGGTCGTCTTTCTGCATTTCTTTGAGATGCGCGCGCAGATCATCCATGGTTACGGTCTTTGTTTTCTTCTTCTTCCGTCCGGGTTTCTGTTGCGTTTTATCTGAGGCATCTTCTTTCGCGGTCTCTATTAACGATAATCCGACCGCAACGCAGTGCTTGCAAAAACCGGAATCCGCATAAGCCGGGCAGGTGCATTCGCCGTCCACGCCTTCCCCGTCCGCCCACAAGCGAACACGATAGGTTCGCGTTCCCTCGACTTTTGCCATCGCTTCGTTTCCATCAATCGCTATCGAACCAACAAGACCATCCTCGAAATATCCCACGCCCCTTTCGTATGAGCGCCCGCCCGCCATCTGACGGAGTGAAGCATGTGTAACTGCTGTTTTGATATCTTTTTCAGATTTCGCAATCTTTCTCATCGGCGGTTCCTTCCATTCACACACTTTGTTATCAAATTCAAGAAATCTATTTTACATGACTAAAAGCCACAATATCAAAGCGGATTTGTTCGCAGGTTGGAAAGCGGATATAATGCGACGTAGTGGGAATTGTGCTTCTTGTGCTTTTACGGATTGATTCACGACACGTTATTTCAGTGTTCATAAGATGTACGGAACATCTGTTTTGTTGCAATTAAAGAGGACTAGATATGAAAGGGAAAGATAGCAGTTTAATTGGACGCTGGCGAATCACTGAAATGGATGCTTGGGACAGCGATTATATGAATATGGAAGTCGAGGCGTTCATAGAGATAGAAGATAATGGAAAGGGTGAATTTCAGTTCGGCCTTGTCCACGGCTATATAGATGGTCATTTCACGACGAGGGATGGAAAATCCGCCGTGGAGTTTTCTTGGGATGGCAATGATGAAATGGACTCCGCGTCAGGTCGTGGGTGGATGACGATAGAAGACGAGAATACGCTGAAGGGAATGATGTTTTTTCACCAAGGAGATGAGTCGGACTTTATAGCGAAAAGGAAGAAAAGCAGCAAAAGATGACGCTTAACTAATGTCTAACAAGTAAATGCGACTATTCGTCAGCAGCGTTCAGAGAAGAGCATGTCATGCACTTCCGAGAAAACGCGTCTGAAATGCGCCAAGCGCGCCAAAGGGCGGCAAATAAACTCCGTACATTTGGGCAATCTCAAAACATTGATCTATATTTTAATAAATGGCTCATGAATGGTTCAAATGGTTCGCTTATACTTAGCGCCGCACATGCTCTCAACTGCACGTCCAATCTGCAAGCGTCCGAAACATTCCCATAATTCACTGCCGTCGATTGTATGATTTCGCCATGCGAAGGAAGCCATCATGACGAAACGCGTAGTGAAGAACAAGTCTGTTGTTCGAAGACAAACGGTGAAAACGCTGCCCGCCGGTTATGCTGACCTGCTGGCCGATTTGAAACAGCGTATCCGGGCAAGCGGCGCTGTCGGCCAACCGGGAACTTATCCGGTTGTATTGGGATATCGGCAAGTCTATCGTCGAGCGCCAGAAGGCCGAAGGATGGGGCAGATCCGTCGTGGAACGACTCGCCGCCGATCTCCAGCGCGAGTTTCCCGGCATGGGCGGCTTCTCCTCGGCTAATATCTGGCGGATGCGGGCGTTCTATCTTGCATGGACGGATGAGTTAGAGATTCCCCGAAAACCTACCGGAGAATTGAAGCCCCAAAAACTCGCACGGACTGCGCGAGAATCGAAACGGGCAATTCTCGCACAATCTGTGCGAGAATTGGACGGCATAAATCTGCCGCAGGCTGCGGCGGAAATTCCATGGGGACATAACGTCATCATCATCGAGAAGGTCAAAAGCCCAATTCAGCGTTTGTGGTATGCCCGACAGTCTCTCCAGCATGGCTGGAGCCGCGCGGTGCTGGTTCATCAGATCGAGTCCGGACTGTACGGAAGGCAGGGCAAGGCCGTCACCAACTTCGACGCCACGTTGCCTCCGCCGCAGTCTGATCTCGCGCACCAAGCGCTCAAAGACCCGTATGTTTTCGACTTCCTGACCATCGACGTCGACGCCCGCGAGCGGGAACTTCACCGGGCGCTACTGGATCACATTCGCGACTTCCTTCTCGAACTCGGTGCCGGGGTCGCCTTCGTCGGCAGCCAGTACCACCTCGAAGTCGGCGGCGAGGATTATTACATTGATCTGCTGTTCTATCACCTGAGGCTCCGCTCGTATGTCGCCGTCGAACTCAAGACGGTAAAGTTTCAGCCGGAGTTTGCTGGCAAGATGAATTTCTATCTTTCCGCGCTCGACGACCAGCGCCGGCACCCCGACGATCAGCCGAGCATCGGAATCATCTTATGTAAAACACGGGAACGACTCACTGCCGAATACGCCCTGCGGGATGTGCGCAAACCCATAGGTATTTCCCGCTACCAGCTTACCCGCATCCTGCCAAAGCACCTGCAATCCACCCTGCCGACTATCGAAGACATTGAGGCCGAACTGCGATCCGCAGGCGAGTAACTCCCAAGTCCTCCGGCTGACCGCACTCTGCGGGACGACCTTCTGCATCTCAAGCGGCTCGGTCTGGTCAACTCGGAAGGACGTGGTAGAGGCTACAGATGGTTCTCTGGGATCTCTGGAGAATAATGCAGGAATAAGGCGGTTTGCGATCGCCATATTTCTCGAACGAAGAGTTGCTTTGGAGGTAATGGGGCTGTTGAAAAAGCAACAGATAGCGAATTTGTCAGAGGGAGACGGTATTAAGTCTTATACTTTCGCTCATGTTTACATACATTTCCAGCGCCCCCCCAAACAAGTTTGAAGGTGGCGTCCGGTAGGTTATAACTTTTTCAACAGCCCAGTAATCAGGAAGCTTTTTGAAGCTTAAGATAGAAAGCGCTTTCTGTTTGCTGACGGCGCATAAAACATTGTTCTCATGGTTATTGCCGAGCGAGGGAAAACGGGTTCAAAGAACGTTGCTTCTCTCAAGCAGGGGGATGTCGTTCAGAATGTCGGACGTTTTGCCTTCAGCCGCGATGGAGCCGCCGCTCAACAGAATTACTCTGTCGCAAAGCTGCGACAGCATATCAAGGTCATGGGAGGCGATTATCTGCGTGCGACCCAACGACCGCAACAGGTTGATGATTTTTTTTCTGGCTCTCGGGTCTAATCCGGCCGTCGGCTCGTCGAACACTAGGACTCTTGCGTCCATCGCGGTTACGGTCGCTATGGACACAAGTTTTTTCTGACCGAAGCTCAGATGAAACACGTTTTTCTTCAATATCGATTCGTCGAGGCCGACTTCTGACACGCTGTGGCGCACTCTCTCGATGACTTCCTTTTCGGAGAGGCCCAGTTGTCTGGCTCCGAAGGCGACATCGTCGAAAACTGTCGGGCAGAAAAGCTGGTCGTCGGGATTCTGAAAAATCAGGCCGACCCGCTGGCGAACCTGTCGGATGGATTTTTTCGTCACCGGGGTTCCGAACACGCGAACGTCGCCTCCGATGATTATGCCGTTCAGGTGAAGAATCAAAGTGGATTTGCCCGCTCCGTTGTGGCCAAGCAGCCCGACGGTTTCGTTTTCGGCGACTTTAAGGGAAACTCCATGCAAAGCCTGTGTGCCGTCGGGATATTTGTAATCAAGGTTCGATATTTCAATTGCGGAATAATGGCTCATGTGAGAAACAACCTCGCTGACATAATCGCTGAGAAAAAGACAACCGCCACAATGAAATCCGTCAGGCGCGGCGCGGGAAGCTCCGCCATAGGCAGGCTGCCGTCGTAGCCGCGCGAAAGCATAGCGGAGTAAACGCGCTCCGAGCGCTCAAGACTGCGCAACAAGAGAGAGCCTATCATATTTCCGACAACGCCGGACTGCCAAACCCAGCGTCCGCGCCAGCCCCGCGAGTCTCTCGCCCTCTTCATCCTCGACGCCTCGTCTACAAGAACGAACATGTATCTGTAAGAGAACGCCGATAGGCTCACAAGGATAGCAGGAACCTTAAACCATCTCAATCCCGCAAGCATCTCGTGGAAAGGGGTCGACAGGGAAAGAGCAGTCAATGCGCAAACTCCAAGGGCGCCTTTGAGCGCGGCGTTTGCAAAAGCTTCGATTCCTCTGTCTGTGACAAGAAGAGAGCCGCCTAAAAAGGGTCGCGCCGACTCCCCGGCCTCGCGCGCGGCAAAAGGAGCAGACGCAGCGATAAACAGCACGAATGGCAAAACGACGATAAGCCTTTTAAGAAAAACGGAGAGAGGCGCTCTCAGGGCAATCGAAATGAGAACAACCGCCGAAAAGTATGCGGCAAAAGCGCGCGGCGACGTCACGGGTGTGGAAACTCCTATGATGACGGTGGAAAAGAAAATGAAAATTTTAGCTCTGGCGTCCAGAGAGCGGGGAGCCGCATGACGCTCCGAATGGGTATGGCCTGAATGCTCGTCGCCCGGATGTCCGCTCAAAAAGATAACCCTGTCATGCGGCCGAGCCGCCGGACTTGCCGGATTTCATCAACTTTGCCAATCCGAACCCCACTATGAAAACCGCGAGAGTCCCGATCAGTCCGGCAAGAGCGGTCGCCGCCGCGGGATTTCCGACTCCGGGCATCTCGTAGTCGGGGACAGGCGATTTCGTCCATGCCGCATATCCCTCGGACAGATGCAAAAAACCGGTCTGTTCCGCCACCCATTCAAGCCCGTCGGGGAATGACGAAGCGAAAGGCGAAGCGAATATCGCTATAGCCAAAGCGACCAGAAGTCCTATTGTAACAAATCCGAATTTTTTCATATTATCGTCCATTCTGCATTTTTGTAATGCGGCCGCAAAAAAGCGTCTGTTCCGCGACTTAAACACAAATTACGCTTGTGCCTCCGCAATCCGCGTGTGCAGCATGTCGGGCCTGACTCCGGCCACGAGCGAGACGACTGACACTGTGATCACAGCCTCGCCGACGCCTATCAGCGCGTGGACGCCTGCCATAGAAGGCAGCACGATCCTGAGCGGGGCGGTTCCGGACAGCGCGATCTCAAAAGCGCACACGGACGAAGCCAGCACTATCGACAGCCACGAAGCGGCTCCCACGGCGAACGCGTATCCGTTTTTGCTTTTTCCGGACACGGCCAATATGCCCCTGAACATGTAATAACCGATTATTCCGCCGACGACGCCCATATTAAAGACATTCAGACCCAGCGCTGTCAGACCGCCGTCCGCGAAGCCTAAGCATTGTATGGAAAGAACGAGAAGCATGACGATAAAAGCGTTTAAAGGGCCTAGCATTACCGATGCGAGAACCGCGCCCATGAAATGCCCGCTCGTGCCTCCCAGCACGGGAAAGTTTATCATCTGCGCCGCGAACACGAACGCCGCGGTCACTCCGAGAAGAGGAACCTGTTTCTCGCCAAGGTCTTTTCCAGCTTTTTTTAGAGCCACCGCCGCAACCGCTCCGGAAACAGCGAACGCGGCGACGCTCAGTTCGGTTGAAACGAATCCGTCAGGTATGTGCATGACTCCTCCGACAATCAAAGCTGATGCCATTATTATAGCGGTAATACGTATTTGACAATAGTGTTACGATAAAAAACTTCGAGCGGCGACGCAGGCCGCGTCGCAGGTTTGTTTCCGCGTTTGCATTGCCGGCGCGTTGTCAGCTAAAATCATACAAAATATATGGCTTTGCCGCGAAATGGATTCGGAGGAGCCTACTTTTGAGCATAGACCCGTCTGTGATAGTGATACTCGCCCTTCTGGCAGTGTTGTTCATACCTTTCGCGCCTTTCCGTCCAGTCAAGAAAATCATCCTGTTTCTGTTCAACAGATATATCCCGCTTCCAATCAAATTCGAGGACATAAGCGGCATCCCGATAATAGGGATGAAGATGAAGAACGTGCAGATAAAGCTTGGCGGCGGAGGCTCGCTTGAAGCGGACGAGATGCACATAAAAGTGCAGTTCTGGCGGATGCTCATGCTGCGGCGGCCTTCTCTGAACCCGATAGCGCTGCACAGACCTCGGATTAAAATCAAGCAGATGCCGCAACAGGGCGAAGTATGGTTCCTGTTTCCTTTGACGGCGATGAAATGGGTCGTAAGCAACTTCTTCATGCATCTTTGGGGATTGAACATCGTCAGGATATACAGAGGTTCGGTAACAATTGAGGGAGCTAACGGAAAGAAAACTTATATCGAGGACCTAAACGGAGAGTTCACTTCGCACGGAAATAAGATGAAAGTGCGGCGAATGTCATGCATGGTGGGGGCCGGAAGCTTGGACATTCACTATCCGCGCAAAGGCCCCATGAGCGAGGGCCGGGTTATCGTGCGGAACCTGCGGCTCGAAGACCTCTCCGCTCTTAAAGTTCCCAAGCACCTCCACGGCCCGATAAGCGTCGAAGCCGCGATGTTCGGCTCGATAAACGACATCGAACTGGTCGGCAACATCAGTTCTCCCGGCCTTTTCATGCGGGACGCAATGATACATGATTTCCATTCTCCGCTGCGCTTTAAAGGGACTAGCCTGATGTTGGAAAAAATGCAGGGACGCATCGGCGAGTACGCTCTGGAAGGAAGTCTTGTGACGGACGTCGTCACCGATATTTCAGAGATGATTCTGCGCGGCGGCGGGCGCGGCAAAGCCAGCCAGTCCATACTGAAGATGCTGGCGATGAAACCCTTCATTAAATCCGGCTGGCTCGACGCCAAAATTGAACTTAAAGGCGACCTAAACAAGTTCTATGAGTTCAGCGGTGATATTACGCTTCACATCAAGGACGCTGTAATCGATTTCGCGGAAATAGGCGAAGGCTCGATGAAAGATTTTCCGCTTGCTCCCATACCGGAAGCGAAGCTGGCGCTGGAGTTAAAAAAAGGAATCCTCACATTCAAGGAGTGCGAAGCTATATCGGGACAGTTAAGGCTCGCCGCCGACGGGCATATAGAAATGAGGCACGACCCTGTGGAAGACAAAGTCGCCCGGTCGTTGTTCAACTTCCGTTTCAAGGTTGATTCTCCGAATCTCGCGGACCTTATCCGGCAGTTGAACTACTCCGCGCTTGAGGTGTCCGGCGCGGCAAACGGCGAGTTCGTTCTGGATTGCGACTATGGAAACAACTATGTGATGGAAAGCGAGGATAAAATCAAGATGACGGAAACCGGAGATTATGTTTTCGAAGTCGACACTCCGGCTTTCCACAAACTTGAAGGCAGAGGACATGTCTCCGCGAAGAACGTCTCGATAAGCGGCATTCCCGCAGCATTGACGAACAACAATCCAATAATGAGACGACTCAATATCTCGCGAGACTTCTCGTTTGACGTTTTCGAGGGAGACATCGTTCTTGAGAAAGACCGGATAAAGGCGGAAAACGTGAGATGCGCGGGCGAATGGCTCGAAGTCTCCCTGTCCGGAAGTTCGGCTTTTTTCGGAGAAAAGCCAATGAGCGCCGACATCGATCTGTTTGTTGTTGGCGATAGTTTAAGAAGCAAAACCATTATAGGCCGGATACCGGGCGTCGGAACAATCGTTGATATGCTGAAAGCAGGAATCAAAGTGACAAAGAAAGGGGACGGCAAACCGGAGTTCAAGATGAAATCGCCGCTTCGCGCGCCCTCTCCCGCATCCTGCCTGCTCCCTCCGGGAACTTCAACACCATCAGATTAACCGCGTTTGGGAACGCTTCTCGCATATCCTTAACATTTTTTTGCCGAAGCCTATGACGGATCCCGGTCACAGCCTGTTTCTCGTCATTGTTTTGGCAAAAAAAATGCCCCCTTGTGGGGGGCGAATTAGGGGGAATGATGAGTGATCCCGAAATGCGCGATCAACGCAATGCGGGACGATAGCCTTTGTCAGTCCGAGTCCTTATTTTCCTGTCCCGCCGGATACTGCGGTAAATCGGAGAATAAGGATTCGGTTTCAACTTCTTTGTTTTGTTTTCAATGTCTCCTGTTGCCGCCGATATTTTCGGCTGATGATTTTTTTTATACCGTCTCAAGTTCTTCCGGAGAGAGCAGAACCTCGCGGGGCCGGCTGCCGTCGTAAGGGCCGACGACGTGGCGCTCTTCCATGACGTCCACTAGGCGCGCGGCGCGGTTGTAGCCGATGCGCAATCTGCGTTGTATCATGGATATCGAGCACTGGCCCGTGGTGACGACAATTTCGACGGCTTGGCGATATAGGTTTTCGTCTTCAGAGTTGTGGCTATCTCCGCCTCCGCCGCCGGCGATGTCGGCCCCGCTTCCCACGCTAAATTTAATGGTGTCGTATATGGGAGGAGTCTGAGTTTTCCAGAGCGAGACCAACCTCTTTATTTCGTCGTCGGACACGAACGCGCCCTGAAGACGCATCATCCTGTTGCTGTCGATCGGCTGGTAGAGCATGTCGCCGCATCCGAGAAGGGATTCCGCGCCTTTGCGGTCGAGCACGGTGCGGGAGTCTATCTGCGAAGCTACCGCGAACGATATCCTCGAGGGTATGTTGTTTTTGATAGTGCCTGTGATTACTTTCGTGTCCGGCCTTTGGGTGGCGAGTATGACGTGTATGCCGGTTGCGCGGGCGAGCTGGGTGATGCGGCAGATGTAGTTCTCAACGTTCATGTTGGGAGAAGACACCATCATGAGGTCGGCTAATTCGTCGATGATCACCACCATGCGGAACATTCTTTCAGCGGGGTCTTCGACGTATTTGTTATAGCCCGCGATGTCGCGCACTCCCGCCTCTGCGAAGACTTTGTAGCGGCGGTCCATTTCCTCGCACACCCAGCGCAAGGCGGCTGCGGCGAGCGCGGCTTCTTTTATGACCGGGGTGAGCAGGTGCGGGATTCCCTCGTAGGGAGTCAGTTCCACGCGCTTCATGTCTATCATTATTAAGCGCAGGTCCGTGGGAAATTCGCGCGCGATCATGCTGCTGATAATCCCGTTTATGCACACGCTTTTTCCGGAGTTGGTGGAGCCGGCGACAAGCAGGTGCGGCATCTTCATCAGGTTCGTGAATATGGGTTTGCCCGCTATGTCTTCGCCGAGCACGAAGGAGAGCGGTTTTTTGAACGCCCTGAATTCCGGGTCGAGAAATATTTTTCTAAAGGGAACCATAGCGCGCTCTTTGTTGGGCACTTCAATTCCTACGGCGGATTTGCCGGGTATGGGAGCTTCTATCCTTATCGTCTTCGAATCGGTGGCGAGAGAGAGCGCGATGTCCGTTTCGAGCGTCACGATACGGGACACTTTCGTGCCCGGCTCAAGCTCAATCTCGAATCTGGTGAAGGCGGCTCCTTTCACGACGTTGACGATACGCGCCGGAACCTGAAAGTTCTTCAGCGTGGCTTCAAGCTTGTCGCGCATTGTGTTGTCCATCGCCGCTTCTGAGACCACAGGTTTAGCGTCCAGCCATTCCTCCGGATCAGGCAAGCGCCATATGACGGTCTCCTCCTTGCCTTCGGCGTCAACCATGATGGCGGTAGTCTGTTTGGCTGCGGGAGCCGAGGGCGGAGACTGCTTGATTTCCTCGACGGCGCGCACAGATTCTCTTTTTGCGGGTTCTGAAGATTTTTCTTCCTGCGCGCGTTCTCTCTTTTTTCTGTCTTTGATCGTAGGCCGCTGTTCGTCAAGTTCGTCGGAACTGTCGTCGTCCTCCATAAAAGATTGTGGAGCGCCCGCGCGCGCTGCTTCTTCCTCCATGAGCTTTTTGGCCATAGCTTCGGCCTGTTTATCTTTGCGCAACCTTTCCTCTTCGGCGGCGGCGCGGCGTTTTTCCGCCGCTGCCGCTATGCGCGCGCCGATGAATCCCGCTGCCGCTTTTGCGACGGACGCTATCGCTCTACCGATAACCGCCGCTTTGGGCTGCAACGCGCGCCCAACTTTCAGGTAGGAAATGTTTAGCGCAAATTTGCCGTATAGCAAAGACACCGCAAATACGATTAAGAACGCTCCCGACACCGAAAGGGCGGAAGAGAGCGCGGACATCAGAGGTCCTGAAACGACGCCGCCGCCGGCCGAGTATTCTCCGGGCAGTTCGGACATCCATCCTGCGCCGGCCGCTTTCGCCCAGTTGAGCCACAGTCCGACCATCAGTCCTCCGGCGAGGATTTTCACGGACACGCGGGGTATCGCGGGATGCTTCCATATCAGCCAGACCCCGAACAAGCCGAGAAGAACCGGAACCATAACGGCGGTGTAACCGAGAGCGGCGAATAGAACGGATTTCACCGCGTAAAGAGTATCGACGTCGAAACCCACGAAAAAGGACACGGTCGACAGCAGCGCCACGGTTACGACTAGAATGCCGAGGACTTCGTTGATAACGCGCTCTTCTTTCTGCGCGGTATCGCCGCCGCGTTTTCTTTTAGTTCTTTTTTCTTTTTCTTTCACAGGTTTCACCGCCTTGTCTTACAATCGCGCGCCCGCCGAAACTCGTTTCTTCCCGGCGGGCATAAAAATCAAGCGCCCAGTTCGACCGCGCGCTCCTTTGCTTTCTCGACAGCGTCGATGACGACGCCTCTGAATCCGGCGCGTTCGAGAGCGGCTGTGGCCGCCACGGTCGTTCCGCCGGGAGAGGAAACGCTCGCGCGCAGTTGAAGGGTGTTCGCGCCGGGTCGCTCTGCCATAGCCGCCGCGCCGGACACCGTGAGAACGGCCAGTTTCTCTGAGACCGCGCGGTCCAGCCCCATCTTCACTCCCGCGTCAGCGAGCGCCTCGATGAACATGAACACATAAGCCGGCCCCGATCCGCTGAGCGCGGTCACAGCGTCAAGTTTCGTTTCGGCAACCTTGACGGCTCCGCCGAGAGCCTCGAACACCCCGAACACGAAATCGTTCACTTCGGAAGGAGCCGAGGGATCGAGAGCGACGCCTGAAACGCCCCGCCGTATGAGGCAGGCGACGTTGGGCATTGCGCGCGCGACGCTGACATCCGAGCCTAGAGCCTCGCTTATCTTCGCCGCGCGCACTCCGGCCATGACGCTGACCACAGCGGGCTTGCGCGTTTTCCAGCCCGCTTTGATTTCGCCGGCCACCGCGCCGAACTGGTCGGGTTTGACGCAGATGAAGACCGCGTCCGAGCGCTCCACAGCCTCTCGCGCGGTCCCCGCCACTTTCACTTTCAGCCGTGTTGACAATTCCTCCATACGCGCCGCGTCGGCGTCGAACACCGAAATCGAGTCCGCGCCGAGCAGCCCAGAGCCAATTATTCCCTCGATGAGCGCGCCGCCCATCTTGCCGGCTCCCACGAAGCCGACAGTACCTTTAAATGCCATAATCGCACATCCTTTTCAGCCAGCGGCCGAGTCCGGAATCACAGGTCTCCGAAGTCGAGCTTGTTCTGGGCCGTGCCTTTGTTCTGTATGTCCTCCAGATGGGTCACTTCGACGCCGTACGGAGTGAACAGAAAAATGTCGTTTCCGATTTTCTTGTAATCGCCGTTGAGCGCGTATGTGGTTCCGCTCAGGAAGTACACTATCTCCCGCGCCATGTCTTTCTCGATCTGGCCGAGGTTCATGACAACGACGCGGCCTTCCTTGAGCAGGTCGGCTGATTCGCGGGCGTCTTCGATGGTTCTCGGTTTCTTGATGTTGATCATTGCCTGATTGAGTTCAGGAGTAATCGGTACGACCTTGCGTCCGGTCTGAACGCGCGCTTGCGTCATCGGGCCGCGTTCGACGGCTTCTTCCTCGTTTTCGAACGAAAGGAAGTTCTTCACCACTTTGTAAACCTTGTTGTTCTGCAATGAGTCCAGCACTATTATCCCCTCCTTTGGGAGATTGCGGCGTTTGAGACCGCTCTTTTGTTTTTCATGTTTCGTTAAGTTGTGCGGCGCGCCGACCGCTTCAGAAAAGCCTCGTTTTGCGCTATGTCCTCCTTTCAAAAATCGCGCGGCCTATCCGCGCCATTGTCGATCCTTCTTCTATCGCGATTTCATAATCGTCCGACATGCCCATGGACAGGATGTCGAAACCCCGCCTGCCCGCGCGCAACTTGTCGAATAATATTCTCGTCTCCGCAAACGCGCGCCGTATCTCGCCCTCGTCGTCCGTAAGCGGGCCGATTGTCATCAACCCTCTCAGAGAAAGCCCTTCGAGCTTCTCGACCTCGTCCGCCGCTTTTTCAATCTCTTCCGGCGCGAAACCGTGTTTCGAACTTTCGCCCGAACTGTTCACCTGAATCAGAGCCGGCATAGTTTTTCCAAGTTTCAGAGACTCCTCGGACACTCGTTCGGCGATTCGTAAAGAATCTATGGAGTCAATCGCGTCGAACAGGTTCGCTGCGACCGACGCTTTGTTTCGTTGCAGGTGGCCTATCATCCTGTATGAGAACCCTCTGGGGAGAGCCGGTCTTTTTCTTTCCGCCTCCTGAACCCTGTTTTCGCCGATCTGCGTTTCGCCTGCCGCCAACACCGCTTGAATCTCTTCAACAGTACGGTTTTTCGATACTATGACGAGAACGATATCGGCGGGATTTCTGCCCGATCGCCGGGCGGCGTCCGCTATGCGCCCTCGCGCTTCCGCAATGTTTTCTCTTATGTTTTTTTCAATCATCCCGTCGCTCATATCTCTTCGTTTTCCCTTGACGCGCGCATTGCCTTCTCGAACTCCGCCCGTAGTTTTTTTCTGTCCGCGCCGTGCGAGAGAATTTCCCAAGGAAATCTCTCTTGCGATCCGCGTTCAGAGAAGACCGCATCGGCGGCTCCCGGAGCGTATTTGTCGATCAGCGCCATCCAGCGCGTTCCGCCTCCCGCCCTTTGGTTTACCGCGGCCTCCAGCAGCGCGCCGCCAAGCCTTCTGTCGCCCCGCGCGAGAATCGCTTGCTCAACCGACCCTTTCAAACTTTCGACTTTCAGGCCAACCCGTTTCGAGGCCGTAACGGCCCCGCGAAGAACGTCCCTCTTTCTTTTCAGTTCGGACATCTCCGGCATAGCCGCCCACTGCATCGGCGTGAAGGGCTTCGGTATCATGGGCGTGGCGCTTATCGAGATTGAGCAGTTCGACCTTAGTCCCGCATCCGCCGCCGTTTCCGCTATCGCCTCGATGTCCTCGTCCGTCTCTCCCGGAACTCCGATCAGGTAGTAGAGTCGGAGTTTTTTCAGTCCCGGCAGAGGCTTGCTCCGGATGAACTCCTCGAAATCGCCGCTTACGTCTTTTCCTATGACGCGAGCAAGTTTCCTTGTGGCGACTTCGGGCGCCACGGAAATCGATTCGAGGTCTAGAATGCCTGCCATTCGCGACAGCAGTCCAAGAGTTTCCGAGTCCAGCCTGACGGAAGAGAATGAAACTCTCGCGCCCGCCGCCGCAGCCATCTCGCAGACTTCCGGAGCGCCCGGAGCCTTTGTGAAAGCGGTTCCTATCAACCCGATTCTAGAACAGCGTTGCAGTCCGAGAGAGGCAGTTTCAACCAGCCTTGCCGCCGGCCTGTGTGGGCCGGACGTGTGCGCAGCCAGACAGAATCTGCAACGGTACGGACACCCTCGCGCCGCCTCCAGAAGAAACATCCCCGGAAAAGCGGAGCGCCGCGAGACCACCGTCGAATGGGCCGCATGAAACCCTCTATCCGCGCGAAGCGCCTCGACTATTTCCGGCGCGTCGGGAGCCGCCGCCTCAATTGCTTCGAGTTTCCCGTCGCCTCTGAAGATGTGCGCGTAATCGGCGGGCAGATAAACTCCGGGCAACCCCCGCAGCCTTTCCCTGCCTTCGAGCGAATAGTTGCGGCTCGCGCGCGCCCGCTTCAATGACAATAGAGCGTCCGTCAGCGCGCCGACCGCAGGCTCGGCCTCGCCGATTACGACCGCGTCGACGAAGTCCGCCACAGGCTCCGGGTTTGCGGATGCGGCCATGCCGCCCGCCAACACCAGCGGACCTCGCGAACGTCTCGACGCCGCAGGCTCCACTCCTCCCTGCGACAGCATCAGTGGAACTTCCGCGAAACCGCTCTCGTAAGGCAGCGAAAAGGCGACCACATCGTAATCCGAAAGAGGACGTCCCGTTTCTACCGTCGTCAGCCTCTCGCCCTTCTTAAGTTGCCGGTCCGATTTAAAGAACCGGTCGCAACGAACCTCCTGATTAAGATTGAAAAGATGCTGCGCCCAAAGAAAGCCCAGACAGGCCGTTCCCGCCGAGCGGTCGCCGGGAAACCCGATGGCGATCCGCAAAGCGTATCCCTGCCAGTCCGATCCTTTTTTCGGGTCGTGCGTCCATATTTCATCCATCTTTCTTCATCGCGTCTTTCGTCTTTCTATTTGTTTCTCAGGAAAGGAGGCAAATCCAAATCCGTTTCCTTTTCCACGCGCTTGGTCTCCGGGGCAGTCGGCGGAGAAGCCGGGCGGTCTAAAGGCAGTTCGCCGGGAGACTGCTGCCGCGCAGGCTGCGGAGCTTGCGCCTGTGCTTTCGGGGCCTGAGATTGCTGCTGTTGCCGAGCGGCAAACGGCTCTCCGGCTTCCGCGGCGGAAACCGGTTTCTCTTCTGATTGCGCGCATTCCATTTTTTGCGCGCCCTGAGTGAAGCCGGTTGCCACAACGGTCACCCTCAACTCTTCCCTTGCCCTGTCGTCTATCACCGCGCCGAAGATGATGTTGGCGTCGTCTGCGGCGGCGGTCCTCACGATTTCGGCTGCGGTGTTGATCTCGCCGATGTTCATGTCCGAGCCGCCCGTGATATTGATGATTATTCCTTTTGCGCCTTCAATGGAGTACTCCAGCAGCGGGCTAGAGATAGCTTCTTCCGCGGCGCGGCGCGCGCGGTCGTCTCCGCTGTTTCTGCCGATTCCCACGAAAGCGGAGCCGGCGTCCGACATAATCGCTCGAACATCCGCAAAGTCCAGATTGATTGTTCCCGGCACGGTGATAAGGTCCGAAATGCCCTGAACGCCGCAGCGCAGAGCGTCGTCCGCCTTGGCGAAAGCCTCCGTCATCGAGGTGTCTTCTTTGATTATTTTCAACAGGCGGTCATTCTGTATGACCAGCAGAGTGTCGACGAATTCCGACAGCCGCTCGATGCCCATCTCTGCGGACTTCATGCGTCTGCGGCCTTCGAACGCGAACGGCTTTGTCACAACTCCGACGGTCAGGGCTTTAAGGCTACGGGCGACCTGAGCGACTACTGGAGCGGCGCCGGTTCCGGTTCCGCCGCCCATACCGGCGGTGACGAAAACCATGTCCGCGCCTTCGAGCATGTTTTCGATTTCGGACGCGCTCTGCTCGGCGGACTTGCGCCCGATTTCGGGGTCAGCCCCGGCTCCAAGCCCGCGGGTAAGTTTGCCGCCGAGTTGTAATTTCTGTTGCGCGCGGCTCCTGTCGAGAGCCTGAATATCAGTGTTCACCGCGATGAAATCGACGCCGGGCACGCTCATCTGAATCATCCTGTTGACGGCGTTGCAGCCGCCTCCGCCCACGCCGATAACCTTGATGGCCGCTTGTTTCTCTATCATCGGATCAAAATTCATATCGTTCCCCCCATTGATTCCTTTTTTATTTATTGAACAGGCCGCGGAAAAATCCCGCGACGGATCTTATTAGAGCCGAAGAAGACGCGGCGTCCGAGCGGCGCGCGCCGGAAATAGAGCGCAGCCGAGCCGCGTGCGCGAGCAGACCGAGCGCGGCGGCGTATCCCGGCTCCGACACAAGATCGGAGTGAGGACCTGAATATCTGGGTTTTCCCACCCGGGCGTTCATTCCAATCGCCTGTTCAGCCACTTCCCTAATTCCTTCGAGCAGCGCGCCGTTCCCTGTGAGAACGACCCCTGCCGGGACAACCGATATCGGCATGTCTGTTTCTAACTCGTGCCTTATCATCTTCATTAAATCCATCGCGCGCGCGTGGATGATCTGGCACAACATTCCGCGCGTCACCTGCTGTTCCTTTTCACCGCTCACGTGCTCAATTTTCACCGGTTCGCTGCCGACGCGGTCGTCCACATAGGCGATGCCGCTCTCTATCTTGAGACGCTCGCCCTCCCGCGTGGACGCGCCGAGCACAATCCCTATGTCGTTGTCGAAGTTCCAGCCTCCGACGGGGAACACTTTTACTTTTCGCAGGACGCCGCTTTTGAAAACAGCGATGCCGCTCGTGCCCGCCCCGATGTCCACGATTACTGTTCCGATTTCCTTTTCGTCTTCGTTAAGCACGGCCTCCCCGGCAGCGAACGGAGTCGGAGCCAGAGCGTCGATCCCGATCTCAAGCTTCATCAGACACCGCATGAGATTCTGAGTCATCGCGGTCGAGCCTGTCACGATCTGAACATCTGCGCCTAGCCGGGAACCTGACATCCCGCGCGGGTCCTTTATGCCGGAATGGTTGTCCACCGTGTAGTCCATCTCGATAGTGCAGATGACTTGTTTGTCCGGAGGTAGAAGAATCGTTTTAGCGGCCTCGGCGGCGCGTCGCATGTCATCAGCGCTCACGCCTCTTTCAGGGTCGGCCACCGCGACGCCTCCGTGCTGCTCGCTCGAAGCCAGACTGTTGCCTGAGACTCCGACGACAGCGGATTCAATAATGCGTCCGGCCATTTTTTCGGCGGCGTCCACCGCCAGATGCATGGCCTCGGACGCCTTGTCGAGGCTTACGATAACGCCTTTTTTCACACCTTCCGTTGCGGCGGAACCGAATCCGACAATCTCGAACGCTCCGCCGTCCTTCAATTCGGCGATAAGAGCCACCGTCTTGGACGTGCCGACATCCAGAGCCGATATTATGTTTTTATTATCCTTGTTCACCATGCCTCCCGCCCCCGTACCGACGACGGCCTCCACACGAGATTTCTGAATATCGATAGAATCAGAACCGCGGAGGCGATAGCGCCCAGCGGCGCGCCGGTCATTCTTTCCACCGCCACAGCGCCCCAGCAGAAGATGCCTTTGCGCAAAAGACCTGACACGATTTTCCTTTGCTTATCCGCAAGGGCGGCCGCAAGCTCGTCCACTACCGCCAGAAACGCTATGAGCGCGATCAGGCCTTCGGCGTTCGCAAGCCCGAATCCGAACTTGGCTCCCACGAGCCAGCCGACAGCTATTCCAGCAATAGTTTCAATCATTTTTCTTTTCCCGCTCCGGAGCCTTTTCCTCTCTCCGCTTTGCCGACTCATGCGCCGGGATGGTCAGTTTCCCGACCGTCTCGACGTTTACTTTTAGTTTTTCCGACGACATCAGATCGACCACTCCGCCCATCATGGTGATGGCAGGTTTTAAAACATCCGGGTCGCCCGCCGCATCCACCACGTATGGCGGAGCGGTGTGCGCATCGTTTATCCTTATCGTCGGCCCGACGCACCTGATCACGCTGTTCGCCACCATCCGGTGGCCGTTTATCGAGACCGCCGTGGCTCCGGCCGCGAAGAGTTCATTGCGCAACAGCAATAAATCCCTCTCGTGGACGATGAGCCTGTCCATCGTAGCCGCTCCGTCCGCAATCCCGTCCTCAACCGTCACCCTTATCCCCGGCCCGGTCACTGGCGAATGTCCGTCGAATCTTTCGAGATCGCTCTCGCTTTCAATGGCGGCCCCCGCCAATCCGAGTTCGACATCGGGCCATTTGCCCGAAGACATCGCTCCGAGGCACAACCCCGCGAACACCGCCATCAATGTCATTAACGCTCTTCTTAGAATCAAACCGCGTCCCCTTATTCGGCTTTCACATACGTCGGAACCGCAAGCTCCGACAAGTTCAGTCCGGCAAACTTCAGTTTTCTTTCATTCAGTTCTTTGGCGATCACCGGGATCAGCAATATTTTTTTCTCGATGTCATCGTCCGGTTTGTCCCCTAGCATCACGTACGAGCCGTCGTTCAGAAAAAGTTTTATCCCGCCGAAATTAAACACCAGCTTCGAGTATTTTCCGTGCAAAGCCCGTTCGAGCGAATCGCAAATCCTCGCGAAAGAATCATGGAAAGGGAACTCCAGAATTTCGCCGACTTCGGCATGCTGCACTCCGTCGCTGACCACATGGAATATTTTCGGGTCGGCGATGCCTTTGGGTTTCTCCAGCACAAACCTCTCCGCGTCTATCAGATACACATTTTCCCCCAACGAATCCGACACGTAAGCAAACGGCTCCCGCTCATAAATCTTTATGTGAACGCGGGAAGGCAGTTCTCTTCGCACTTCCGCCTCTTTCACAAGCGGCTGTTTGTCTTTAATGCGGCCCCTTATCTCGCCGACCGGAAGGGTCACAAGACTCTCGCCGATCTCGATTTCCGATCTTTTATACACTTCCTCCGCGCTAGTCCTCTTGGCTCCGGACACTTCAATAATCTTCACCTTGAAAGGCTCGCTGTTTATCACAAACAGGCTGGAAAAAAGCAGTATGAACGCGATTAGAAGCGTCCTTCTTCTTCTGACCTTCACGCGCCTGATTCTCTCTCGTTTGAGAGTTGACTGAACATTCGGATCAGGTTGGACCGTCATTTCGATCTCCTCCTTCACGCCTTCAAGCGAGCTGAAATATGCTCTGCCATCTTGGCGGCGGCGCCTTCTTTGTACATCGCGCGCGACTTGCGCGACATTTCTTCAAGCTTGCCGGGGTCGCTTTTCAATCCTTCGACGATAGTGTGGAGCAAGTTGCCGTCAAGCTCGGAGTCCAGAGCCATCAAAGCCGCTCCGGCTTCCGCCGCGCGCCGCGCGTTCTTCTCCTGATGATTGCCGGTGGCGAACGGATAAGGCACGAGCAGAGCCGGAACGCCGAGCGAAGTCAGTTCCGCGATGCTGGTCGCCCCGGCCCGGCAAATCGTCAGGTCAGCCGCCTCGTACGCCAGATTCATTTCTTCGAGATAGTCGCGCGCCTCGACCCGGAGCGCGGCCCCTTCTCCGAGCGCCTCCGCAAACTCGCGGCGCGTCTCTTCGAAATTCCCGCGCCCGGCCAGATGTATCGCCTGCATGTCTCTCTTGTCCCTGTTTATTCTGATCCACTCCCGCATCGCTTTATTTATTGATCTTGCGCCTTGGCTGCCGCCGAATGAAAACAGCGTCCATTTCTCCGGGTCCAGACCGAGAGCGGCGCGCGCCGCCGACTTCCCTGTTTTTTCGACTCCCTCGAACCTGCTCGGATTCCCCACGAACAGCATGTCCGCTCTAGGGCAGCCTTCCGTCTCCTCGTAGCTGACAAACACCTTTTCCGAGAACCTCGCCGCCACCTTGTTCACCAGCCCCATGAGCGCGTTCTGTTCGTGCAGATAAACTGGAATGCCTCTTAACCGGGCCGCCGTCACAACCGGGAACGAGCCGAACCCTCCGAACCCAGCCACGACAGACGGTTTCAGTTCGCCGAGAAGCCTCCACCCGTCCGCCACAGCCGCCAACAGCCTCGCCGGAAACAGCGCGGTTTCCAGAGAAATCTTTTTCTGCGGCAGCTTCACCGTCCGCACGGACGCGAAACGCAGCCCGTTGGCCGCGACAGCCTTCTCTTCTCCTCCGCCGCCCCTTCCCGATATCGTCACTTCGACATCAGGTTCGGTTCGGCGGTAATGAAGCGCTAGGGCTACCGCCACGTACAGGTGGCCTCCGGTCCCCCCAACCGCTTCCACAAACCTTTTCATTTCGCCTCCCGGTCGTCGCCATCGAATGCATCGATATATTCAATAGTATCCCCACCGACGCGCACAGCATCATCAACGAGCTTCCTCCGTAGCTGATGAACGGCAGAGTCAGCCCGGTCACGGGCATGCATCCCAGCGCGACGGCGATATTCATAAGAGCCTGAATCGATATCATAAACACTATCCCGAAAGCCAGATAAGACGCCAAGGGATCCACGCATCTCGACGCGATCTTAAATCCCCTGTACGTGAAAGCCGCGAACAGGCACACTACAATGAACAAAGTCACTATCCCGAGTTGTTCTATCGTTATGCTGATGATAAAGTCCGTGTTGAACTGCGGCAGGAAAGACACTTGCCTGCTCTCCCCTAGACCGCGCCCGAAAAAGCCGCCGCTCGCTACCGCTATCAGAGACTGCAAAACCTGATATCCCGAATCGCTCGCGTTTTCATAAGGATTTAAAAAACCCAATATGCGCTGTCTGCGGTATTCCTCAGTGAAGATGAAGAAAACACAGAAAGCGACTCCCAAAATTCCAACCCCGCCGAGATGGAGCGGCTTCGCGCCCGCAATGAACAGCATCGCCGTCACTACTACCGCTATCAGGATTGTCATTCCGAAATCCGGCTGCAACATCAGCAGAACCGCCGCTCCGCCCACAACCGCGTACACCATTCCCAACGTCCTAATATCCCCTATCTTGTCGTTCATCTCGGACAGAATCACGGCGACGATTATTATCACCGCTATCTTCGCAAGCTCTCCGGCCTGAAACATGAACCCGCCTAGTTTAATCCATCTGCGCGCTCCGTTAATCTCCGCGCCCAAGCCGGGAATCATAACGAGAAGGAGGGCGAAAACCGCCGCCCCGGCTATCGGGATGGCAAGTTTTTTATAGGCGCGGTAGTCTATGCAGGCGGTGAATATCATCGCGCCCCACGCGACGACGACGCCGTAAAGTTCCCTGCTCAGATAGCTCATGCCAGCGCCCTGTTTGCCCAGAGTGAAAAGCCCAGACGCAGCCGTGACCATCACTATCCCGAAACAGGTGAGAAGCACGCTTATCACGAGAATCGGAAAATCAGGCGACCTGCTCAGGTTGCCAGTGTCGGCGGCGACCTGCGTCACCGGCGGCGGAACCCTTCGCTTGTTGTCATTCCGCAAGTCTGATCTCATTCCTGAAATCTTCTCCCCGCTCCTCGTAGTTTTTGTACATGTCGAAAGACGAAGACCCCGGAGACAGCAGGAGCGCGCCGCCCTCCGGCGTCATCTCAAGCCCGATCCTCGCCGCCGAAGCCATATCCGCCGCCCGCGCCACATCCGTGGCGCCGCGAGCTTCAAGCTCGTCTGCCACCCGCGCTAGCCCGGCTCCTATCACTATCACCTTCGCGCCCGCCGCCTCGATGTCCGCGTACAGGCCGCCATAGTCGAATCCCTTGTCGTCTCCGCACATAATCAATGTGACCGCTCGGCCCGCGAACATCTTCAAAGCCGCCCGTGTAGAGTCAGGATTCGTCGCCTTGCTGTCGTTTACGCACTCCACTCCGCGCGCGAATCCCACTGTTTCAATCCTATGCTTCAGCCCTTCGAAATCCTTGAGGGCTTTTCGTATATTTTCCGCCGGAGCGCCCATCGCCCGCGCCGCCACGGCAGCCGCAATAGCGTTCCCCTCGTTGTGCGGCCCCCTGATTTTCATTTCGCCTGCGTCGCCGATAATTTCTTCCTCGCCGCCCATCCGCAGAACCATCCGCCCGCTTCTCAAAAACGCCCCACGCTCAAGCTCCCTCTCGACGCTGTAGTTCAATATCCCGGCACGCGTTCCCTTCGCCATCGCCGCCACCAGCATGTCGTCCGCGTTCAGAACAGCCGTCCCGCTCTCCGTCATTCGCGTCAGCAGTCTCGCTTTGACCGCCGCGTACGCCGACATCGTCCCGTGCCTCTTAAGATGATCCGGCTGAACATTCAGCTCTATCGCGACATCCGGCCTGAAACTGAAACAACCCTCTAACTGGTAGGAACTGACCTCGATAATGAAAACCGTCCCCGGCCCGCTTCCCTCCGCCGCCTCGATGAACGCGTCGCCGATGTTCCCGGCCACCCTCGTGTCATCGAAACAGTCCGACAGTATCCGGCCTGCCAGCGTCGCCGTCGTGGTTTTTCCATTCGTTCCCGTCACAGCCAGAATTCTTCCCTCGCAGAGCATGTAAGCCAACTCGATCTCCGACATCCATGCCCCTGCCCTCGTTTTAAGCTCAATCAATCTTTCGTCGTCTGTAGGAATGCCCGGACTCAGAACCAACGCGTCCGCGGCTACCCCTTCGGCCTCGGAAAGCGGAAGATACTTCGCCCCCGCCTCCTCAATTCTTGCAATGGTCTCCCTGTCGGCGGGAGACTGCCCGCCTTTAAGATCGGTCACTATCGTCTCCGCCCCGAACTTAGGCAAAGCCCGCGCGCACGCAAGACCGGTCACTCCCGTTCCGACGACCATAACGCGAGCGCCCCGCGCCGCGTCTTTCCCCTTGCGCAGACCCTTCAAGGCTTTGACTCCTAGAACATCCATATCGCTACCGCCGCGAACGCGCATGACACTATCCAGAACCTCACTACAATCTGCGGTTCGCTCCATCCGATTTTTTCAAAAGAATGATGCAGGGGCGCCATCGGCAGCAGTCTCTTGCCCGTCAGCCTGAACGTCCCGACCTGAAGAATCACCGAAAGCGCCTCCAGCACGAGGACCGCCCCCGCAACGACAAGGAACAACTCCAGCCTCGCCATAACAGCCACCGCCGCCACCGCTCCGCCCAGAAACAATGAGCCGGTGTCGCCCGCGAAAATCTTTGCCGGATGCGTATTGAACCATAAAAAACCCGCCAGAACTCCGATAAGAGCCGCTATCGGAGGAAGCAGAGTCCTGTCCCCGTATTTGCTTATGAAAAACCCCAGCGCGGCCAGCACGACGGCGACGCAGCCCGACATCAGACCGTCCAGACCGTCGTTCAAATTCACGGCGTTTATCGTGCCGATGTAAACGACTATGACGAACGGAATAAACAGAACGCCCGCGTTCAATTCTCCGAACCATTTCGGAGTCCAGATTGTTGTGGCAATCGTCGCTCCCGGCCCCCAACAAACATCCGCGTGCCAGATAACAAACGCTCCCAGAAACGCTCCCATCGCTATTTCAATAAGTATTTTGTATCGAGCCTTGAGACCTTCAGTTTTCTTTCCTCTGAATTTCGCAAAATCATCTATGAACCCTATGGCAAAACTCGTCGCCGCTATTATGAACAACGCCCGGATTTTTACGTCTGCCGCGTTCGACGCGACAGCCGTCGCTACCGACCACGCCGCGAACATCGCCACGCCGCCCATCGTCAGCGTCCCGCTCTTCTTCAGGTGCGACTCAGGCCCGTCGGTCCTTATCACCTGCCGCATCTTCCACTTGGCGAGCACGACCATCCAAAGCCGCGTAAACCCCAAGCACAGCGCGAATCCCAGACCGGCGGACGCCAGAAGACTCATTTTGACGCCTCCTCGATAAATTTCACGACCCGCTCCATTCCCATCGCGCGCGAACCTTTCACAAGAACGAGGTCCCCCGGCCCGAACAGTCCGGCCCCGGATTCCGCAAACTCTTCGAACGTCTCAAACGCCGCGACGCCGTCCTCTCGCATCCCGGCGGACAACGCCCCTTCCGCTATGGCTTTGGCCTCGGAGCCGACCGTCACGAGAGCGTCGGCGCTCTTAGCCGCGAAATCCCTTCCTATTCTGAAATGTTCGTCGCGGCTGAAAGCTCCCAGTTCTTTCATGTCTCCAAGCGCGGCCACCCTGCGCCCGCTCCACTCCACCGTCCCCAAAAGCTCCAGTGTCATAGCCAGCGACGCCGGCGAGGAGTTATAAGTATCGTCAATAAGCAACTTGCCGTCCGCCGTTCCGACCCGCCTCATGCGTCCAGCCTCTCCGATGTCCATCGACAGACCTTCCGCGACCGCGTCAAGCGGCTCACCAAGCTCCATCGCCGCCGCCGCCACCGCAGCCGCGTTGATTATCGCCCCCCGGCCTGTCAGCAAAGATTCGATTTCCATTCTGCCGAACGGCGTTTCCAAAGTGTAACTCGCTCCGTCCAGCCTCATCTTCGCGCCCGCCGCCCTGTAGTCGCCCTTTTCCATTCCGAAAGAAACTATCCGCGCCGACGTCTTCTTTGCGAGCCTGTCGAACCACTCGCTGTCCGCGTTCAACACGGCCGTCCCGCGCGCGGGAAGCCTCTCAAGAAGCTCCCCCTTCGCGTCGCATATAGCCTCCATAGATCCGAGGATTCCGATGTGAGACGCTTCAATATTTGTTATCAATCCAAGCTCCGGTTCCGCGATTTCAGCCAGTTCGGCTATCTGCCCTCTGCCCCTCATTCCGAATTCGAGCACAACTATTTCCGTCGTCGAGTCCATCCTCAACAAAGTCAGCGGAACTCCCACCTCATTGTTTTCGTTCTTTTCCGTCTTCGTAATCTTTTTCCGGCTTAACGCGTTAGCCAGCATGTTCTTCGTCGTCGTCTTGCCGCAGCTTCCCGTTATCGCCGCCACCTTCGCGGGCAGAGCCCTTCTATATCCCCTCGCCATCGCCTGATACGCTTTCAGCGTGTCAGCGACTCTTATCACCGCGAAGCTTTCAGGAAGCCCGCCGGGAATCTCTTTTGACGTCAGGCATCCCGCCGCGCCTCTCGCCGCCGCCGAGGCGATGAACTCGTGGCCGTCGAACTTCTCCCCGACCAGCGGAACGAACACAGCCCCTGCGCAATCGCGCCTGCTGTCCGTCTCAACCGCAACGGCGATCCCCGACGCGCTTCCGCGCTCGAGCCGCCCGCCGCTCCATTCAATCAGCTTCGCAATCGGCGTCGACTCCACTGCCGGCCATCTCCCTCAAAATATTTCCCGCCACTTCCCTGTCGTCGAAATGAATCACTCTGTCTTTATATATCTGCTCCGTTTCATGTCCCTTTCCAGCGATAACCACGACATCTCCCGGCGCGGCGCAGGCAATCGCCCTCTTAATGGCGGCGAACCTGTCCTGCTCGACGTGATACCTGAACTGCCTTGAGCGGTCCAGTTTTATCAACGCTTGCTCAATCCCTAGCGTTATCTGGTCAATTATCCTGTGCGGCTCCTCCGTGCGGGGGTTGTCGTTCGTCACCCAAACCACATCCGCCAACTCAGCCGCAATCCCGCCCATCAAAGCCCGCTTCGTCTTGTCCCTGTCTCCGCCGCATCCGAACACCGCTATCAGCCTGCCCTTGCATATCTCGCGCGCGGATTTCAATATGTTTTCCAGACCGTGTGGGGTATGCGCGTAGTCCACGTACACGCCCACCGGCCCGCCGGCGTCTACCCTCTCGAACCTGCCCGGCACGCCTTTGAAACTCTCCAGCGCCGCCTGTATGTCCTCCGGGGAAAATCCGGCCGTCAGTCCATACGCCGCCATCGCCAGCGTGTTGTACGCGTTGAACCCGCCCATCAGCTTCGTTCTCACTTCGAACGTTGCGGCAAAAGGCGACTCTATTCGGTAGCTTATTCCGTCTTGAGCGTGCTTTGCGCCCGTCGCCCGCACCTCGGCTTCGGGATCGTCAACCGCGTATCTGACCACTCTCAGCCCCGGCGTTTTTGCGATGCGCGCCGACATCGGATCGTCGCTGTTAAGCAAAGCAGGCCCGCCCTCCGCCAGATGCTCGGAGAACAGCAGCCTTTTAGCCTCGAAGTAGTCCTCTTCGTCCTTGTGAAAATCGAGGTGGTCTCTCGTGAGGTTGGTAAATATCGCCGAACTGAACTCGCAACCCGCGACCCGCGACAGTTTCAGGGCGTGAGACGAAACCTCCATCACCGCCCGCTCGACTCCCTTGTCAGCCATCATGGCCAGCAACGCCTGAAGGTCCATGGATTCGGGAGTGGTCCGCTTCACTTTCAGAGAAACGTCGGCCACCCTGTTCTCCACCGTGCCGATAAGCCCGCCGGCGATTCCCGCCTGCCGGTGAAGCGCGTCTATCAGATACGCCACGCTCGTTTTGCCGTTCGTACCGGTCACCCCGGCGAGTTTGATTTTGCTAGACGGCAAACCGTAAAACGCGGCGGAAATCAGCGCCATCGCCAGCCTTGCGTCCGGAGTCTTTATCACCGCCACGTCCGGCGGAGCCGGCACGTCCCGCTCGACCACCAGCGCGGCGGCCCCTCGCGATATCGCCTCAGGCGCAAAATCGTGCCCGTCCACGCTGTATCCCGGCACGCAGAAGAAAACGCATCCCGGAGAACACTCTCTCGAATCATACGCGGCGGACGTCACAATCGCGTCCGGGGAGCCTCCCGCAATCTGATGCTCCACTCCCGTCAAAAGACTTGATAATTTTTTTTCAATCATTCGGTATCTCCGTATCCGGCTGAAAACCGTACATTCCGCCCTCGATGTCCGCAGGCGGAACATTCATCCGCCACAGCGCCTTTTTCATTATCTCGCCCGCCGCCGGAGCCGCGACTTGACTGCCGTAGTATCCCAGCCCCCTCTGCGGTCGCTCTATCGTCACCATAACAAGAATTTCTGGATTCTCCGCTGGCGCGAACCCGACGAATGACGACACGACGTCTCGCGTGTATCCTCTTCCGTCCGTCCTCGGCATGATAGCCGTCCCGGTCTTCCCGCCCACAGCGTATCCCGGAATCCTCGCCGCCTTTCCCGTCCCCTCTTCCACCGCCCCCACAAGCATCGTCCTCATCAACTTCGCCGTGTCTTCCTTTATCACGCGACGTATCGGCTTCGGCTCGAAAGAGCTGACCACATTGCCTTCCGAGTCCACCACTTTCTCGATAACCGTCGGGTTCATCAGCATTCCGCCGTTGCACAACGCGCCCATCGCAACCGCCATCTGCAACTGCGTCACTCCTATACCGTGCCCGAACGAGTTCGTCGCGATGGTCGAGTCTCTCACCTCTGCCATCGGCGCCAAAAGCCCGTTCTGCTGATTGTTCAGCCCCAGCCCTCTGAAAGCCTTGCCGAAATGGAATCTCAGAAAAGTTTCTCTTTGCATTTCCTTGCCCATCATCAGACCGATTCTCGCCGTGCCGGAATTGTACGAATGAATCACGATGTCGTACGGGCTTAAATACGCGGGCAGTCCAACCCCGTGCGCCTCGCGGATGTTATACCCTCCCACCCTCATGCCGTCCTCGCAGAGAATCTTCTTGGCGTACGGGTCCACAATCCCTTTATCTATCGCCGCCGCAACCACAATCGGCTTCATGCAGCTTCCTATTTCGTAAATAACCCCTATGCTTCGGTTCCTGTACGTCTCTTGCGGGCATTTTTTAAAATCGTTCGGATCGCACACCGGGTAAGACGCCATTCCGAGGATGCGCCCCGTCTTCGGCTGAATCGCGATCGCGCTTCCGGCTTTAGCTCCGAACTTGTTCACAGCCTGCTCGAGCGCGTCGTACACAAAGTGCTGGACGGCAAGATTGATCGTCAGGTGCACGTCCTCGCCGTTCTTCGCCGGTTTTAGTTCGCGCGTGGAATCCGGCACATTGATGCCGCCGAGTCCCCTCTCAAGAACCACATAGCCGTTCTCGCCTTTCAACTGCTTGTTGAATATGAACTCTACGCCTGTCAGCCCGTCGCTCTCGCCCAGAAGCCCGACCACCGGCATCGCCGTCTGAGCGTGCGGATAATACCTCTTGGAATCCCTAGAAAAACCTATCCCTCTCAGGTTCAGCTCTTTCACCGCGTCAGCCGTTTTCTCCGACACGTGTCTGACCAGCCAAACACTGTTCTTCTCCGGATCCGATATCAGATTTCTGACATCGTCGCCGCTCATTCCGAGAGGGCCGCTGAGTTTTTCCACGTATTCGTCGTGATTTGTTATTTCCGAAGGGTGCGCGTAGATGGACATGTACGGCACGTCAACAGCAAGCTTGTTGCCTTCGTTATCCAGAATCATGCCTCGCCGCGCGTGCAGAGGAACTATCCGCTTCGACTGCACAAGCCTGCGTTCGCGCAGGTCGTCGCCATGCCACAACTCGACATAAATCGCCCTCGCGACCATGAAAAAATGGGCCACGACGAGCATGATAAGGACGTTGTGTATTCTTTTTCTGTTGGTCTGTGTTATAGGGGACCGGCCCATGCCTTCACCTTTTCATGAAGGCGGCGCCGGCTGCTAGAATATTCCCGCTCTGGCCCTTTGCGCTTCGCCTTCGGTTCTCAACGCCGTCTTCTGCTCGTCGTTCAGCTTCAAGTACAAAGCCTCCGCCGGCACACTCATCTCATATCCGGCGCTCGACAGCGTTTCTTGTATCCGCTTGTAGGATCTCAGACCATCGACCTGCGCTTCGAGTTTTCTAATCTCGACGTCTAACTTGTTATTTTTCATTTTGTATTCGTCAATTAGAATGTATTTTCGGTCGATGTCTATCTTCAAATGCAATGCATACACGCCCATGGCCGTCATTCCGAGAGCAATTATTATTGTGTAGAATGCTATCTTCTTGCTGTTCACCCATGTTCCGGCGTGATGCGCGCCCGGCCCCCTGTTAATCACGTTCGCGCCCTGTTGTTTGATTCGATCGTTCTTCATTGCGGCTCCTTTGTAAGTTTCCGCACTATCCTTAACTTCGCCGACCTCGCCCGCCTGTTGCGGGCGATTTCTTCTTTCGACGGGACTATCACTTTTTTATTAACCAACTCTATGCCGGCTGTCCCTTCGCCGCAAACGCAACTCTCTCTCTCCTCGTCGCAACGGCAACCCCTCGCCATCTTCCGCGTCAGTCGCTTCACAAGTCCGTCCTCGGCGCTCTGGTAAGTTATCACGCACAGAACTCCGCCCGGATTCATCAAGTCCACCGCCGCCCTGACTCCCTTTTCCACCGCTTCCAGTTCGCGGTTCGCCTCGGCTCTCAACGCCAGAAAAACCAGCGTGCTTGCGTCTCTTCCTCCGCGCGCCGGCGGCGCCGACTTCCTCGCCACCTCCGCCAGCCGCCCCGTCGTCTCTATCCTTCCGGAGCGCCTCGCGTCGCATATCCCTCTGGCTATCCTCCGAGCGTGTCTCTCTCCCCACCGGAAAAACATCTCCGTCAGCTCTTCCTCGGCGGCCTCGTTCACTATGTCCGCCGCCGTCGGTCCGGGTCCGTCAGCCCAGTATTTCATGTTCAACGGACCGTCCGAACTGAAAGAGAACCCACGCCTCGGATCCGCCAACTGTTCGGTCGAAAGCCCCAGATCCATCACCACTCCGTCCAGACCCGGCAGCCCTTCCTCTTCCCATAACTCCCGCATATCCCGGAAATTCGCCCTGTATATCCTCGCTCTCCGGTCGCCGCCGATGTCCGCCTTGAGGCTTTCAACCGCTTCGGGGTCCGCGTCCAATCCCACAACCATCCCCGTCGCGAGCTTCTCTAAAATTTTTTTTGCGAAACCTCCTCTCTTTCCCGCTGTCGCGTCGCAGTACACTCCGTCCGGCTTCACAGACAGCGCTTCTATTGTTTCCTCCAGTAAAACGGACACATGTTCAGATTTGTCTTCCAAATCGCCTCGCGCCCGTTTCGCCGGCGTCAGATGCTTATCCCGCTTTCAGTGTATGTGGCGAATATCTGCTCTTCGCGCCCTCTGGTGTCCACAAGCTGCTCGTAGTTCTTCTTCGACCACAACTGGAACGTCGCCCCGTCTCCCACCATTATCACTTCGCCAGTCCCTATCCCCGCGTAAGACCTCAACTGCTGCGGCAGCAACGCCCTTCCGCCTTGATCCAGTTCCACCTCGTGCGCGCTCCTGATAAGATGATTCCTCAACTCTATCGTCGCTTCATTCTTCGGCAACCCGTCTATCGCGGTCACAAGCCTGTCGAACACATCAGGCGGCAGACACCATATAAACTGCTTCAGAATGACTTCGTATTTAGTTTTCTTGTCGTCGAGCGGCTTCTTGACCGGCGGCTCAAGCCCCTTGGTCATCCACACCCGCTGCCCGGACTTCTTCTCGTCGCCTTCCTCTTTTGCGGACGATTTCTTTTTCTCCGCCCCCGTTGCCGGAACCGACGCCTTTTCAATCTCTCTGCCGATTGCTTTCTCTATATATTCCTTTATATCGTCGAGCGTTCCGCCTTCCGCCGCCCGCCTTCTCTCGTCCAGCCGCTTCTCATCCTATCCGCTCGCGCATCTCGAGCTTTTCCCTGAACCTGAAGGGAATGCTCAAGCGATACTTGGCATCCACTGTGTTCTTATGTTCTCCGCCGAAGTTCAGGCTTATCATGCTCTTTTCCTTTTAGAGGCCTTCGAGCCGCGAGGTTGTTTCTCTTCTTGACAACCCCGCGATTTGATATTAAACTTTTCCCACTTTTTGTATTTTATATAAATTTCAACTAAATATATTCCCACTTTCAGGTACTGCTATCGTATGTCAAAAAAAAAACCTTGTCAACCACTTCCCAAAAAATAAATAAATTAGCGATATTCGGCCATATCAGTCGTTATCCTACGCATATTTAAGAATTAGTCTTTTAATATCAAATTATAACCATATTCGCCTCGAAATGGCCATTATTGACTTTGTCATCATATTGTATGGGGAGCAATGCAACACCACAATATATAGTGGTGTTGGGCGTGTGTTAAATCACGGGATTACTAATATTCCTGTTTTCTAGGTCAAAAATATTTTTTTAAATTTATTTTTTATTTATTCTAGGGATGTATAAAAACCGCCGAAAACAATCCTTCGCGGCAGATTTCAAATAACCGCCGATAATCGCTTATTAAGGCCGAAAACAGTCAAAATCGGTCTTTGCCGCTCAATGCTCACAACATCCGCATCCATCGTCCGCTCTTGTTTAATCCACTTTCGTCGCGACGAATCCTTTATCCGAGAGCAACTTTGCGGCGGCCTCCATGTCGGAAGCTTTTTCTAAAATAAGAGAAAGAGCGCCGCCCCTCATCTCGCGCACATGCTGAACATTGATATTGCGGATATTTATGCCCGCCTCGCCGAGAGCAAGCGTGATTTCGCCGATAACGCCGGGGCGGTCCGTAACGTCCACCAGAATCTCTGACGCCGGAGCGAGTATTCCCCTTCCTTTCGCGGGCAGGCCGTCCCGGAAGCTCTTAGCGTCCGCGAACAGGCGTTCCAGCTTTTCCGGCTCGCAACCCCGCACCGCCTCCGCCACCTCCATCATCGTTCTGCCGAATCTCTCCATCACCGCGCCGATAAACTCAGGATTGGTGAGACATATATCCCGCCACATGTCCGCGCTGCCCGACGCGATGCGCGTGGTGTCCCTGAAACCTCCGGCTAACAGAGGCAGCACCTTCTCCCTGTCCGCCGAAATCTCCGCCACACAACGGGTCAGAGCCACCGCCACCATGTGCGGAAGATGACTCGATGCTGCCACCAGAAGATCATGCTCCTCCGGCGACATTATCATCACCTGAGACCTCATCGCCTCCCAAAATCTGGCCATTCTGTTCAAAGCGGAAATGTTTGTCCGGTCAGACGACGCCAGCACGCAGAGCGCGTTTTCAAAAAGAGTGTCCGTAGACGCCTCCACTCCGGATTCCTCAGACCCCGCCATAGGGTGTCCGCCCACAAAACTTACGCTGTCCGGCAAAATCGCCTCGGCATTCCTGACGATGGTCGTCTTCGTGCTTCCAACATCCGTCACTATCGCCCCCGGCTCCAGACAAACGGATATCCTCTCTATTGTCTCCGAAATCAGTCCGACAGGAGTGCAGACAACTACAAGTTCCGCGCCTCGGACGGCTTCTTCAGGTGTAGCCGCGGCTTCGTCGATTATTCCATTCCGGAGCGCGTAGCCGATTCTCTCCGGGTTTCTTCCATGCCCGGACACCCGCGAAACCATTCCGTTTTTCTTTGCCGTTTTCGCAATGGAGCCGCCGAGCAGCCCCACCCCTAATATCGCTATCTTTGAAAAATGAGTTTTATCCGTCATCTCTTACCCAATCCGCCCTATAGCGTCTCTCATCCATTTTACTGATTTCTTGAATTGCGCCGCCGGGTCGTCCCCCGGAACTCCGCACTCCATGCACAGATAGCCGTCGAATCCGCCGTTCTTCAATGCCGCCAGCGCCGGCGCGAAATCCTTTTCGCCCTGTCCCGGCAGTTTTCTGTTGGAATCCACAAGATGCACATGATCTATCCATTCAATATTGTCCGAAATCGCCTTCGCAGTGTTGTCTTCCTCGATTCCCATGTGAAACAAGTCGGCTATCACTCTAACTGCCGGACTGCCGAGCATCCTGCACGTTTCAGCAGCCTGCCCTACCGTGAGCATGAAAAACGCCTCATATCTGTTCAGAGGCTCCAGCAAAATCCTCACTCCTAGCCTTTCCGCTCTCCTTGCATGCGACTCAAGTCTTTCCGCGAACAAGCCTTTTCTTCTCTCAAAATCCCCGTGATCCGGATAAAGCGCCATGAATTTCTTCTCTCCGAATTCCGGAACTATTATAAGCCCGGCCCCATCCAGCCGCGCGCAACAGTCAATCAACTTGTCTATATCCCCGGCGGCGCGTTTCGCCTCTTCCGCGTCTTCGCTCAGGATCGTTCCCCTTATGCCCCCTCCTCCCGGACACACCGACGACGCCGTTGCCCCTTCCTCTCGCAGCGCGGCGACAACTTCGTCCAGCCGCTCTTCCAGTCCCTCGCCCCACACTTCCACCGCGTCGAAACCCCACTCCTTCGCGTCCCTTAGAAATCCTCTGAAGCCTTCGCATCCGCACAAGCCTTCCTGCAAAGATAATTTCACGAGAATATCCTCCCGAATATCAGTCTTTCATCACATGAATTCTACACCAGAGAAAAAGATTGGAAAACGCAAAATCTAAAAAGCGCCCGGCCGCGCTCCGGTTCAGGCTCCCTGAAACATTCGTTCGTCAATGCCGCGACTATTTAGTCAACGTGTATTTGCTGAAGATTATCACGCCCGCTAGTGAGAAAACCGCGCAGATTGGACCTGCCAGCAACAACCCTGTCGCCGGCCCCGCGCCGAGCCCCACGCTTGTGAAAAATTCCGTGATAGAGCGCGTTATGCCGGAAAACGCAGAGCCGGAAGCGGCGTCCAACCCGAACAACGCGAATAGCACCGCGCTTAGCGACGAGCCGATTCCCCTTGTCGTTTTCGTGAACAGACCCTCGATTCCATAGTACATGGCTTCGCGCCGGAAGCCCGTCTGCTTCTCGTCGAAATCTATAATGTCGGAAAGCACCGCGTTATATATCACCAGCATCAGCGCGATAGGGAACCCCATCAACGCGATGATTATGTGATAGAACAGTGTTGCGTCCATAAACGCGCCGGCCTTCATCACAAGCCCCTGCAATGGAGAAAAAAGCATCATCATCGCCAGCCCTGCCAGAAACAGCTTCTTCTTTCCGAACTTGTTGTAAAGGGTAAACACAAGCGGAATCGAAAGCAGCAGAACAACGAGCATCCCCGCCATTATCGCGCTTACATATCCTTCCGGTTTGTTCAATATGACAGTGCAGACATATATGGTGGAGCTTTGCAACACCTTGTATCCCAGCCAGAACGACGAGATGCTGAATATGTAAATCAAAAAATGCTTGTTTTTGAACGCCGGCGCGAGAGCCTGCATGAATGATATTTTTGCGACTTTCTCCTTCGTCACCGGCCCTTCCTTGACGGTCAGCGCGGTAAATATGATCGTCGCGAAAGAGAGAATCCCCATCGAGACCGCCATCGTCCTTATGCCGTTCGTGCCGCCGCCGGCTTTCGTCACTATCACGCCTGTCGCCACCGAGCCGATTATCAAACCCAACATGCTCGCTATCGCGTGCCATGATGAAAGCTTGACCCGGTCGTCGCTGCTCTTCGCCAATTCCGGTATCAGCGCAAGATACGGAGCCACCACGAGCGTGTACAGGAATAAGAACCCGCCGCAGGTAAACGCAAACCAAACCGCGTTCCATTTCGATTCCGACTGCAACGGAGGGAAAAACATCATTATGAAAAATATCGTCATTGGTATGGAGCCGAAAAGAACATAAGGAATCCTGCGGCCCCATCTTGTGCTGGTGCGGTCGCTCAGATAACCTACTATCGGGTTTGCCAGAGCGTCCATGAACCTTCCGAAATTAAGGGCGAGTCCGGCCAGCACGAGAGGCGCGAACGCCATAACCGCGCCCGCCGCCGCGCCTCCTTCGGTCCTCCTCGGCGCGTAGAAAAAAACCGCGTATTGGTCGAGAACCGTGTCCAGAACCATCATCCCCACGTTCGCCACGCAGTAAAGCAGGATGATTTTCATCCCCAGCGGCGTCAGTTCGCCGTTCTTGCCTTTTGTCATTTTGTTCTCCATGCGGAACCGTTTTTCGCGGCCTTCCGGCCTGATGTCCCCGCGCAAATCTTATATCTTGACGCCAATCCGCGTTTCAATCGCGGCATTTCGCCATTCAGTCGAGAATCATTCCGCGCGCTCCGCTCGACCAGTTCCGCGTGTTGTATCTAAGATAATAGAGCGAGTCGGACTCGTCGTAAGAAAGAGACATCGCGCCCCCGCCCAGTCTTGCCTGCAATCCCATCGTCTCGCTCATGATTTCGTCAGCGACCAAGTCATATCTCAGCGAATACGCGAGCCGCGCGCCGCCCTTTAAACGCATCCTGTAGTCGAAACGAAAGATGTCCCATTCATCCGAGTTGAAATCATACGAAGCTCCCGCGAAAGCATAATCCCTAGCGCCCGGCGCGATAGTCAGCCCGGCGATCGCGGTCGATGTTTCCATCCCGCTCTGTTTTGTGAACTCGGATGACGCGTCTATAAAAACCCGCCCTCCCAACGGCGCAAGCAGTCTCGCGCGGGCCGTCGTTTCATAGTGAGACTGATGCGCGGTCTGCTCATATCCGCTGACCGGAATTCCGTCGTCAACCGTCCGCGACATCTGTCTGTAGTCGGAAAAAGTGGCCGTATACGATACTCCATGAATAAAAGTCGCGCCGCCCACAGGGACAGCCCCGGTAAAAACGTATGGCTGAATTGTCAGCCTGTCCATCCTATCCGAGCCGAGCCGCAATAATCCTGACGATGTCACGGTCCATGCGTTGTTGTCTTTCGATCTGGAGGCCACCATCCCGGCGCCGAACTTGGCTCCGGGCAGCGCCATCGCCACCGGGTCCAGCGTTGCTATCACATGCCCGTATCTTGCTCTTGTTTTATAGTCGCTGTCTCCGGCGGCGGGCAATCGGGTCGTCAACCCTCCGTTCGCGGCGTCGGCGTAATAACCCCTGACCCTTCCCGCTTCCCTCCACAATGTTCCCTCCGCCGTAATCGCGCGGCGCGATCCGGAATAGTTCTCGCCGCTCAGCTCGCTTCCGTAGTCATGCGTGGAGCGCGCGTATGAAACCATGAACTCGTTTCTGCTGTCCGTGAATCCGAATAACGCCGCGCTTCCGTTTCTCTGTCTCTCGTCGCCTCCGCCGGACGCGATTATCCCGAAACTTGCGAATGATCGAAAATGCGTCAGCGCCGGGCTGGCTAAAGAAAACCCTTCATCCTTCGTGTGGATGTACTCCACATCGATATATGTCGCCGAGCGGGGAGCATTCTGCAACCATACGGTCCCTTCGAACCGGGTGGACATAACGCCGCCGGAATCGGATATTTCCAACCCTCGCAGCGAAGCGGTCCTTCTTCTTAAATCCGGCCCGTCGGCCATCAGCGCCGAACTGTAATACTGCTTTCCGCCTTTTTCGATGTATGTGGCGTCGTACAGAATGAATTTTCCCGACGATTGATAGTACAATTCATAACACAGCGCCACATCTTCTTTCGAAATCGGCGGAAACGCCGGAGCCTCGTCCATTCCCCGAAGCGCCGGAGTGAAACGACCCAACTCCAAATCGAGCGCCACAGGCGCGCGCCCCTCTCTCTCCGGAAACACCAGCGCCTCCGCAAACTCCGCATTGATTATCACTTCGCGCGCCGATATCCGTTCCTCCTTGTCGGCGCCGGCCATGTCGTCCATGAAAAACATTCCCCATCCGCTGCGATACGCGTAATACAGCGAAACATTCCCTTCCGCCCTCAGCGTGTTGCTTCTGAAATCAAAAACCACCCTGTCCGCCGTCACTCTGTATCCATCCCCGTCCACGACTGTCTTCAGCCACGAGACGGCAGTCTGTTTTTCGATATCGTAAATAATCTCCTTGGACTCCATCCGTATTGAATATTCCGCCGCCGCAAACGCCGCGCGCGACGCGCAGACCGATACGGCAATAGCGGCAATAACGCGCAACCACTGCACAATTCTCATTTTTCTTCCCTTTGGCGGACAGGGCGGCGGAAGCCGCGCGCAACCGCGCGGCAGAATAATACCCGCGATCCGGAAACCGCCTCCATATCATTAATTGTTAGACTTTATTTAAGAAGCCCCGCGCGCCGCGCTTGTTCCGTCGGCGCGCGCGGCGTTACTTCACTAACCCGCTAGTCTTCAATACCGCCCTTAGCTCCGCTCGCTTCTTTGCGTCCATCCTCACAAGCGGAAGCCTCGGAGCAGGGTCGGCCATCCCCATCATCCCCATCGCTTCTTTCACTGGAATCGGGTTGGTGTCCATATCCATAGCCTTCATAAGCGGCAGCAACTCGTAATACAATTTAATCCCTTTTTTCAGATCGCCGGAAGCGAGGAAAGAAATCATCTGCGCATGCTTTTTCGAAGCGATGTTCGCCACCACCGAGATACACCCGACAGCTCCCAGCGCCATAAGCGCCGGAGTCCACGTGTCGTTCCCTGACAGGATTGAAACCGCGCCGCTCGTTCTCTGCAGCACTTCAGCCGTATAATTTATCCCGCCGCTCGCATCCTTTACCGCCACGAAATTGCCGACTTTCGCCAACGCCACGACCGTCTCAGGCTCGATAGTCACCCCGGTTCGCCCTGCATGGTTGTACAATACGATAGGAATATCCACTTTCTTCGATATTTCCGCGAAGTGCGCGAAGATACCTCTTTGTCCGGGTTTATTGTAGTAAGGAGCTATCAACAAAGCCCCGTCGGCTCCCACTTCCGCTGCGTGTTTCGTTAACTGCGCGGCCTCCCGCGTGCAGTTCGACCCTGCTCCCGCTATCACCGGAATCCTTCCCGCCGCCTGCTCGACCGTTATCTCCACAACCCTCATGTGCTCTTCGTGCGTAAGCGTGGGACTCTCACCGGTCGTGCCCGTCGGCACGACGCCGTTTGTTCCGTGTTTAACGTGCCAATCGATCAGTTGCCTTAGCTTCTTCTCGTCTATCTTTCCGCCATTGAATGGTGTTATAAGCGCCGCGATGCTTCCTTTAAACATACCTAAACGCCTCCCGTCAAACCCGCGCGGTTTCGTCTCCGCGCATAGATGCTCTCCTGATTTTCTCAAATAACTCGCTCTTTTTCAATCTTTATCTTTAATTGATTTCATAACCGATAATTAAAATATTTTTGTCGCCGCGCCCCATGAGGCATATAATCGCACATGTAGACGCATGGGACTGAACATCTCGCGTCCATTATCGGAGGTTATGCTTTATGAACGCTGCTGAACTCAAATTCAAAGATTGTTACGCATTAAGAGACCTTCCTTATTTCAAATTAAACGAGCGCGGAAAAATCGCTCTCAACCTTCCGGACGCGCCGCCGATAGTCGATATGCACACGCACCTCGGTTTCTATTTTCTTGCCGCGCCCCCAATCGATTACCACCGAAAAACTCCCAGCGTAAAACACAACTTCCCAGAACGCCGCGCGGCTCTCGACCTCTCCGTTTACTCCGGCGTGAACCTGACGCAGGTCCGCCGCAACGGCATGTTCTCCGATTACTCCACCACTCTCTTCTCGAACAAAGGCCCCAATGCAACCTACACCGTCCCGAACCTGATAGCGGAGATGGACAGAGCCGGCGTTGAAAAGAGCGTCGTTCTAGCTCTGGACTTGCGGTTCGGCTCGGACATTTCCGGCGCTTATCTCGACTGCACGGCGGGCGAGGACAGGCTAATTCCCTTCTGCGGCGTCAATCCCTTCAGCGCAAATTGGGAAAAGAAAATGGACGACTGTGTCGAGCGCGGCGCTCGCGGCCTCAAGGTTCACCCTTACGCCCACATGGCCCCCCCAAGCCATCCTAAAGTTATGAAACTCCTCGAACGCTGGAATAAAACAGGCTTGCCCGTTCTATTTCACACTTCATACAACGGCCTTGAACCTTCCTTCCTGAGAAAATTCTCTGGAATGGAATTCTATGAGGAACCGATAAAAAGTTTCCCCGAAACCAACTTCGTGCTTGGACATGCGGGAATGAACTTCTACCCTGAAGCGATCAGTCTTGTGAAAACTTATGAAAACGCTTGGCTCGAAATCGACGGCCAACCCCCTCACCAGATTCAGGACATGATCGAACAGGTTGGATCGGAGCGCATGCTGTTCGGCACGGACTGGCCGTTTTATCCGCTGGTCATGCCTCTGGCAAAAACGCTCATCGCCACGGAAGGCGAGCCTGAAGCGCGCAAAAACATTCTTTCCGCCAACGCATACCGCCTGTTAGGTTTGGATAAGTGATTATCGGCTGATACTCGCGCGTTGGACTATTTCGCTTGCCCGGCAATAAGCCCGATGATGCGGTAGATTAGTTTCGCGGACAGGAAATCCGACCTGAAATCGCCGGGTATAGGGCAAAGCTCCACGAGGTCAAAAGCGACCGGTTTCGACAGCGCGCAAAGCCTCTCGATGAACTCCAGAGTCCATCTCCACGAAAGCCCGCCGGGTTCGGGAGTGCCCACCGCCGGAGCCTCGGCCGGGTCTATTCCATCAAGGTCTATAGTGAGATACACGCGGCCTTTCACGCTGTCCAGAATATCATCTATGGACACTCGCCCCGAATGAATCGCCACCGCAGTGAACATCCTTATCCGAGGCTCCGATTCAGCCGTCCTGAACTCCTCCGCGCACCCGCTTCTGATTCCCACTTGAAGCGCTTGCGCCAGGCCGGGGTCAATCTCAAGAATCCTCCTCATGACCGAGGCGTGACTGTGTCTGTCTCCGTCATAGCTGTCTCTCAGGTCTGCGTGCGCGTCAATCTGAACAACCGTCAGGTCGGGATACAGTTCGAGCGCGGCGGCTGCGGGAGCTAAAGATATCGAGTGTTCGCCGCCGATAAATACCGGAGTCGCCCCGCGCCGCATCGTTGCAGCGGCGGCGGCTCTTGCGGCAGTATCGAACTTCTCATAGCCGCCATCGCAAAAAGCATCCAGCGACCTGTCGGTGGCTATGCCTTTCTCCACTGCGGACCGCCCCAACTCGAAATCGAACAACTCCACCTGATGAGACGCCTCTAATATAGCTTCCGGACCGAGCGCGGTTCCCTTCCGGTATGATGTCGTCTTCTCGAAAGGAGCCGTGAACACGACGAACTCCGAGCTTTGCGGGTCGCTGTATTCCGGAGGCAAAGACAAAAAATTGTCGAACTCTCCGGGATCACACTCAAGTTGATCCAATTTATTTTCCACTATGCCCTCCCGAAAGCACAACTTTCTTCTTTGCTCCATCGCTAATAATCAAGCTTGCGTCAATTCCGCATTGCCGGTAAAAATAAACGGCGGCTCCATTGTAGTCGGAACCGCCGCGAAAATTCATTCTTCGGGCATCTTATTCAACCCGGCTTTCCGGCCGATCTTTGAAACCTGTTCCTGTCTCCGCAAACTATCGAACGAGATTCAACTATATCTTTAGGATAATCCTCTCCACGTGAAAGAAGTTTATGCTCATACCTCAGCGGGCTTAGCTGTTTAACCACGAAATCGACAGCTTTCGTATCATCGAAATCCTTGCATGAAAAAACATCCAGCACAAAAAAGTTCTTTTCCGGATACGTATGCACCGCTATGTGGCTTTCAGCGATGATGACAAACCCGGACACTCCCCATACTGGGTCGCCGGCTCCTAGGTATTTCTGCACGTGGGGAGGCATAATTTTCGTCATGCCTATAACTTCGGGGAATTTGTCGAGCATTCCGTAAATATGCCCGACGTTTCCGAGGCGCTTTTTAGGCGCTTCGTAACCTTCGAGAATCAGGTGAGGTCCATACATCTTATAAAAATCCCCCCTTTACACTATATTTGACCATTTTTGAGTATGGTCAAGCGACACTATTGTATACTATAATGATTCATTATTCTGAAAAGTCAACTACCTTGAGATTAATATTTTTGCCTCACTCATCGCGCCCGTTTTTTAAGAATCGTTATGGGATGAAACGAATATTTTTAAATGTTCGCGTGAAAAGGATTTTTATCATAATATTTCCCAATCGGCACATTTTAAGCCCAGACGATATCCGACAAAATTTTCTCCCGGGATTTGAAAATCGCTAAATTTTCAATAAACAGCCTTGTTTTTTTAGCGCAAAGCCCTAAAATTTTTTCAATGCGTTACATATAATCATCCGGTCGGTTGTCCCCGGCGGACAACCGAAGGGGTGAACTTACACAAGGAAAGACAGATGAACATCTTATCCGACAAAACATTTCATAAGCGTTTGTATCTTCTTTTCACGCTCATGATGCTGATGATGATGGCGGCTCCCAAGATATCCACCCTGCTTGCCGAGCAGAAAATCGGAACAAACGGCTCGCAGTCGATAATCGAGCGGACAGGGTCTCAAATCACTCTCACAAAATTCAGGGGCGACGGTCAATTTGTCATAGCGGGGCAGAAAGCGCCGATACCTCTGACCGTCATGGCGCTGGAAGACGGCCATCCGGCCACGGGTATCACAATATATTTCAACGTCGTCGAAGACCCTTCAAAAGGAAACGGAACAAACCTTGCTAATGCGGAGATTGAGACCAACTCTAAAGGAACGGCTTCAACGGACCTCGTTTTAGGAGAAAAAGAAGGAAAATATATCATTCAGGCAACAGTTCTTGGGAACGAGTCCGAAGAACCGAATGTGTATTTTCATATTTCTGGAAAGAGCAAAAATTGGGTGTTTTTCCTGATAACAGGCCTGCTTGGAGGCCTCGGGCTATTTCTTTTCGGAATGGACATGATGGGAAACGGCCTGCGCGACTGGGCGGGCGACCAGATGAAAACCATCCTCGGCGCGTTGACCAAACACCGCGTTTATGGATTGGTCGTGGGAATGGTTGTTACAGCGGCAATGCAAAGCTCCAGCGCGACCACAGTGATGCTAGTGGGATTTACTAACGCCGGACTGATGAGCCTGCGTCAAGCTATAGGAGTTATTCTCGGAGCTGACATAGGAAGCACTATAACAGCTCAGATAGTCGCATTTAAATTCACAGATTATGCGTTAATGTTTATAGGCGCAGGATTCATTCTACAACTCGCAGCAGGAAAAAAAGACAACGTTCTTTATTTGGGGAAAGTCATTCTCGGATTCGGCATACTGTTTTTCGGTTTAAAAGTAATGGGCGACGTGATGAATCCTCTGTGCGAATTTCCGCCTTTTGTCGACATGATGGCAAAAACAGAGAATCCTTTTATAGCATTGCTAGCTTCAACAATCTTCACATCAATAGTGCAAAGCAGTGGCGCAACGACAAGTCTCGTTGTGGCTCTGTCTTCTCAGGGCCTTATAACAATGAACGCGGCGATTCCTTTGATATTCGGCGCAAATATCGGGACCTGTATTACAGCCGCTCTTGCCACTATCGGCACAACTTCAAGAGAAGCCAAGCGTGTGGCAATAGCTCATTACTCTTTCAAAATTCTTGGCGTGATAATATTTTTCTTTCTTATAAAACAGCTTGCATTTTTGGTTCAGAATATTTCGATATGGACGACAAATGCCACTTGGAATACTGTTACTAATCCGGACTACTTGCCTAGGCAAGTCGCGAACGCGCATACAGTTATTAATGTCGCATTAGCTCTGCTCTTCCTGCCTTTTACTCGGCAACTTGAAAGAATCATATATTTAATTTACCCCGAAGAAAAAACGCCTCCGCAGAAGAAATTCGGCCCGAAATACCTCGACCCGTTCCTATTGGACATCCCCGAACTTGCTCTACGGCAAGCCCGCAGGGAACTGCTCCGCATGTTCAAACACACACAGCGCATGATAGACGACATCATGACCGCCTTCAGGGAGCGCAACATCGAGTTCGTGGATCAGGCTATCGAAGTGGACGAAAAGGTGGATATCCTCGAAGTGTCCATCAAGGACTATTTCACACAACTTGCGCAGCGAAAATCATCCGAGACCCAGTCGAAACGGCGCATTGAGATGTTCTTCCATGCGGACGAACTGGAAAAAATCGGCGACATCATCTCCAAAAATATCATGCCGCAGATATCCCAACTGGTCGAACACAAACTCTATTTCAGCGAAGAAGGCTGGAAGGAGCTTAACAGATTCCACGGGCTTGTCGGAGAGAACTTCGAGCGCGCGATGGAAGCGTTCCGAAACAACGACCTTAAAGCGGCTGAGGAAATAGTCAGGGATAAACAGCGGCTTATCAGATATTACAAAAACCTTCAGATGGCGCACCTCGAGCGCCTCTGCTCTCAGGACGACGACACATCCAGAACCAGCCAGATACACCTCGACATCCTTGGAAACCTGCGCGGAGTGAACAGCCACATAACCAACATCGCAATCAACATGCTCGAACACGCCCGCGCCACCGGAGACCCGAATTCCCACCTTGAAACTGAGGATATTGAGGACATTGAGGAACTCGGCTCTTATGAGAAAAGCGTTTTAAAATCGATTAAACACGACGAAAACGAGAAGGATTCCGACGATTTTGACGACTGAAAACGCGGAGACAGGCGTCAAGCTGTCCTTCGAAAATGAAGTCAACACACATAAGCCACATGCCGTCCGATCCCAGTCGCGCTACGTTATGAATACAAGTTGAACTATTTCTTCTCTTGTCATATAACTTCTTAAAAGTCTGAACTTTCGGAGAATACGATGAATATTTTATGCGTGGTCCCGGCGAGGGGGGGCAGCAAAAGGCTTCCCGGCAAAAACATAATGCCGATTTCCGGCAAACCTCTCATAGCTCACACTTTCACGCACGCCAAGGCGTCCAAGCTTATCGACAGGCTTGTGTGCTCGACGGACGACGAGAAGATAGCAGCCGTCGCAAAGGCCGAAGGGGTGGACGTCTTAATGCGCCCGGCCGAGATATCAGGCGACACCGCTGCGATTGAAGACACATTAAGACATGTCGCCCGGACGCTCGCACAGAGAGACGGCTGGCGCGCGGACATCGTTACCATGCTCCTTGCCAACGTCGCTTACAGACGGGACGGGCTTATCGACGAAACGATTCAGAAATTGATTGACGACCCATCCCTGACATCCACGCTGTCGTGCTTCAAGGTGAACCAACGCCCGGAATGGATGTTCAAGCTTGACGGGCCTGCGCTCAAACTAGTCAACGAATGCAAGTTCTACAGGCAGCAGGACCTGCCTGATTACTATCTGCCGGACGGCGCGGTCATCTCTCTGCGCATGGAAACTCTGAAAAAAACAGAAGGGCTTTCGGGCGCGTACAAATATCTTGGGGAAAGAATCGGCCACGTGATTCAGGACAGGATGTTCGGGATTGAGGTTGACCATCCCGACGACGTGGACGCAGCGGAGATTCTCCTTAAGATGATGAGCGACCGGGACGCGAGGAACAAATAAAGATGAAGGTTCTTTTCATCAATCCGACGATTCGGGAATGGGCGGCTCCGAACTGTTTCCCGTCCGGCTTGGGCTACATGGCCGCAACCTTGACTGATGCCGGCCATGAAGTTGAGATTTACGACATGAACGCGCTCCGTCCCTCGCGCGAGGACAGGCTGAAGTTCTTTGAAAAAGCAGACTACGACATTGCAGGCGTCGGAGGGATAATAACCGTTTACAAAAATATTAAGAGCGTCGTTTCTGAACTTAAGGCGGCGCATCCCGACAGACCGGTCATAATGGGCGGAAGCTGCGCGACTTCCTCGCCCGAAGTCATGATGAACAACACGCCTGTCGATTTTCTTTGCGTGGGAGAAGGCGAAGAGACGATTGTCGAATTGGCAAACAATCTTGAGCGGGGCGGAGATGTCTCCTCCATTGCCGGGCTGTGGCGGCGAGAGGACGGAGCGGTCGTCGCGAACAAGCCCCGCTCGCCCATCGCCGACCTTGATTCGCTTCCATTCCCTAAATGGGAGCTTTTCCCGATGGATGTTTACTGCCGAAATCCGATAGGCGCGGTGAACGTGAATAAATGGGTCGACGGAGGCGCTGGCGGCGGGGACATTCCGCGCTCGATGAATCTCACTCCAAGCAGGGGGTGCGCCTATAAATGCATCTTCTGTTATCACGACTTCATGGGAGCAGGATTCAGGCGGCGGCGAGCCGCAGGAATTTTTGAGGAAATCATGGCGCTTAAAGAGCGCTTCGACGTCAAATATTTCCATTTCACGGACGACTGCTTCATCACTGACAGAAAGAACGTGCTCGATTTCTGCGACCTGCTGATGAGGGAGAACGCGGGGATTGAATGGGGTTGCGCCGGACGCGCCAACCTTATGACGGAACCGCTGATCGCAAGAATGCGCGAAGCGGGATGCGTCCTGCTCGGCTATGGCATAGAATCAGGAAGCCCGCGCATACTCAAAAACATCAAGAAGCAAGTGACTGTGGAACAGGCGAGGAACGCGATCAAACTGACTCAGAAATATATGGGATGGGCGGACTGCTCGCTTATCGCGGGTCTGCCCGGAGAAACGCGGGAAACGGTGCGCGAAACCATAGATTTCTGCAAAAGCTGCGACTTGAATCCCGAAGTCATTTTCTTTGCCACCCCATACCCCGGAACCGAGCTTTTCAATATCGCGATGCGCGAAGGAAAAATTCCCGACATGGAAAAATTCCTTCTTTCTCTCGGAGAACAGGGCGAGCAGATATTGGTGAATTTCACTGATTTCTCCGACGAAGAACTCAGAAAAATCAAAGAGAGCATGGTGGTGGAACTTAACGCTTGGAACAAGATTTCTCACGGAAAGCCGCAGGAATAGCCTCGGATTTGCCGAAAGGCTGACAACATCGCAGGAGACCGGGATAATGAATAGCCGTTCGGCTATACAACCCGGTTGAATATCTTCTTCAGTTCCCACATCCCGCCGATATTCCGGTTGATTATCTCGAAACCATTTTTCTCGAAGACGCGAATCATCGGTGTGTTCTCAGCGAGCGCTTCGGCGGTCAGTCCGAGAAGTCCCTGCCGGGCCGCGAGCAGGTTAAGATAATCCAGCAGCGTCGTCCCTATCCCCATGTTCTGATGCTCGTCATCTACCGCGAAAGCCACCTCGGCGGTATGCGCGTTGTCATAAATGTAATACTGCCCCATGCCGACAATTCTCTCTTTTTCGCCTTCCTGCACGGTGGCGAGTATAACCATCTCTTTTGTGTAATCTATTATGACGAATTCCTGAAGCCTTTCGTGAGGCATGTCTTTGCGTTGAGAGACAAACCGCCTGAACATGCTTTTGTCGGACAGAGAGTAGAAGAAATCCTTCAAAGACGACTCGTCGCTCATTTTGACCGGCCTGAGAAGAAGCTCCAAGCCTCCGCGAGTGCGTCTGACAACTTCAAGCTCTTCCGGATATATTCCCGGTTTGCCGGGTATGTACGCTTGGTCTCTGTATATGAGATTATTCTTTTTTGCCTGTTCGATGAGAGGTTCGCGAAAATCGGGGTGGGCAATGGCTATCAGAGACATTGCGCGCTCTCTTATGTTTTTACCGTGCAGATATGCGATTCCATATTCTGTGACTACGTAATGAACGTCGCCACGGCAGATGGTGACGCCGGCGCCTTCGGAAAGGAAAGGAACTATGCGCGACACCTCTCCGTCGCGGGCGGTGGATTGAAGAAGGAGAATTGTTTTGCCGCCGGGAGCCATTACCGCGCCTCTCATGAAGTCCGCGCTGCCGCCGATCCCGCTGTAAAAAGTCTTGCCTATGGAGTCTCCTGTCGCCTGCCCCGACAGGTCAATTTCCAGCACGCTGTTTATGGCTGTCATGTTCGAGTTGCGGGCAATAACCATCGGGTTGTTCACATAGTCTATCGGTCTGAATTCGATTCCGGGATTGTCGTGTATGAACTCGTAGGTTTCTTTGTGTCCCATGCAGAACGAGGCGACGGTTTTTCCCCTGTGAGCGGTCTTCTTCGAGTTGTTAATGACCCCATCCCGCATCAGCATCGCCATGCCGTCCGTAAGAAGTTCAGTGTGAGCGCCGAGGTCTTTCTTTCCGCTGAGACCGGCCATTATCGCGTTGGGAACGCTGCCATACCCGACCTGAATGGTGTCTCCGTCCTGAACGATGCGGGAAACGTAGTCGCCGATTCTTGCCGCTATGTCGTCGGGAACTTTCGCATCGAACTCCAGAAGCGGCTCATCCCGCGCCACCATGAAATCGACATCGCGAGCGTTAATAAAAGTGTCGCCGTGCACGCGGGGCATTCTGGGATTTAGCTGGACGATTCGCAATGGGGCGCTCTCGAACGCCGCCTTTGTTATGTCGACGCTGACGCCGAGGCTCATGTATCCGTGTTCGTCGGGCGGGGAGGCTTGAACCATCGCCACGTCTATGGTTATAAGTCTCCGCCTAAGCAGGTCCGGAACTTGAGAGAGAAATATCGGCGTGTAATCCGCCATTCCCTGATTGACGCGGTCCCTCGTGGTGTCTCCTATGAAAAAAGAGTTGTGTCTGAAGTTGGACTTGAATTTCTCGTCCGTGTACGGGGCTATTCCGAGAGACCATACCTGAAAGACTTCGGCGTCAAAAAACGCCTTGGGGTTTTCGTCTACGAACCTTATCAGAGCGCCCGCCAGATATTGAGGCTCTCCGCAAGCGGTTCCGATGAAGATGCGGTCGCCTCTGTTTATGCGCCCGAATATCTCTTTTTCGTCCGCAAATTTTCCGGGATATCTCGCCTTAAGGTTTTCGATGTCGAAGCCGCAATTGTCGGTCATAGAACAGTTCCCCCCCTAAAGCGGCTCGGTCCGGCCGCCAGCCGTCATTTACGGTCTCTTCTTTTTCCATCTCTTGTGCCACCAAAAATACTCGGTAGGATGCTCCCGCGCAAAAGCTTCGAGAACGTCGTTGCACCTTTGTGTGTTATACGCGATGTCGGCTTGCCAGTCTCCTGTGTTCCTCATCTGAATCGGCTCTTTGATATACAGGGTTATCGTCCCATCGGGATTTCGCGCCGGGAATCCGGGAATGACCGGAATCCCGCGGGTCATGGCTATCTCCGAAGGGCCGGTCGCGGTGCAGGCTTCCCTGCCGAAAAAACTCACGAACACGCCCCTGTTCGAATTCTGGTCAGCCATCAATCCGAGGATTTTATTCTGGTCCAACTGCCTGAAGCATTCCTCTTTTACGCCGCGCTCCCTGAAAATATATTCGTTTCCCCATTTGTTTCTTGTCTCCATCATGAATTTAGAGAAAAGAGCGTCTTTCTGAGCGCGCACGACCGCGACTATAGGGTAATGGTAAATGCCCAGCCGCGCTCCGACAAGCTCCCAGCTCCCGAAATGCCCTGCCAGCGACACTATGCCTTTGCCCTGCTGGTGATGGGTTCTGATAATCCAGTCGGGGTCGTGGAAGTTGACCTTTTTCTCGATCCATTCCTTGCTTTTGTGCGGAATCATGAAGAATTCGGCGAGATTCATGCCGTAGTTGATATAAGTCCTATGGAGAATGTCGTCGATTTCCTCCGGCGATTTTTCCGCGCCGAAGGCTATCTCCAAGTGTTCCCGCGCAAGCTTGCGGAATCTGGGCAGCCGCTTTTCGGCTATCAACGCGAGTTTCACACAGACGCCGTAAGTGAGCTTTTCCGGCGCTATGGACGCTATTTTACCCATAGCGAAAACCGCCGCCCGCAATAAAAAATACTTTATGCGTTGGCGCGCGGGCATTTCTCTATTGTCTTTTCTTCGGAGTTCCTTAAGGTCTTTGTTTACTTGATGGGCGCTTGCGTCCGGCAACGCGGCGGCCGCTTCCCGTCCATTGTTTTCAGTCATCTTGAAATTTTCCTTTTTAATTATAATATAGCCTCTTGCGCTTTTTTTTTGAATTCCCGGCGCAATCTAATCCGACGTTCATCGGTTCTATTCTCCCGGCAATTGGCGCAAACCCTTTATCGCGCGCGCTTTTTGTTCTATTATTTATAAAAGAGAGTTCATTATTCGTTGTCCGGCGACCGACTGATGTTTAAAAAAAAGATACTATTCATATCAGACAGAGACGGAATGGACAGGCGCAGCGACGCGGTGTTCGGGCTTGTCTCAGGAATGGACAGGGATAGGTTTCAGCCTGTTTTTCTAGACCTTTCGGACGGAGTTATGGCTGGCCGCATGGAGCGGGCAGAAATAGATGTCGCGAAGATAGAGATAAACCCCGAGCTTATGAACTTGAAAGAAGGCGTTTTTTTCAGGCCTTCCGGGCTAATAGACATCTACAGATCGCTTCCGGTGATAGGCCGGGCGGCGGCGCTTATGAAGGAAACGAAGCCGGCGGCTGTGTACACCGCTTCCGCGCTGTCTCACATAGTCGGAGCTGTTGCAGGCAGGCTCGCCGGGGTTAAAGTCGTCTGGCATTTCAGAGACTATATCCGGCCTCCGATGAGCCTTGTTTTCACAAGCGCCGCGCTGTGGGGGCCGAGCAAAATCGTGTGCAATACGAATCTGTCGGCAGGTCAATTCGGCAATTCTTCCCGAGTCGTAGTCGTGCCGGACGGCGTTGACATGGAGATAGTGCGCACGCGAAGGCGGTGGGAATCAGTGCGGGACGCGCTCGGAGCGCCGCTCGACGCGCGCGTTGTCTGCGCGGCTCCGTCTTCTGCGGACTTCGACACGGCGGACATTTTCATGGAGGCGGCCGCTCTCACTCTTGAAAAGACTTCCAACATCCATTTCATTTTTGCCGCAGACTTTTACTCTTCATCCGAAATGGTAAAAGAGGACGTGGAAGCAGTGGCCGAAGACATCGGAATCGCTGAACATGTGACGGTGGCTCAGGTGCGCGACGACAGATACGACATTATCGACACGTCAGACGTTTATGTTTGCGCATCCTGCTCTCGCGATTCGGACGCTCTCGAAGCTCTAGACGCGATGGCTCTCGGAAAACCGATTGTCGCCACAAGATGCGGAGCGATTCCGGAATTGATAAGGCATGGGGAATCCGGGATTATTATTCCGCCGGGGAACTCGGCGGCGATGGCGGGCGCTCTGGTGGAGATGCTGGAGAATCCGGACGTGACGAAGGTTTTCGGCGACAACGCCGCCGACGCCGTACGGGAGCGCCACATGATGGACTCCCACATCAGGAGGATAGAGGATATTCTCTGGAGGCTTTGATGAAGGTCGCTCTGGTCCACGAGTTCCTCGTGACATGGGGAGGCTCGGACCTAGTTGTCAGGGAATTCGCGGACGTGTACCCGGAAGCGCCGATTTACACCGCGCTCTATGACCGCGCGGCATTGGGCGACCGGTTTTCTGATAGGACGGTCATCTCCTCATTTCTGCAGAAAGCCCCATTTGCTCTAAAAAAGCATCGCCTGTTCATGCCGTTTTTTCCTATGGCGTTCGAGAGCTTCGACTTGAGCGGATACGACGTGGTTCTGAGCAGCCACCACATGTCGGCCAAAAGCGTGATAACTCCGGCGACGACATGCCACGTCTGTTTCGTCCACACACCGATGAGATACGCTTGGGATTTCTACCATGAATACATAGCCGGGTTCGGCAGGGTCTCCCGATGGCCGATGCGGCTGCTGTTCCACTACCTCAGAGCGCACGATGTCGCCGCGGCGAACCGTGTGGACTGGTTTGTCGCCAATTCTCGAAATGTCGCCCGACGCATAATGAAACACTACAGAAGAGAAGCCGCGGTGATACACTCTCCGGTGCAAGCGTCCAGATTCGCGGTTTCGGACGGGGTTGAAGACTACTACCTTGTCGTTTCTCGACTCGTGCCGTACAAGCGCGTGGACTTGGCGGTCGAGGCGTTCAACAGGCTGGGACACAAGTTGCTTATCGCAGGTTCAGGGCCGGAAATGGAAAGGCTTAAATCCAAAGCCAAGCCGAATATAGAGTTTCTGGGATTCGTGCCGGACGAAAAAATACCTGATTTGTATTCGAAATGCCGCGCGTTCATTTTTCCGGGCGAAGAGGACTTCGGCATCACACCACTGGAGGCGCAAGCATCGGGCCGGCCCGTCATCGCGTATGGAGCGGGAGGCGCGCTCGAAACGGTGGCGAGCAGCGCAACCGGCGCGTTTTTCGACCGGCAAACTCCAGACGCGCTCGAAGAGGCAGTGCGGCGTTTCGACTGGCAGGCTGTGGATCCGCAAAGGATACGCGCCCACGCGGAGACTTTCGACGTCTCCGTTTTCAAAAGAAAAATCGCGGACTTTGTGGAAGAAAAACACCGCCTGCGCAAGGAGAGCGCGGGATGAGAAGGTCGTCTCCCGCGAATGTTTTTCAAGGGGCCATGCTAGCCTTGCGCGCGGTCGCCGATGTGGCGTGTTCAGTCGCGACTTTCATCATCGCGTATCAAATAAGATTCGCGGAGATATCTAAAGAAACCGAGATTCCTCCACAGGAAAACTATATCGCGTTAGCGATTCTTTTCACCGTTCTAAACATTTATTTCATGGCTGTGTCGGGCATGTACAGGCCGATGCGCGGAGCTTCCCGTATCGACATCGTTTTCGGAGCCATCCGGGCTTCCTCAATCAGCCTCGTCATTCTGCTGGCTTTATCTTTCTTCTACCGCGACTTTTCATACTCCCGGCTGACGATAGGTTACGCGGCGATTATCGGCTACATCCTTCTTTCATCGGGCAGGATCGTCGTTGTGTCTTTCGAGCGCGCCCTGCTTCGAAGGGGTAAAGGACAGAAAAGAGTCCTCCTGATAGGAACAGGCCGGAATTTTGAGAGGATCGCTGAAAAGTTCACGGGCAGGGCCGACCTCGGCTACAAACTTGTCGGCTACGTTGAAGAAGAGAAAGCCGGCGCGCTCGGAAGCGCGCCTCTGCTCGGCTCTCTGGACGAAATGGAAGAAATCATAGTCACGCATGGGATAGACATGGTGGTGGTTTCCCTTGAGTCAGGCTACCACGACAGGATGAAAGACATAGTGGATTTGTGCGACAAGCGGGCCATCGAGTGCCTGATAGACCCCGACATGGTAGAACTGCTGGTCGGGCCGAGATTTTTCGAGGAGGTTTGCGGCTCTCCTCTAATCCGAGTCAAAGGGCTGCGAATCAGGGGGTTCAACGCGGCCGTCAAGCGGGCTGTGGATATCGCTATCTCCATACCGGCGCTGATAGCTCTTTCTCCCTTCTTTTTCCTTGTCGCGGTTCTAATCAGGATGGATTCGCCCGGCCCGATATTCTACATGCAGAAAAGGGTCGGCATGGACGGACGCGTGTTCTGGATGTTCAAATTCAGGACGATGAAAGCGGAGGCGGAGTCCGGCCCCGGATGGTCGAAAGAGGAAGACCCGAGGGTAACCCGGTTGGGAGACATGCTCCGCAAGTCGTCCCTCGACGAAGTCCCCCAGCTTATCAATGTGCTGAAAGGCGAAATGAGCCTCGTCGGGCCGCGACCCGAACGCCCTTTCTACGTCGAGAAATTTGAAAAAGGCATCCCCCGTTACATGGAGCGCCACAAGGTAAAATCCGGAATGAGCGGATGGGCGCAGGTGAACGGCCTTCGCGGCGACACTTCTATTTCCGAACGCCTTCAATACGACCTCTACTATATCGAAAACTGGTCTATCTGGTTCGACTTTAAAATCGTAATTCTCACAATTTTCGACATTATTGCGACGGTAAAAAATGTGGCGCTGAAGAAATAGCCGGGGCCGCGCCGCTCGGTCTGAGTTTGACCAGAATCGCCCCCTGCCGCTAGAATGCGCTTTGCCTATTATGCCCTGCGCCGGGAGGATTTATGCCGAAAGGGAAAACAGTCAAGAGTAAACCGAGAGCGCCTATGGTGGCGGCCGTCAGCCTCGGCTGCCCGAAAAACACAGTGGACACCGAAGTGATGCTCGGAGCGCTAGCCGTCGCCGGATGCGACTTCTCCGCCGACCCCGCGTCCGCGGACATCATAATCGTCAACACATGCGGATTCATCAAGCCGGCGGCGGAAGAGTCGGCGTCGGTCATCGGCGAGATGGCGGAACTGAAACGCGCCCGCCCCGAGATAACGCTGGTGGTGGCCGGATGCCTCGCGCAAAAAGAGCGCTCAGCCCTCTCGAAATCTTTCCCTGAAATCGACCTGCTCATAGGAACGTCATCATATCCGAAGATTGTCGATTTGCTGCAAAGCTCCGCCTCCAGTCACTTCGCTAAGACCACTTTCATTCACAATCACACTCACCCCCGCCTGCTCGCCACTCCGCCGTGGACGGCATACCTGAAGATAGCCGAAGGGTGTTCGAATAGATGTTCATACTGCGCGATACCGAAACTGCGCGGGCCTTTCAGAAGCAGGACCGCCGCGTCCATAGAGCGCGAAGCGTCCGACCTTGCTGCCATAGGCGTCCGCGAACTCGTGCTGGTGGCGCAGGACACCACGAGGTTCGGCTCGTCCGACGCGTCGCCCGGCGCGCTGCCTCAACTTCTTTCCCGCCTCGCCGACATTGATGGCATAGAATGGATTAGGGTGATGTACGCGTATCCCGACCTCGTGGACGAGAGACTGGCGAAAGCGATAGCGTCCAACCCGAAAGTCTGCCGCTACATAGACCTGCCCGTTCAACATATCGACAACGCGATTCTAAAAGCGATGAACAGGCGCGGAGGAGCGGCGGCGGTTAAACGCTCAATATCGTTGCTTCGAAGCGCCGTTCCGGATATTTCAATAAGAAGTTCCGTGATTGTAGGATTCCCGGGAGAAACGGAAACCAGATTCCGGCGATTGCTCGACTTCATCGCCGAAGCCCGTTTCGACAAGCTGGGAGCTTTCGCCTTTTCTCCCGAAACCGGAACGCCGGCCGCGTCAATGAAAAACGCTGTCCCGGAAGAAATCAAAGCTGAGCGGCTCGCGGCGGCGATGGAACTGCAACAGAAAATATCCGCTGAAAAGAACCGCGAGTTGCGCGGCAAAACGTTGAAAGTTCTCGCCGAGAGCGTCTTGAAGCCCATGAAGAGCGCCGGAAAAAATCGAGTCGCGCTGTGCTGTGGCCGCTCGGAGCGAGACGCCCCCGAAATCGACGGCGTCGTGCGTTTCGAAGGCAACGCTGCTCCCGGAACCTTCGTCAATGTCAAAATCACCCGCTCGGATGAATACGACCTTTTCGGCAAATTGATATTCTGATACTTGCTCGTTTAGTTCTTTGCTTAACACCGTCTATCGACCGTCAGCCTTGATGCTGTATAATTGTGATTTGAAATATGCGCCTGCGCATTCCGGCGCTCTCGTGGAGGTTCGAACCTGATATGTCCGATTCGTCGTCTAAAAGCAGGAAACTAGCCATTCTGGCCGAAAAGCTTTCGCAGGAATTCACCGAGCCTCTGCGGGAGGCTCTTCTTGACGGGGTGGCCCCGAAAAAGGAATTCTCAGAGCTTCTCGATCTTGTGTCCAACACTTTTTACGACATCGCAGATGGCTCAGAAGACAGAAAGAAAATGGAGCGCAGGATAAAGAAGTTCCTTCTCGGCGTTTTCGACATCGACTATGAGCGCGAAGTAAGCGATGAAACTCTTAAGCAGTCGATGAAGCTGATACGGGAGAAGATTGTCGGCAAAAACCAGAAAGAGGCGCTCGCGGAGATGCTTGCGGCTGAGCTGGTCGGAAGCTGGATAAACATGGACGCTGACGCTCTCGAAAAAATCACGGGCGACGGCGGGATTCTGGAGCGGCTGGAAGAGAAGGCTTACGACGGGCCGGACTACACGGACGACGAGCTTATCGAGGCTGTCGTCGAGCTTGGGAGCGCGGCGGCGGCGGCGTTCTGCGAGAGACTGTCGGACGCCGATATGGAAAAGATACTGACGGACGCGCTGTCGCTGGCCCGCGCGGCTGAGAGCAACGCGAAAACGGGCGACTCCCTTCTGGAACTTGCCCGCTTCGCGATGAACAAACTCGGCTTCGTCGCCCTGATGCGCCGCGCTTTCGCCGGGTTGCTGATAGGCGACATCATAATGCGGGCGGTAGGCAAACAGCTCGGACTTGATCAGGATGTGACGGTAACTGACTTCATAATCGTGACAGGCGCGAAGGTGTTCGACGCCGAAGGCATTAAGAAAGCGAAGAAAGAGCAGACGCGGCGCGTGATCGAGGCTCTTGAAGCCTCCCTAAAAGCGTGACGGCGCGGCTTTTCGGATAATATGACGACTTGTCCTGAATGCGGAAAAGAATTGAAGACCGGAGCGAAGTTCTGCAACGGGTGCGGGGCAAAGATGCCCGGCGAGGCGCGCGAGGCGGCCTCGCTTAAGTCTCCGCCCTCTCCGCAAACCGCCCGGACTACCCCGCCGGACTCGTCGTCTGAGCCTGCGCAACGGGTCAACAGAAGCGAGGAGGCTCGAAGAAAAATAGCGCTCCGGGACAAGTCCGGCGACACTACGCCGGTTCTTGCTGACACTTTCCGGGCAGTGGTGACGGAAGGCGGCACGGTCGAAGAAGTTGCCGCGGCGGACCTGCCTAGAGTAGAGCCTGCCGAACCGCCTCGCGCCAACTTTGCGGCGGAGGTAAGAAGCAAATATTGGAATCTTTTCATAGCGGCCGTGGCGGTGGCGACGGCAGGACTGGTCTTTCTAGCGGTCTCCGCCATACGCCGACCGAGGCTGGAAAGACCTGTTCAATACACTATAACACGCGACAGCTTCTATTTTTCAACCACCAGAAAGCTATGCCGGTTCGACACGTCGGGCCGCTCAAGCTGGGTCAAAAAAGAATCTGGAAGCTGGATGCTTCGAGGGATGGTTTTTTTCGACATCGCCCCGAACGGAAATATCTGGATTGCAAATCCGTTCAGAGGCACGGTGGATCTTCTGGAGCAGAGCGGAAAATGGCTAGACCAGTTCGGCCTCGGCAAACTCGGACGAGACTACAGGTTCTCCGCTCTCAGCGACGGAAATGTGGCTATATCTATCCGGGATGACAACCGCGTGGATGTTATAGATATGTCGCGCAAGCTTGTGGCTTCTGCAGGAGGATACGGCTCCGGTTTCGCCGATTTAAGATCGCCGGGCGGCGTCGCCGAACTGCCCGACGGGTATCTCCTAGTTGCCGACACGCTGAATCTGCGAATACAGGTTCTCGACCGGGAGTATAAATTCGTCGAAACATGGAACTTCCCGCACAACGCGGTCATACCCGGCGACAATCGGACGGAGAAGGTCGCGGTGAACCATCCCGGACATGAGATTTCTCTGGGAGCGAGATTTTTTCCAGATAGTCTGGCGGTGGACGCGAAGCGGGGCCTAGTATACGTGTCGATGCTCAGCGCGTCCGGCAAACGCCCCGGGATAATCATAACGATGGATTTTAACGGAAACACAATCTCGTCGTCTGAAATCGCCACTAGGAGCGGACAGCGCGTAAACCCTCGCTCAATAACCGCAACCCCCGATGGCCTGTTGACAATCGTTGACCCAGACGCTTATATCGCCGGGGAGTGGGACCCGGAATCGGGGTTCTTCGTCGATGTCCACTATCAGGAGATTTCGGATCTTGTGGCGGGGATGAAACGTTCGTCGGCAATTAACACTGTCCTGAGATACTGCGGGAGCGCGTTCACGATGCTGGGTATCGCGGGCCTTGCCGGGCTTATGTCGCTTGTCGGCTCAAAGCAGAGAGCCGCATGGCTGGGGCAGGACGCGGAACACAGGTACACCCGCCGCCGCGCGCAGTCTTTCAGCACCGAAATCATATTCCACATCCCGGGGCCGGAAAATGTCTCTCCATCCCGGCAGTGGCGCGGGACTCTGTCTGACGCGATAACAGCCGCAGTCGTGCCCGTAGCAATCATTATCTCGTTTATCATCCGCCTAATATTGATAAGGACATCCACCCCCCATCTCGCACTTTACATCCCGGCTGCCGTCGCGGCTCTGCTGGTATGGTCAGGGTTTATCGTTTCATTCATCCTGACGAAAAAATGGTCGGCCGAAGGCCTTTCAGAACAGAAACACCTGCGCCACAGAGACCAGCTTTTCAGGTTGCTGGGGCCTGAAATATCGCAGAGTGTGTCGCCGAAAGAAAAGCTGGTGGACGCGCTTCTGTGCAGAATGCCGAGCCGCAGGCAAGGGCTGCTTCTGCTCACCGAATACAGGCTGGTGTGGATAGACGCCGGAGGAAAAGGCGGACTGTTTGCTAAATCGCCTCTGGTCAGGGCCAGACCGCTTAGGGACTTCCAAGGCGCGGAACTGCGCTCGCCGTTTCTACAATCGTACTGGACGTTCGACCTGCAACCGGTTGCCGGAGGCCCCGTCAGGGTTCTGACTCCGCATTATTGGGGAGCGGCGGCGTTCGCCGCCCGCATGGATTGGCTTGTGAACAGATTAAACGCGCTGCCCAAGACAGCGCCCCAACGCACGATTCGCCCGCTCTGCCCGAATTGCTGCCAGCCCGTGCCGCCTGATTCGACGTCGTGCCAACAGTGCGGCGTAGTGTTCAAAAAACCCGCGCTGGCCGGCGTCCTTTCTGTTCTTATGCCGGGACTCGGACAGCTTTACAACGGACAGAATATACACGCGCTGCAATATTTCGGGGCCGCAGCCGCTCTCGGTCTTGTTTGCGCCGCCCACTTCTCAGGGTTCGCGTTCACTGACCCGCTGTGGCTGGCTCCCGCCGCCGCGCAGTGTTTGTTCTTCCACGCCCTCAGCGTCAACCGCGCTGTGTCAGACGCAAAATATCTCTCCGCTAGAGGCTGACGCTTCATTTGCCTTTTAGTCCCGCCTCTGTTATTATGCGCGTTGTCGCGGTTCGGGAGGCCGCTCGCCCCTTCCCATGCTTCTCAAAGGCTGTCTCCATGTCCATACCACCTGCTCCGACGGAAAACTCTCTCCTCAGGAAGCCGCCGATATATACTCTGAACTTGGCTATGACTTCATCGCTTTCACCGACCACGACTATCTGCTGAAGTCCTCCAGCGACGACACTTACGCGTCAGTCAAATCCGACCTCATCATATTCAAAGGCGTCGAGTTGACTGTCTTCGAGAAAGGCTACGTGCACGTGAACAAAATATGGGGCGAAGAAGAGACGCTTCATATTCTCAATCACATCGGAGAGTATGACCTGACCCTAGAACAGGCGAAAGAGCGCGTCGCGGCTGTCGCCCTGAAATACCCGCTCGACGCGGTGGAATTCACGACCAAGGGGTTTCCGGACAATGAGTTCAACACTGATGAACTGGGATTGCCGAGGATCGCGTCCGACGACTCTCACACTCGAATCGGCTGCGGCCGCGCATGGATCGAACTCGACTGCCGCCGCTCGAAAGACTCCATAATCCGAGCGATTAAGAAAAACCGCTTCTGGAACTGCTTCCAGCGCGGTTAATGCCATCGCCACGCATATCGTTTTTTCAGTTTTTCGGTTGTTTGCTTTTTTCTGCCGTCAGCGGACGATTTCAAAGTCTTTGAAGAATGCGCGGCAGCTTTCCATCTTCTCGGCGGAAGTCCATGAAGAGGCGGCGAACTTTGTTTCTTCGCCCAGCATTCTCATCTTGTCCGTCCATGTGGGATTGTAAGACAGAAGAGAAACACGCGTCGCGCCGCAGTCCATCAGAAATGCGGCGGAGGCCGCCAGATTTTCATCCGTGTCAGTCGCGCCCGGAATAAGGGGAATCCTTGGCAGAATTTCCGGCCCGCCTTGCGCCGAAGCCTCAATAAGACGCCTCGCGTTGCTCAGTATAACTCTGTTGTCCGCGCCGCACATCTCCTTATGCCGCGCCGAGTCCATCAACTTGATATCAATGAATATCCGGGATGCGTAAGGCAGGATGAGCAAAGAAAAACGGTCGAAGTCGAACAGGCCGCAAGTCTCGACAAGAGTGTCGACGCCCGCGCTGCAAAGCTCGCTCATCAATTCGGAGCAGAACTCCATATACGCCGTCGGCTCGCCGCCCGACAGTGTGACTCCGCCACCGGATGAACGGTAGAAAGCGGCGTCTTTCAGCGCCGACTCCACGACTTCGGCCACAGTCATCGGAGTTCCCATTCTTTTCAGGGCGCGTGACGGACATGCCTCCGCGCACTTGAAACACAGCGAACATTTTTCGCGGTCGACGAAATAAGGATTGTTTTCGCTTATCGCCGATTCGGGACACCCCCACGCGCAGGTTCCGCAACCCACGCAGACGGCAGCGTCATAAGAAAGCTCCGGTTTCGCCTTTTTGCTCTCCGGGTTGTGACACCAAATACAGTTCAGCGGGCAGCCCTTGAAAAACACCGTCGTGCGTATGCCCGGCCCGTCGTCGAGCGAGTTCCTCCGGATGTTGAGAATCAAAGCCTGTCCCGCATTGCGCGCGTTCATTTATTGCCTGCTATTCCTCAATGATAAACTTGGCTTCCGACGACCTGCCGTTAACTTCCGGAAAGTACATTAGTTCGGCGGCGCAAGGCATCGCCGTCACCTCGCCCGGAGTCTCCGCCCGCATCGACACGCTCATGACATATTCCCTGTCCCACATTCGCGTCAGAAACGCCACGACGCGGTCGTCTCTAATCTCCCGGTTGGTCCAGTAATAATAGCCGGGAAATCCGCGTTCGTCCCTGTCCACTTCGAAACCGCTGGGAAGGTAGTTCTCCACCATCACATAGTCGAAAGCCGCGCGGGGCCGGATTCTGACGTGCGACCATATCCGATCCCCGGTTCTCAATCTTGTCGAGGCTCCGAGTTTTTTCTTTCCTTCGGCGTCCCAAGAATACCATCTTTCCACTTTGATGCCGTTGTCCTTCGACTTCAGGAAGTCCGCCGCCTCGTGGTAGTTCAAAGCCGCGTTGTAATAAAGATTTCCCTCGCCCGACTTTTCGATAACGATTTTGTTGTTTCCCGGAGCGGCGAGGCGCGTGGCGTCGATCACAACGCCTTCGCCGTCGATGTCTGCGGCGGTCATTTCTCCCTTTCCCGCCTCAACTCCGTTCACGGTGACGACATAGCTGAAATTCGTCGCGCCAGATTCGCGCTTTTCCATGAACATCGTCAGAGCGAGAAGAGCGGCGGCGGTGTCTCTTGTCGAGCGCCATCCGTCGCCCATCCGCGACATGTTTATGAAGTTCGCCGCCTTCGACGCGACGGGATTTTTCGCGTCGGCTTCGAGTATCGCCATCAAGGCGAACGCCGCAGTCTCCACCGCGTTGTCCGTCCATCTGTATCTGTCCGTTTTCGTCTTCCAGCTTGCGGCGGAAGCCGTGACCTCAGCAGACTTCGCAAGCTCGCCCGCTATCTTTTTCGCCTCGTCTTTCATGCCGAGTTCCGAACAGGCTATCCCCAGTAGAGCCTTTCCGTAGTGTGTCAGCTTTTCCCGCGACGAGTAAAGTTTTTTAGCTTCGCCCGCCCTGTCCATGCCGTTATTCATGCGGATGGTTCCTCGTTCGCCTTCCGCGTATCCCGCCTGCGCCAGAGCAAACAGGACGTAAGCTTTCTCGTCAGGGTCTTTCAGCGCCCCGAACATATTCTCAAGAGCGGCCGCGCCCCTCGGCAGCATTCCTTCCGGCGGAGTAAAATCCGCCCTTGCCGCCCGCGCAAGACCGAACACCACGTAAGCGGTTATCATCGCGTTCCGCTCGTCGCCCTTCCACCATCCCCAGCTCCCGTCCTCGTTCTGCATATCCGCGAGACGCTCATAGCCCTTCGCCGCCATGTCCGGCAGCTCTTTAAGCTTGCCCGTAAGAGGCTTTCCGGCCTTCTGAAGAGCCTCCGCCATAACCGCGTTCGGCAAAAACCGGCTCATAGTCTGTTCCACGCATCCGTAAGGATAGTCCGCCAGATACTCAAACGCGGCGAACATGCCTCCGGTCAACGAAGGAGCGAGTTTTATCTTCAGGCTCTCCGTGCCCGCGATGCGGTTTTGAGGAAGCTTCAGAGACAGAGCCGCGCGCGCGCCCGCCTCGCCCGCCGCCGTTTCTCCGCCCCTCGCGCCTCTGGGCAACACAGGGATGGTCAACTGCATAGCGTCGGATTCCTCGTCTGAGAGAGCCTTGGCCGTCACCCAAGCGGAGCCGGGCGTCTCCACGACCGCGCTCCATTCCACGAGCGCGTTTCCTACTGCTTTTACCCGGACTGTCTTCTCGTTCTTTTCCAGCAGCCTCAAACCAGTGGCGTTCAGAACCGCGAGGACTTCCTTGTCGGCGTCGAGATAGTTGTCAATCAGCGCAGTCACGCGCAACTTGTCGCCCTGAGTGAAGAATCGCGGCGTCCTGAGGCGAACCATAAGGTTTTTCCGGGTCGCGACGTCGGACGTTGTTTGGCCGACCGCCGTTTGCGCGGTCGCCGCCCTTGTGGCCACTCTCCATGAAGTGAGCGAGTCCGGCATCATGAACTCGGCCGTCGCCCGGCCTTCCTCATCTGTTATCAGATGCGCGGCCCAGTGCGCGGTGTCCGGAAAATAACTGCGAATCTGCGCGGGCGCGAACTCGCCGCCTGCCGACTTCTCGCTCTTAGCCCTTCCCGCGAACGCCAGATTCCCCTCCGCTTGGGGAGCCGCCGCCGGAGCCGCCATGTCCGCCACCATTCCCCGGCCGCCCCCCATGAACCACAAGGACGATGCCATGCCTACCCTCGAGTATCGCCTTCCATAGAAAAACTCGCGAATGTCCGTCGTGTCGTCCGGCCTGACCGCGTAGATCGACTCGTCCACAACTCCAATGGAGAGTTCGGCAGACACAGGATTTCCGTCTCTGTCTCGCGCCTCCACTGTGACGCGGGCGAGTTCTCCCGGCTTATAGACGGCCTTGTCCGAGATGATTTTTAAATCCAAAAAATTCTCTGTGGGCGGGCACACGATATTCATCGTCTGCGTCAGAAGATTGTTGTCCCTGAACGCTGAGACAGTCAGATAAACATTGGGTTTGTGTTCTGGCCCGACTTTAAAAGAGTAATGCGCCGCGCCGTTCTCGAACTTCAGCGCCTTGCTGTCGATGATGCCTTCCGCCTCTAGCGTCGCAAGCGCGTCCGCGTCCCCCGCGCTCCATATTATCAGCGCGTTGACTTCCTCCCCTTCCGCATAGCTGTCCTTGTCGAGGATAATTTCAATATCGCGAGACGCCCCCCACCTGTAGCGCGCGCCCCTGTCGGACACGTAGAGTCCGGCTGTCTCCGAGAACACATACCCCGCCGCGCTCTTTCCGGACGCGGTTATCTCGTAGTATCCCGGTTCGTCAGGCGTGAATTCAATTGACGCCTCGCCGGTGGCGGAAGACGTCTCAACTTGCGTTTGCGCAACATTCTTCACCGAGCGCGCGCCGTCCTCCCATGACACTATATCAATCCTCACATCGACCTTGCGGGAAACCGGAGCGCCGAAAAGGTCCGTCGCGCCCACAAGCGCGCTCGCTTTATCTCCGGGCCTCGCCATATAACGGTCGGGGCGGACAGACAGCTTGTATTCGCCTCTGTAAACGCGCGCCGAGCCTTCTCCCTGCGCCTCTCTCCTTCCGGCCTCCGTCACCCGCGCGACGAGAGTGTACTCCATGTCCTGCTCGGCGTTCGTGTCCGCGAACACTACCTCCATCGCGCCGTTCTCGTCCGTTGTTCCGCCGCCTGAAGCCACCTGTTCGCCTCGATACCCCCACCATCGGGAGCCTCCCCGGTCTTGGTCATAGTACCACTGGTACTCCGCCGCCCCGCCCCTCAATATCCCGGCCTCCCATATCCTCCGCCCGTATATCTCGTAAGAAACTTCGGCGTTTTTCACAGGCTCGCCGAAGTAATAATGCGCTTTTATTGAGAATTCGAGAGGCTCTCCCATGACTATCCTGTCCCTCGCGGCGACAACAGTTATCTCATGTTCCGGCTTTCTGTATTCCTCAACCAAGAAGTTGTGGTATTGAACAACGCCCGCGAACTCAACTCTTATCGAGTAATGGCCCAGCGGAGCGCCGCCTTTCGGGGAATAAGCCGCCGAGAACGTCCCGAATTCAGAAAGACCGGCCTCTTCATCGAACACCTTGTTGCCGCGCGGATCGTCGATAAACACCCTCACGGAACCAGCCGATGGAAGCGAATATTCCGAGCCGTCCCGGAGCCTTGCGACGCCCTTGATATTCACCTTCTGTCCCGGCCTGTAGACCGGCCTATCGGTGTAAATATAGACTTTCTGTTTTTCGTAAGGCGATTCTCCGTACGAGTAAAAATTCGACGCTGCGAAACTGCCGCTCTTTTCCGCCACAACCGGGATCGAGCCGGAGCCGGGCGCTTCAAATTCCGTCATTCCATTGTTGTCGCACGCGAGTCTGATCCACTTGCCGTCGATAAAGGCGGAAACCGCCGCGCCAGCCGCGCCAGCGCCCGTCCGCCTGTCCGCAACAAACACGACCGCCTTCTCATCGTCCCATCTGACGAGCATCGCGATATCGCTGACTATCAGCAACTTATACGACGCGGCCGTTCCCCCCGTCGCCTGAAGCGCGTACGCCCCCGGCCCCGGATTGTCCATGCTGATTTCCGCGCTCCGCCACTCGTTCCTCTCCCCCCTGCCTCGCAACTGAACTGTCCATTTTCGAACAAGTTCGGCCTTTTTGAGCTTCAATTCGGAGTTATCGGCCCATCCGGAGCCATCGCTCTTCTCAAGCGCCTCATAAATATCGATTTTGTACAGAGCAAATTCCGCCGACGACACGTTGCCGCTTAAATCGCCCCGCATCTCCTCGCCCGGCTCGAAATCTCCCTGCATCGAGATATAAAGCGTTTCCGTCTGCCTGCTCTGAAGATGTCCGGGGAAAAATGCCGCGGACATCGCCGCGACAGCGATCAGAAACATTCTCAACTTGTTTTTTCTCATGCTCTCGACTCCTCATTCATCTAATCCGAGCCGCGCCCGTCATTTAATAAGACAGTCCCGGACGGCGATGGTTCCGGCGCGCGCCGTTATCCCGCGCGGTGAAATATGCGGATACAATTCCGTAACGCTATCATTTTATCAAATCAAAGGAGAAACGGCGAACTCGCCGTGTGATTCCTAAAAGCGGACCCGGTTCTTGTATTTCATATAAATCTCAAGATTGCGCGCCTCTCCGCCCGGAGCGTTGCCGCTCACGAACACTGGCGGCTTCAATCCCTCGGCCAGCAGCGCGCTGACGGCGGCTATTTCTATCTGATGCCAGATGAAAACCCCGGTAATGGTCGACAACGGAGCTACACTGTCGTTCAGCCCCGGAAGCTCGACGCACGCGTCGCCTATCGGCGAACAGTTGTCGATCACGACGTCGGCGACCTCAAAAAGCCGCAACGCCGACGGCGCGCGGGACAGCACGCTCTTGGAGTGCGCCAGCGATGTTATCGCCACAGTCTTCATACCGCGCCGCTTTCCCTCTATCGCGGTTTCCACCGGCACAGCATTCCTTCCAGACTGAGAGATAATCAACAAAAGGTCCCGGCTTTCGACGTCGTTGTAAGCCAGAATTGCGGCGGCATATCCGGGAAGGCGCTCGAGCGCGCCGCTCTTGCGTCCGCCCTCGTGCATCATCAGGTTGCCTTCCATCAGAGGAGACACGCAAGCCAGTCCGCCCGCCCGCTGATACATCTCGGTGGCCACCAGATGCGAATGCCCCGTTCCCATAGGGCGCACCATCCCGTCCTTCTTTATCGTCTCAGCGACAAAACGCCCGGCCTCTTCTATCGCGGCTTTCTGCGTCAGCCGTATTTTTTCGAGAGCCTCTGCCACTTTAGCCATGAAATCGTCAAACATTTCTCTCCTCCATAAAGTCGCGCATTGTAGTTATTGCCAGTAAAACATCAATACCACACAATCGGCGAAGGCGCGCATAACATATCCGACACCGGATTGCGGTTCGAGCCGTCCGCGTCGGACACGTTCAGCATGAATCGCCGACCCTTGCCCGCAACGAGAAACGCCAATTGTGAACCGTCCGGCGACCATGCGGGATGTCTCGCTATTTCCGAACCGCCTGTCAAAAAAAACTTGTTCGCTCCGTCTGCGTCTATCACCGCAAGAGAGCTTCCGCTTTTCCTGTCGGCGGTCAGATACGCTATTTTCGAACCGTCCGGAGACACCGCGAAATCCGCTCCCACGTTGTCTCCCTGAGTGAGACGCTTTCTCTCGCCTGTTTCCACATCCATCGAATAGAGGTCGTACTTCCCTCTGCTCGACACATCGTTTGATATGAAAAATATCTTTTTTCCGTCGGAAGCCCACTGCGGAAACATTTCATTGACGCCGCTCGTCGCGGTCAGTCGCGTTTCCTCTCTGCCCGACGGCAGGTCCGCCATCTTCAACTTGTAAATATCCCAGTTCCAGCCTCGGAAGGAATGATACAGCAGAAACCTTCCGTCCGGAGACAACATGGGGCTTTCGGCCTGACTATCGTCCAGAGTTATCTGTTTGAACCCCGGAGTCGACCATCCGCTGCGGAGCACGAACACGCTTTTGTTCGCCGTAAGAGTATAAATAAAATCCGAGCCTCGCGGCATGAACTGCGGCGTCGCCTCGTCCCAGAGAAAATTCGTTATCTTCTTTTCCCTTCTAGTCTCCAAGTCGAGCATATATATCGACCAGTTCAGGCTTTTATGCCTCGTGTAATAAGTGCGCGACGGGAAATAGCTGTAGAAATAAAGATCGAACTCCATAGTGAAAAGCGGCAAACCATTCCACTGTTTCCACTGGCGCAGCCCTTCGTCCACATATATCCTGTAAGAAGCGTACGCGAGCCTCCTCCCGTCAGACGACACAGCCGGATGCGTGTTGAGCATGACCATCAGATCAGGGTCTTCGTTCTTGGTGAGCAGTTCAGGCTCGCCTCCAAGTTCCACCGAATACAGATGCCTGAACTTGCCTTCGTCGGAAGCGAAAACAATCGCCGCCCTGCAAGGCGTTGAAAACGCCAAGGCCGCGAAAACAGCCGCCAGCGCGAGAGGCGCAAAAACCGTCGCTTTTCTAATCGTGCCAGTTTTCATTCAATCATCGGGCCGCGCCAAAGAGTTTTACACTTCGTTCGGGCTGCCAGCCATGTAGTTGGTAAAGACGCGGGCTACGCGCTTGCCGATTAGCGATACCACTTCGTAGTTTATCGTGCCGAGAATCCCCGCGATGTCGTCCACATGAATCTCGTCGCCGCCCTGCCGCCCGATAAGAACCGCCTCGTCTCCTATCTTCGCGCCCGGCGCGTCCGTCACGTCCGCCATCATGAAATCCATGCACACGTTGCCGATAATCGGCGCGCGGGTTCCCTCGACCAGCGCCGTCCCCTTGTTCGAAAGCCGCCTGCTGAAACCGTCCGCGTAACCCGCCGGAAGCGTAGCCACCCGCGTCGGCCTCTTTGCGGTAAACGTCCCGCTGTAGCTGATTCTCGTTCCCGGCGACACGGTCTTTATCTCGACTATCGTCGTTTTAACCGACATCACGGGCCTGAAATCCGACACTTCCGGCTTCATCTGCGAAGACGGGGAAAGACCGTAGAGAAGTATCCCCGGCCTCGCGAGATTGAACAACGCGTCCGGTCTTCTTGCCGCGGCGGCGCTGTTGGCCGCGTGCGCCACAGGAGGCCGGATTCCTTCTTTTTCCAACTCCGCCAGCAACGCGCCGAACCTTTCGAGCTGCCTGTCCGTGTGCGCGTCGTTCTCCGGCTCGTCCGCAGTCGCCAGATGCGTGTATACGCCCTCGACCTCTATGCCTTCAAGCCCCGCGACCTCTCTTATCAGGTGCGCCGCACGTTCAGGCTCCACCCCTATTCTACCCATCCCGGAGTCTATCTTTATATGGGCTTTCACCGTTTTCTTCTGCTTTTCCGCTTCCACCGACAGAGCGCGCGCCAGATTCAGATGATATATCGTCTGTGTGAATCCCCCCTCCACAACCGCCGAAGCCCAGTTCGGTTGCGTATAGCCGAGGATCAAAATGTCAGCCGCGATTCCAGCGTCCCTCAACTCGAACGCTTCTTCGACCGACGCCACAGCCAGACAGTCCGATCCGGCGTGCAAAGCCGATTTCGACACCGCCACCGCGCCGTGACCGTATGCGTCCGCCTTGACGACAGCCATCAGTTTCGTCGCCGCCCCGACTTTCTCCCTCATCAATCTCACGTTGTGCTCCAGCGCGTCGCAGTCAATCTCCGCCCATATCGGCCTAAAAATCTTCATCTCTGGCTTTTCCTTTTCCTTAGTTGTAATCAGGGCGGTCCGCCGCCTCTGCAATATTTGCCGCTGAATTGCTTTTCAGCATTCTTCTGAAAGAGTCTCGTTCAACGCCGCCGGAGCGAAACGCACGATATCAGAGGCTGTCACCGCTCGGCGGGTGAGTTTCTCCGCAGCAAGGTCTCCGGCCAGCCCGTGCAGATACGCCGCGCACGCCGCCGCCGCAAAAACATCCACTCCCTCCGCCATTAGCGCCCCCGTCATACCAGTCAGCACATCCCCGCTCCCGGCGGTGGCCATTCCGGGATTGCCCGTCGGGTTCACCCTGACGCATCCGTCAGGAGACGCCACAATGGCCCCCGCCCCTTTCAGGACGACCGTTACGCCGTACTCCGCCGCAAAAGAGCGCGCCGTGTCCAGCCGCGCCGCCTGAACGTCCGCCGTCTTCGCCTTCGCAAGCCGCGCCATCTCTCCCGGATGCGGAGTGACCACAACCGGGCCTGCCGCCGCCTTCAATATTTCCGGATCTACCGCCACACAGTTTAACGCGTCGGCGTCCAACAGCAGAGGAACCGATACGCTCTCTATCATTTTGAAAGTCAATTTTCTCGTGTCCGGAGACACGCCCAGTCCCGGCCCCAGCGCCACCGCGCCCGCAGCGGCAGACCTTGCGATTATTTCTTCCAACTCGGATGCCGAAATCCTACCCCGCCCGTCCTCGCGCAAGCTTATCGTTATGCCCTCTGTCAATTTTCGCTCGACGTTCGAGGCGACCGACTTCGGAACGGCAAGATAGACCAATCCGGCCCCTATTTTCAGAGCGGCCATGCCGGCAAGCGCAGGCGCGCCCGACATCCCTCTCGAGCCGCCCACAATGAGCAGCTTCCCGCAATCCCCCTTGTGCGCCCCCATCGGGCGCTCTTTGACATGCTCCCTCACATACCCCGGCTGCGTCAGATATACTTTCGAGCGTGTCTCCCGGCTGTGCGACGCGGGTATCCCTATGTCGGCTACGTACACCTCTCCGGCCTTCTCCGATCCCGGCCACACGAACAACCCAATCTTCGCCTCGCCGAACGTTACGGTGTGATCCGCGTTCACCGCGCAGTTGAAAACCCGCCCGTCGTCCACGCTCACTCCGGACGGCGCGTCCACCGCGAACACCGGACACCCGCTCCTGTTAATAATTTCAATGACCTTTTTATACGGCGCGCTCACAGGCCCTTTGACCCCCGTGCCCAACAGCGCGTCCACAATAAAATCGGAAGCAGCGGCCGCTCTCTTCAACTCTGCCAGCCCCTTTGCGTCAGTCGCCGGCTTCAGTTCGCCTCCCATGTTCAGAAACGCGTTCATATTCACAGCCGCGTCGCCTTTCACTTCCTTGCGCGCCGCCGCCAACGCGGCTGTCGTGTCGACGCCTGCGTTCATCAGATATCTCGCCACGGCAAAACCGTCGCCCCCGTTATTCCCTTTTCCGCAAACCACCAAAGCCCTTTTTCCTTCAAGCTCTCCGACAATCGCCTCAATCGCATCGAACACCCTCCGCGACGCGTTCTCCATCAGCACGATGCCCGGAATCCCCGTCTTCTCGATGGTTCTCCTGTCGAGTTCGCGCATGCTCTCCGCGTCCAACAGCTTCATTCTTCGGCCTCCTTCAAAACGCTGACAATTAAGCAATTATATCTTTTCAATATTCGAATCCGGTTCAGTCGTTCTCCAGCATAGCCACTCTTTTAGCGTGTCTTCCGCCCTCATACGCCGTCGCCAGCCACACGCTCGCGATCTCCCACGCCATGCCCGCGCCTACAAGCCGCTCTCCTACACACAGCACATTCGTGTCGTTGTGCAGACGCGACATCCGCGCGCTAACAGGCTCCGTGCACACCACCGCCCTCACTCCCGGCGTCTTGTTCGCGGCTATGCTCATGCCGATTCCCGACCCGCAGACAAGTATCCCCCGCCCGCAGTCGCCCGACGCCACCAGCTTGGCCGCTTCCTTTCCGTACACCGGATAGTCCACCGACTCCGCAGTGTGCGTCCCGACATCCACAACCTCGTACCCTTCCGCAGAGAGCTTTTCAGCAAGTATCTTCTTCAGAGCCAATCCTGCGTGGTCGCACGCCATCGCTATTCTTTTTCCGCTATCGGACATCCCGATTCCTCCCCGCGCCGGGCGCGCTCAACCGCGCCGCCCGTTCGACAATTTTTAATTATAGTCTCATATCCCTCTCGCCGAGAGCGGAAAACAAAAAAATGAGCCGGGGATTCCGGCATGACAACGACTATTTACGCGAATACGGATTCCCGGCGGCGCGCCGCCACCCGCGACGCCAAATGCTTCGCGTCTCTTTTCTGTTCACCGCTCCGTCGTTGCGTTATAATGTTTAGCGTTATGCCTTATGAGCTTGACCTGAAAGAAGAAGAACAACTCGTCGCAAGAGCGAAACGAGGCGACTCGGAAGCGTTCGCCGCGATTTACGACGCGTTCAAGACACCCCTCTACCGCACTGTCATCTATCCGCGCGTCAGAGACGAAGCGCTCGCTCAGGACGTCCTTCAGGACACCTTCATGCTTGCCCTCGAAAAAATTTCGGACTTCGAGTGGACGGACAGAAGCGTCTTTTTCTGGCTCCGCATGATAGCCATCAACAAATCCCGCGAGCTTATGTCCGCCGCCGCCCGCCACCGCCCCGTTGACAACGTCACCCTCGATTTCTTTCCGGACAATTCATATCAGCCGGAAAAAGCCGCCCTTGCGTCCGACTACGCGAAAGAGCTTGCCGGCCGCATCAAGGATGTTCTGAACGACATAAACGAACGTTACCGTGAAGCTATAAAACTCAGGCTGGTGGAAAAGAAATCCCGTGAGGAAAGCGCAAAATCGATAGGCGTGACCGTCGAAACATTCGACGTCGTTTTTTTCAGGGCGTGTAAGTCTTTTAGAAAAGCATTCATAGAGAAATATGGAGAAGAGGCATAACGCGCGTGGAGTCAGGCATGGATGAACAAGAAAAACAGATGGCCGCTATGCTGGGCGATTGGATGGACGGCGCTGGCACAGTCGGGCCGGGAGCCGCCTCCGAGTTGGCGGAAGCCGCTGAGACAGCCCTGCTCATTGACGTTGCCCTCGGCGGAGGCCCCGAACTTAACCCTGCATTCTCGGACACCCTGCGCGCCCGCATCGTAAGAAGTTCCTCGCGCCCTCGCTCCCTCCCCTCCCGCCGCGCTTCCCGCTCGATATGGGTCAGATACGCCGTTGCCGCGGTTCTATTCTTCTCAATTGCGCCGACCGGAATCTGGACATTCATGGACAGACAGGAAAAACTCAAGATGGAACTTGTCGAAAAATATGATAGTATGTATATGCCTTACAAGAATCGGGTGGCGGAAGGCTCTGGAGAGCCAGACACTCTGCAAGCGCTGTCCAGACGCCGCGTTGAGGCCACCGAAGACATCGCCCGGCAGTGGAACTCCCGCCGGGCCGAACGGTTCTTCATCAACAATAGTTGGGAAAGGAGTTCCGGCAAATGAGGTCCATTCTACTAAAAACGCTGCCGGTGTTCGCCGCCATCATCTTCATTCTTGCCCCATCGCTTTCGGCTCAGGAGCAGAAATCGGCGAAACTATCGAAAGAAGACGAGAAAAAATACGAACTGGCATTTGAGGCGGCTCTTATCCACCACGAAAAAGCAGCCCTTCTTTACAATGATAAAAAAGTCGACGAGGCGATGAAACAACTCGAATCGCTCGTCTCTATTTCGTTCCCGAAAGGAACTGAAAACAGAGACGGGCGGCGGCTTCAGTTGTACTCTTACGGTTTTCTCGCCGAACTGCAGATAGAGAAAAAACATTTTGATAAAGCTGTCGAAACTCTTAACGCCGGAATCAAGCTGGCCCCCGATGTCGCCACGGAAACATATCAGCTTTACATGACTCTCGGCCATGCTTATAAAAATCTGAAAAAGACCAACGACGCGCTTAAAGCCTTCGAGAAAGCCCAGAAGATAAACGAAGCGCTTCAAAAACTTGAGGAAGCCGAAAAGAAGAATAAGCCTCAGGAAACCAAATAGCGCGCCTGTTATTCGATAGCGAACAACTCGTCTAGTTTTGTCGCCTTGAACATCTGTTTAAGATTCGGGTTCATGCCGGATATTTTCATCTTGCGGTTTTTCGATTTCAGTTTTTTGCGAATCGCGTTGAAATGGCCCAGAGCCAGCGAATCGACGAAATCACAGTCAGACAAATCAATCTCCACCGGGCCTGATGAGACGGAAACAACGCCGTCCATGTATGACCTGAACGAAGCGGAGTTGGTGGAAATCATCTCCCCTTCCACCTTCACGACCGTCCATCCGTTTTTCTGAGAAGCCGAAACGGCTAAGTCGCGCGCCGGTTTTTTTCTTTCAGAAGGCATAGAGGCCGGCGGCAGAGTGTCTGACGCCCTCGGCTGTGAATCAGGCTCAGCGTCGCGCTTCAACGCCCGGTTCTTTATGTTTTCGACAGCAATCGCCGCCGCCCATCTGATATCCGGGTCCTCGTCCTCCATCACGGCCAGCAAAGGCTCCAGCGCGCGCGGGTCTCCGATGTGTCCGAGAGTGTTGATCGCCCGCCAGCGCATCTCCCAGTCGCTCATTTTCAAAACAGTTATTAGCGGCTCGACCGCTCTTTCCGGGCGGAGCTTGTGCATCGCTCGTATAATCTCAATCATCACATCGTGATCCGACTCGTCGAACATCAGCATTTTGATGAGCCTGTCCACGACATCCTCGCCGCCAACTTCGCCCAGAACCTGCACCACGTTTCGCCGGGCAAACCTGTCGCCGCTCTCGATAGTCCTGAAAAGAAGCGCCACCGAGTCCGCTCCGAACCCCGCCACCGCCCTTATCGCGTTCCACCTAACAAGCGCGTCGCCGTCGTTGAGCGACTCCACAAGCGGCTTTAGCGCGCGGTGATCCCCTGTGTTGCCAAGCTCCTCTATTATGCTAGCTTTGACTACATCCCTGTCGCTCGATTTTAGTTTTTCAATAAGTTTTTGAACCTGATCCGGCATATTCAGTCGCGGGACCGCTCGCCCCGCCCTCTCTGGTCAATCTCATCTAATAAACAACATTATAATCGGTTTGTCATTGTTAACAGAGCGAGAGTAAAATTTGACCGCCGACTATTTCTTCCAGAAAGCCCTGCTGAACAACACAAGCACAGTGAAAAACTCCAGTCTTCCCGCCACCATCAGGAATGACAGGAAAAGCTTGAGAAACGGGCAGAAAAAAGCATAGTTCTGCGTAGGTCCGACAAAACCAAGTCCCGGCCCTATGTTCATTAAAGTAGCCGCCGCCGCTGAAACGGAACTTTCTATATCGTGCCCGAACGCCAGTATGACTAGCGATCCTCCAAGAAAAATCCCCGCCGTTATAGCGAAAAAACCCAAAATCTGGCTCACCACCTGCGGCTTCATCAGCCTGCTGCCCACCCGCATCGACACAACCGCCTCCGGATGCACTGTCTTAAAAATAGATTGGGAGGCGTGCTTCGCTATTACCATCACCCTTATAACCTTCAGGCCTCCACCCGTGCTTCCTGAACACCCGCCGATAAACATAAGCAGCAGCAGAAGCTTTCGTGAAAAAGACGGCCACGCGTCGAAATCAGTTGTCGCAAACCCCGTCGTCGTCATTATTGAAACAACTTGGAACAAAGAATGAACTGCGAGGTCTTTGATATTTCCGAAAAAACCGGTTCCATAAAGGCTCGCCACAATCAAGGCCATCGAACCCGCAATAAAAAGAAGATATCCCCTCAACTCCGGGTCTCTCAGCATTGTCCGCCAACGCCCGGTTATCGCCATGTAATACAACGAGAAATTCACTCCCGCCAGAATCATGAACAGCGATATCACAAGAGCTATCGGCGCGCTGTTATAATGTCCGACCGACGCATTCTTCGGCGAGAACCCCCCTGTGGACATCGTGGAAAACATGTGACAAACCGAATCGAACAAATTCA
>Ga0116149_1000243_pt1 | contig 72661 bp, 58 predicted proteins | sample AD_UKC057_MetaG_FD_89787 | JGI IMG/M metagenome (GOLD analysis project Ga0116149, IMG submission 89787) | Active sludge microbial communities of municipal wastewater-treating anaerobic digesters from USA - AD_UKC057_MetaG | ecosystem: Engineered > Bioreactor > Anaerobic > Digestate | place: USA...
GACGGGGGGCAGACCTTTGCCAATGCTTCCGATTCTGTAGGCCTTCTCAATCTGCCAATGAGTGTTGATTCTATTTATTCATATTACTATACAGAACCTCCTGCAGAAGGTGAGCATTTTACTATTAGCGGTAGTCAATATGGTTTCTTATTTCCGCATTATTTGGATTGGGTGGAATATGGTTTCTCGTTTGGAGAAAGAGAAGAAATTGCAGCGGAAATTAATTATATGGTTATAAAGCTCATCTTTAAGAGCGATGAGGTGGATGAGGGAAAAAGGGGAATAATGATTGACGCACTCAATATTAATGTTGTAGACTTTTGTCATTGGATAGGGATTGAAAATCAGAAAACGTCGAAAGAAATTAAAGTATATCCTAATCCCGCATCAAGAGAATTGTGTGTTGATATTCCGAATGCAGAGCAATATCCTTGTACATTCGAAATGGTTAGCTATTCGGGTCAAAAGGCTATTGAAGAAGAAATTTCCAGCAATCAATTTGTTGTTGATATATCGAAACTACCTACCGGTGTATATGTGTATCGCATTACCAATAGTTTTGGTTTATTGAAAATTAATAAATTAATAATTAATTAAACATTGGCGCAAGCAATCTTTCGTTGAATGGAATTCATCAGAGTCTAAAAGCCACCCGTCTTTGCCAGAACGAAGTAGAAGAACGAAGCAATCTGTATTTACAGACTGTTTTGTTTCACCGGGCACCCCGATTCCACCTCAGCTCCACTCGGTAGCCGTCCCGATAACGTGTGGGGATGCAATACCCCGTCGTAAAAATCATTGGTTTTTGTTTGAAAAGTGTACTTTTGCGTCGTGAAAAACACAATAAAAAACTTTTATTCAGGCGATAGCCGCATCGAAGCAATTCAGAACCTGTGCGCAAACGACACAGCAGCAAGGATTGTGTTGGGCGGGCTTGCGGGTTCATCGCCCGCATGGGTGGCTGCCGCCTGTTTTTTGCAAACCAACCGAAGGCTGTGCGTTGTGCTGAACGACAAAGAAGTGGCGGCCTATTGCCGCGACGACCTCGCGGTTCTGCTGGGCGACGATAACGTGTTGTTCTATCCGTCGTCGTATAAACGTTCGGCCGACTACGAAAAAACCGATGGGGTTAATATTATCCTCAAAACCGAAGTTCTCGAAAAACTCAGCAATAGCCACAAACCCTACGTGGTGGTGAGCTACCCGGCTGCATTATCCGAAAAAGCCATTCGCAAAACCGAACTGAAACGAAACACCCTGCACATTGGCAGCGGCGACAAGCTCTCGATGGATTTTGTGATTGAGCTTCTGTATGAATACGGTTTCAGCAAAGAGGAGTTTGTGTACGAGCCGGGGTGCTTTGCGGTGAGAGGAAGCATTATCGATGTTTTTTCGTTCAGCAGCGATAAGGCCTATCGCATCGATTTTTTTGGCGATGTGGTAGAATCGATACGGAGTTTCAGACCCGACACCCAACTATCGGACAACAAGCTGCGCAGCATTAATATTGTTCCGAATATTCAGGAGCATCTGCTCGACGAGGATCACGTGAATTTTCTGGAATATTTCGATAAAAAGACCCTATTCTTTGTTCAGAATTTTGATTTTTGCCGCAATCAGATTGGTCGTATTTACGAAAATACCACGCAGAAATTTGATGCCGGAAGCTCCCGGGCAGGCCATACCATTGACCCGCTGAAACACATGGCCGATGCTATGGAATTTGTCAGGCTCACCGAACACTGCCATCTGGTGGAATTCGACGCAAACACGCTGGGCAATGCCACACGAATTGATTTCAATACTTCGGCCCAACCGGTCTTCGGGAAGCAGTTCGATATGCTGGCCGAAGATTTGCTCGAAAGGCAGGATGAGGCCTACACCACCGTAATTCTTTCGGAAAACCCGAAACAAACCGAACGCCTCCGCGATATTTTTGATGCCCGCTACGGGCACATTCCGTTCGAAGACCCGGGCTACACGCTGTATCAGGGATTTATCGACCACGACCACCGCATTTGCCTGTACACCGACCATCAGATTTTTGAGCGTTATCACCGGTTCAAGGTGAAAGATTCGTTTGCGCGCAAGGATGCCATCAGTGTAAAGGAGCTGCAGTCGATAAATCCGGGCGATTATGTGGTTCACGTCGATAGCGGAATAGGTCGATTTGGCGGATTAACCACCATCGAAAACAACGGCAGAATTCAGGAAGTGGTAACCATTCACTATGCCGAAAACGATGTGCTGTTTGTGAACATCCATTCGCTGCACCGCATTTCGAAATACCGTGGTAAAGATGATGTGGCGCCCAACATTCAGCGATTAAGCTCCACCACATGGAAAAGGCTGAAAGAAAAAACCAAGCAGCAGCTTAAAGACATTGCCCGAGAGTTGATTTTGCTGTATGCAAAGCGCTCGGAACAACAGGGTTTTGCGTTTTCGGCCGACACTTACCTGCAACACGAGCTTGAGTCGTCGTTTATTTATGAAGATACACCCGACCAGGTAAAAGTTACCCGCGAGGTAAAGGCCGACATGGAGCGCAACATACCAATGGACCGGCTGGTGTGTGGCGACGTGGGTTTTGGTAAAACCGAAATAGCCATCCGGGCGGCTTTTAAGGCAGTGTGCGATGGTAAACAGGTTGCCGTGCTGGTTCCGACCACCATACTGGCCTTGCAGCATTATCAGACTTTCAGGGAACGACTTGCCGATTTTCCGGTAACGGTGTCGTATGTAAGCCGGCTGCGCACTGCAGGCGAAATACGCGACAGCCTCGCCGATTTAAAAAACGGTAAAATCGATATCCTTATCGGGACGCACCGTTTGGTGGCTGCCGATGTACAGTTTAAGGACCTGGGCCTGCTGGTGATTGATGAGGAGCAAAAATTTGGCGTTGCCGTAAAAGAAAAACTGAAGAAACTGAAGCTGAATGTCGATACGCTGACCTTAACCGCAACGCCTATACCGCGCACCCTGCAGTTTTCGCTGATGGGCGCCCGCGACCTTTCGATACTGAGTACCCCGCCACCCAACCGGCAACCCATTGTAACCGAACTGCACACATTCAACCCCGAAATCATCAGGGAAGCCATATATTACGAGGTAAACCGCAACGGTCAGGTTTTCTTTGTGAACAACCGCATCGACAATATATATAATATACTGGCCACCATTAAACAGGCCTGCCCTGATGTGAGTGCCGTGGTAGCTCACGGACAAATGGAAGGGCGTCAGCTCGAAAAAATTATTCTCGATTTTATGCGTGGCGATTTCGATGTGTTGATTTCCACTTCGATTATCGAAAACGGCGTTGACATTCCGAACGCCAACACCATGATAATTAATAATGCCAATAACTTCGGGCTAAGCGACCTGCATCAGCTGCGTGGCCGTGTTGGCCGTTCGAACCGCAAGGCATTCTGCTATCTGCTGGCGCCACCGCCCGACCTGATGAGCCGCGATGCTGCACGTCGACTCAAGGCCATTGAGGAATACAACGAACTGGGCAGTGGTTTCAATATTGCCCTTCAGGACCTCGATATCAGGGGAGCCGGTGATATTTTCGGTGCCGAGCAATCGGGGTTTATTGCCAACATCGGGTTCGAAACCTACAACCAGATGATTAACGAAGCCCTCGAAGAATTGAAAGAAACCGAGTTTAAAGAGCAGTTTGCTGCCGATACCTCAGCCGATATTCCCGCACTGCCGGCAACTGCAGGTCCGGTACGCGATTGCAGCATCGAAACCGATTTCGAGGTGCTGTTTCCATCGTCGTATATTTCGAGTGCTTCGGAGCGCATAAACCTCTACCGTCGCCTCGACGAGCTGAAAGACGAGGACGCATTGCAGCAGTTTGGTGAGGAGCTCATCGACCGCTTTGGTGAATTGCCCGAACCTGTGGTGGAATTGTTTGATGTGGTAAGGCTTCGCAAACTTGCTGCATCGCTGGGATTTCAGAAAATATTGATTAAAAACCAGCAGTTGATTGCCTACTTCCCCGGCGACCAGCAGTCGTCGTATTACTCAGGTCCGGTGTTTGCTTCCATTATCGGATTTGTGCAGCAGCATTCACGTCGGTTTACGATTAAGGAGCATAACGAAAAACTCAGCTTACGCTGCAATAACATTCAACGGATTCAGGATGCCCTGACACTGATGAATTCAATAATTGCCATGTAGTAGCCCGTCATTGCAATGACGAGGCACGAGGACGAAGCAATCTGCATTCGACGGGTTACGCCATATCTATGGCATTTTACTTTTGGATCAGCAGCGTACCGGCCAGTTGTTCGATTACTTGCGGGAAGTGCCGGTATTCGAGCTGGTGTATGCGCGCAGCCAGGCTTTCGGGTGTGTCGTCGGGCAACACAGGGCAACAGGCCTGAAACAAAATACCGCCTTCATCGTATTTCGGGTTAACCAGATGAATGCTGATACCCGATTGTTTTTCGCCATTTTCGATAACCGCCTTGTGTACTTTGTCGCCATACATGCCACGGCCACCATACGAAGGCAACAAGGCAGGATGAATATTCACAATACGCCCCTGCCATGTGTTAACCATGTTTTCGGGAACCAGCCACAAAAAACCGGCAAGTATAATAAGCTCAATTCCTTTTTTCGACAGATAGTTATAAACAATTGAATTATTGTAGAATTCGTCTCTCGAAAAAATCAGGGTTTCAACACCTTCGGCAGCGGCTTTTTGCAATACGGGCGCATCGGGCTTATTGCTCAACACCGCTTCGATGCTTACAACAGCACTATCCCGGAAGAAATGAATGATATTCATGGCATTGGTGCCCGAACCTGATGCAAAAATGGCTGTTTTTATCATCTTCAAGTTTGTTTTATGTAGTTGCAAACATACTGAATTTAAATCTGTTAACAAGCGTTGTTATTAAAATACCCTGCGATATTTTGTCAATCAGTACTTTATTTCGTTTCTTTGTAGCCTTAAAATTGAACTGAAAGTTTAACTAAATTTTTAAATTATGTCAGACATTGCATCAAGAGTAAAAAGTATTATCGTTGACAAGCTGGGCGTTGACGAAGCAGAAGTAACCCCCGAAGCTAGTTTCACCAATGATCTCGGTGCTGATTCACTCGACACTGTTGAGCTGATCATGGAATTTGAAAAAGAATTTGAGATTTCGATCCCCGATGAAGAAGCCGAAAAAATTTCGACAGTAGGCGCTGCCATCAAATACATCGAAGAAAACAGCAATTAATCTCAGCAGTCTCACCAATTCATTTATTATGGAAGTAAAACGGGTTGTAGTAACCGGGTTGGGAGCTGTAAGTCCTTTGGGCAATACAGTTTCCGAAACATGGGAAAACCTGAAGCAAGGCGTAAGCGGTGCCAATCTGATAACCCACTTTGATGTGACGAATTTTAAAACAAAATTCGCCTGCGAAGTGAAAAATTTTGACCCTGCAAACTACTTCGACAGGAAAGAGATAAAAAAATATGACCCTTTTACCCAGTATGCGCTGGTGAGTGCCGCCGAAGCAATGGAGGATTCCGGCCTTGATGTCGAATCGATCGACAAAACAAGAGCCGGAGTCATCTGGGCTTCGGGCATCGGAGGCGTTGAGGTTCTGATGCAGGAGATGAAGAACTATTTTGAAGGTAACAAAATACCTCGTTTCAATCCGTTTTTTATTCCGAAACTTATCATTGATATTGCTGCAGGCTTTATCTCGATAAAATATGGGTTCATGGGGCCCAACTACAGCACGGTGTCGGCCTGTGCCAGCAGCAGTAATGCTGTGATTAACGCCTGCAACCTCATCAGGTTGGGCTATGCCGATGTAATTATCAGCGGTGGCTCCGAAGCCGCCGTTAACGAAATTGGTATTGGCGGGTTCAATGCCCTGCAGGCCATTTCGACACGCAACGATGATTATCTTACTGCATCGCGCCCGTTCTGCGCTACCCGCGACGGTTTTGTGCTGGGCGAAGGAGGTGCTGCGCTTATTCTCGAAGAATATGAGCACGCCGTGAAACGCGGAGCAAAAATATATGCCGAAATTGCCGGTATTGGTCTGTCGGCCGATGCATACCATATTACTGCACCCCATCCCGAAGGTAACGGAGCTGCTCTGGTAATGAGCAATGCATTGAAAGATGCCCATGTCGCCCCCGAAGTTGTCGACTATATCAACGTACACGGAACCGCTACACCCCTGGGCGATATTGCCGAACTTACCGCAATCAAACGGGTGTTTGGCGACCACGCGTTTAAACTCAACATCAGTTCATCGAAATCGATGACAGGCCACTTACTGGGAGCTGCCGGTGCGCTCGAAGCCCTTATCACCATAAAGGCTATGGAAAACAGCATCGTACCTCCCACAATTAACCATCACGAGAAAGACGAAAACATTGACGAACGCTTTAATCTGACATTCCACAAAGCGGTTGAGCGTCCCATTAACTATGGCCTCAGCAATACCTTTGGGTTTGGCGGACACAACACTTCGATTATTTTTAAAAAATCATAGATTTTGTTCCTTTCGGGTGTAAACATGCCTTTTTTTTGCGGTAAAAACAAAGCCTATTGCTATCAATTGTATTTGCTACTTGGCTTTTACCCGCGTAATGCCCTTATTTATCAAACCGCCTTTACGCACAGTTCGCGCAGCATAAGCGATGCTGAAGGGAAACAAACCAACAACGAGCGACTTGAGTTTATTGGTGATGCCATTCTCGATGCTGTGGTTGCCGATATTTTGTACGTAAAGTTTCCGGATGTTGACGAAGGAAAACTCACCCTGATGCGCTCGCAGATTGTAAAGCGAAAATCGCTTGATAACCTGGCCCTTAAAACGGGGGTTGCCGATTTTGTGGTATTCCGAAACGATGCCGAACGTAATCCCGGTCACATTGCAGGAAACGCTTTCGAAGCATTGATCGGAGCCATTTATTACGATCGCGGCTACAAGTATTGTAAAAAATTTATCACCAAGGTCATTTCGGAACACCTGAACCTCGACCACATTACCGAAGAAAACGAAGATTATAAATCCTTATTGCTCAACGAGGCACAGCGCCGTAAATGGGATATTGTTTTCGACACGGTCGAAAGTATAGAGGAAAGCGAGCGCGAGCTTCACTTTTGCTGTGCCGTAATTGTAAGCGGTGTTTTTATTACCGAAGGCAAAGCATGGACAAAGAAGGAAGCCGAACAACAAGCCGCCGGCATTGCTCTCAACAAGCTGATAAAGAAAAACCCTCCCCGAAAATGAAAAAGAAAACACTGAAGTTTCAGCCCGAATACGATTTCAAACTCCTCGGGGCGGTGAGCAGCAGTTCTGATATTCGCTTTGTGCGCGAAATAAAATTGATTACCGGGCTGGAGATGATACGAAACGGGTACCATGAAATTTACAACGAAAAAAGTCCTGATTCGCAAAAGTTTTTTCTGTATGAATGTCCCGAAAACGACGAAATAGTTAGTATTTACGTGGTGGGCAACAAGTCGGAGGCAGGTTTTTTAATTGAGGAACTGCGCAACATCGATTTTTTTGTGGTGATAAAAGGAACCGACAGGATGGATTTCGCATCAGAACTGATGAAAAACCTGAAGTCGAACCCGGTGGTTCAGGCCCTTTTCGACATTGACCCCGAAAAACTGGCTTCGAAACAAAAGCTGCTGATGTAATCGCGATAAATCCAATTGCGGGATAAAAAAAACCACTACTTTTGCAGCGAACCGGCTCAGTAAAATCTTAATAAACACGGCATGGGTGTTATCGTAAATCAATCGTTCAAAGGCTCACTGTACTCTTACATTGGCACTGCGCTGGGCTTTCTGAATGTAGGCTTGCTGATGCCCATAGTGTTTTCGAGCAATCAAATCGGCCTCACCAACCTCTTGATTTCGATTTCGCTGATAATCGGACAACTGGGAACTTTCGGTTTTCTGAATGCCACCATTAAGCTGTTCCCCTTTTATCGCGATAAAGAAAAAGGCCACCATGGATTTCCTTTGATGATGATGAAAGTAGGTCTGGCAGGCTTTGTGTTTACTACCGCCCTGTTCTTCATACTGAAGAATTACCTGATTGAAGCCAATTCCGAAAAATCGCAGTTATTTGTTGAAAACATCTACTACCTGCTGCCCCTGTTGTTTGTTACCATTTTTTACCTCCTGCTCGACAACTATTGCGTGGTGTTGTTCAACGCTTCAATTGGTATATTCCTGAAAGAGTTTCTGTTCAGGATTCTCAATCTGATTGGCATTGGACTGTTCTGGCTTGGAATTCTCGATTTCGACAGGTTCCTCCTGTTCTATTTTGTGGCCTATAGTGTCCCCACTTTCGGCTTGATGATATATCTTATTATTAAGGGAGAGCTAAGCCTGAAGCGCGACCGTGATTTTACCGATAAACCCATGCGACGCAATTTAATCAGTGTATCGGTTTACGGACTGCTGGCCGGATTTTCGGGGATTGCCGTAATGAATATCGACCGTTACATGGTGAATCATTACGAAGGCTTGTCGGGAACCGGTATCTACAGCACCATGTTCTATTTCGGCACCATCATCATGCTGGCTGGAAGAAGCCTGAAACGTATAGCAGCCCCCGTGATTTCGGAAGCATTCAAAAAAGACCAGCCCGAGCTTATCGGCGATGTGTACACACGCAGTACCCTGACCCAACTGATTATATCGTCGTTTCTGTTTTTGCTGGTATGGTGCAACCTCGATTCGGCGTTCGCACTTATTCCTGCCGAATTTCAGGCAGGCCGCTGGGTGGTTTTCTACATTGGCCTGTCGCAGGTAATTACCATGGCTGGGGGTGTAAGTCACGAAATCATTCAATATTCGAAGGAGTACAAGATTTACACCTGGATGATGGCGGGATTTATTGTGCTGGTGGTCGTGAGCAATATGATAATGATACCTCTTTACGGTTTACCTGGTGCTGCCATAGCCTCGGCAATTTCGTATGCCATATTCGGATATGTACGTTTCGAATTTATCAGGCGCCGCTTTCACATGCAGCCTTACAATATCCATCACTTGGTCTGTTTGCTGATAAGCGCTGTTGTTCTCGGTATTTCGATGCTGATACCGCGTTTCGATAATTTTATAATCGATCTGATAATTCGGTCGGGGCTTATAAGTGTTTTGTTTATCGGGGCCTTGTATTTACTGAAAACCAGCAGCGATATCAACAACCTGATTCATCAGACGCTCTCGATTGCAGGCCGGATGTTGCGCGGGAAATGGCGGAAAAACTCATAAAACCGGGTACCGCAGGTCAGAATTTTTTTCTGTATATTTAATGCTTCAAACTTCGTACGCTAATGAAAGTGTATATACAGATGGTTTTTGTGGCACTGTGTGCCCTGATGCTGATTGTCAGCTCATGCCGCAATGCCTCCCGATACAAGAATCTGACAGAAGCCTTTGGCAATACCACACTATCTGACAGTGTTCCCAATATTGACAGTTTAGTGGCAAGTCTGCCCGAATATTCGCAAGTTACCGCACCCCTGATGTCTAATGCTAAATTCAACAGTGATGCACTATTCGGTATATACCCCGCCGATGAAACCCTTGCCGTTAAATCATCGGCAATGTTGCTGGGCATTTATATGGCCGATCTGGGATATGCACGACACTACGAGCAGGTGCAGGTATGCATGGATTATCTCGCAGCCATGAAGCTTTGCGCGACCGAATTGGCTATACCTGCCGAAAACTTCGATTATGCGGTTGTGGCCTGCGAAACTGCCTTAAGCGACCGCAAAAGTCTGTTGATTATCGTCGATTCGGCCATCAATTCAACCAGCCAATACCTCCGAACCGGCGAAATGTATGGCGTTGCTGCTATTGTGGCTTCCGGATTATGGCTCGAAACCCTGAAAATTGCCACACAGATAAATGCTGACCGAGAAACCATGAAAAGCATACTGGCAGGGCATCAGAAACAACTCGAAACGCTGAATTTACTTCTTGAATCCTTTCGCGGCGATGAATACATAACCAAACTTGCCAACACACTGAAAGATTTCAGCAAGATCTCGTCCGACAAACTCCCCGGCGAAAAAGCCTTTGAAGAAGCTTACAATCAACTGGGAATCAAACAGGTATCAGCACATTAACCCGATGATAAAAACAAAACATTATTCAGAAAAAACCGGTGTTTTCGTAACTGACCGACTGTATACCACCGGTTACCGAAGCCATTAATGTGAGTTGAGGGACCACAGAATATATTTGTCGTGAAATTCAAAACGAATAAAAACATGAAACACGAAACTAAAATCAGGGCACATTGCGAACGAAGGCATGTTTCTCCCGCTTGTGCCGCACGTAAAAAAATAACATTCGGAATTTTTCTGGTTGCTGCCGGTGTATTGTTAATACTGGGTCGCAGTGGCTTCATCAAGCCCGAAATAATGGATTACATTTTCAGTTGGCAAAGCTTGCTGGTATCGCTGGGTCTGTTATTCCTTATTTCAAACCCGCGCTCTTATGTTTTCAGCATCCTGCTCATTCTTACCGGCTCGTTCTTCCTGTATGCTCAAATTGCACAGCTTCCGGTTGAAACACGCAACATTTTCTGGCCACTGGTACTGGTTCTTATCGGATTGCTGATGATATTCAAACGTTTTAACAAACCCCATCCACAAAAGCGTTTCGAAAACTATGATACCAATTCGGAAGACTTTATCGAAAGGAATCTGGTTTTTGGTGAAAGCAAAACCGTGGTAACTTCGAAAAACTTTAAAGGCGGTAACATTAAAACTGTGTTCGGCGGTTGCGAGATTATACTTACCGATGCCGAACTGGCCGAAGGCACACAGGTTATCGAACTCAGTACTGTGTTCGGCGGAATCAGCATTATTGCTCCCCGTCACTGGGACATCAGCATCGAAGTGGATGGTGTAATGGGTGGATTCAAAGACGAGCGGCATTTTATCAATCAGGACAATCTTGATAAAACCCGCAAATTAATCATCCGTGGATCGGCTGTATTTGGCGGAGGTGAACTGAAAAATTCCTAAAAACATGAGTCATCCTTTTTCGCAGAAGAAGAAAATCATTATTATCTATGCCGTAAATTGGTTGCTGATTTCAGCAATCCATTTCGGCTTTTTATATTCGGTGAGCGGATTTTCGCTGGGATTTTCGCTGATTGATGCCCTGGTTTATACCAACGTTTTTGCACTTATCGGCCTGATTATTCATTACGGGGTCGCCTACTCGGGTCTCGACAAACGCTTTGGCACCATTGTGTTCAATCAGATTATCTCGGCGGTGGTAATTGTGGCCATCTGGCTCGTGATATCCTATATTCTGGCCGGTTTACTCATGACCGCTTTCGATATTCAGGCACCCGACACCACCGGTTGGTTGCAGAAACGCATTATCAACGGAATAATTTACTACGTTCTGCTTGCCCTGGTGTATTACCTTATCAGCAGTTACGAAAGCAATCAGAAAGCGAAACAAGACGTTCTGGCCATGGAATCGCGCCTCCGCGAAACCCAGCTTCAGGCACTCAAATCGCAGATAAACCCGCATTTTTTGTTCAACAGTCTCAACTCGATTTCCTTTCTTGTGAAACAAGATTCCGACAAAGCCCGCGAAATGCTTTCGGTGCTTTCGGACTATTTCCGCTACAGCCTCAAGCAACAATCCAACACAGCCACTATTGCCGACGAACTGGTGCACTGCCGCAAATATCTCGAAATCGAAAAAATACGATTTTCAGCCAAGCTCATTATCGAAGAAGAAATCGACGGGCAATGCCTGGGTTTTATGCTTCCGGCAATGCTATTGCAACCCATCTACGAAAATGCGGTAAAACATGGCGTATACGAAAGCGACGAGCCCGTTATTGTTAAAACACAGCTTGTAGAAAAACCCGACTGCATTCTTATCAGCATCAGCAATAACTACGACGCCGATGCGCTGGTGCGTAAGGGCGAGGGAATAGGATTGAAAAATGCCGCTGAACGCCTCCGCCTGATGTTTGGAACCGAAGGCCTGCTCGAAATTAAAAAAGAACCTTCAGTATTCACCGTTGTGATAACCCTACCGAAAAAGAACTAACATGATACGATGCATTATTATTGACGACGAAACACCCGCACGCAGTTTGGTGCGCGAATATCTTACCCCCCACAGCGACATCGAAATAGTGGCCGAATGTGCCAATGGTTTCGATGGGCTGAAGGCCATTCAGGATCTCAAACCCGATTTGATTTTTCTCGATATTCAGATGCCCAAGCTCACCGGTTTCGAAATGCTCGAACTGCTGGTCAACAAACCCGCCATTGTGTTTACCACCGCCTACGAGCAGTTTGCCATACAGGCTTTTGAATGCAACGCCAGCGACTATCTGCTTAAACCCTTTACACCCACCCGTTTCGACGATGCCCTGGCCCGGGTGCGCCGCCAGATTGAAAACCACAGCGGGCAGTCGCAGGTAGATACCCTGATACAATCGGTAAAAAACGAGACCAAACTCATCGACCGTGTGGTGGTAAAATCTGGGTCCAAAATAAAAATACTGCCGGTCGAAAGCATTCTCTGCATCGAGGCCGCCGACGACTATGTGCTGATACACACTCACAGCGAACAGTTCATAAAAAACGACACCATGAGCTATTACGAAGAGCGGCTTCCTGCCCAAGAATTTCTCAGGGTACACCGTTCGTTTCTCGTTGCGTTGTCGGCCATCGAAAGCATAGAACCCTACACCAAAGAAACCCACTCGCTAAAACTCAGCAACGGTCTGAGTGTAAAAACCAGCCGCAACGGTTCGCAACGGCTCAAACAAATTTTGGGGAGGTAATCTTCTTTAAGAACACGATTTATCGCATTTGGCATCTCTCAATATTAGACAGGTGATTGTCATTTATTTATGTATTTCTAATACAAATCAATCATAACCTAAAAAAATCCTCAACAATGTTTTGCATTTCGTATCCATTTCTATAGATTTGAACAAAAATTAAGCGCAATGCCGGTTTCATTCAAGCCGAAATACTAGGGTTTTATGTATGAAAAAGCTATTAAAGAGTTGAAGAATGAGATGTATTAAACTATTGCCCAATAAAGGTTTCATGAATGAATTTGAATGTAGCTTTAGCCCAATAATCTAATCCCTATGCCATTCGTTAAAGTATATATCCATTTTGTGTGGAGTACAAAAAATCGGTATCCATTTTTGTATTCTAAAGAATTGAGGGCCAGAGTATGGAAACATATCAGAGAAAACGCCAAGGAGAAAGGAATTTTTATTGATTTTATAAATGGATATTCTGATCACTGTCATTGTTTGGTTTCATTTGGGGTTGATCAAAGCATTCAAAAGGTAATGCAATTGATAAAAGGAGAATCTTCATATTGGATAAATAAAAATGAATTGATAAATGAAAGATTTGAGTGGCAGGATGAATATTTTGCTGTATCAGTTTCTGAATCTATAATTGATAAAGTTAGGGAATACATAAAAAATCAGGAAAAACATCACAGCAAAAAAACATTTCAGGATGAATATGATGAATTTATTATAAAATATGGATTTGAGAATTATAAAGGATAGAATTTTGTTGTCCTCATGCTAAAGCATGAAGTAATTCAAATAACATCTTAATGAAATGGGATTCCATTAAAATATATGAAAATTTAATAAATTGGAATGCGGCTTTAGCCCATTCTTAATTTAATAAATTTGAAAACAAATAGGCTTTAGCCAAATAACATTAAAAAATCAACAGGCTAAAGCCTATTGCAATTCATAAAAACCCAAATTTACTACCTTTGCAAAAACTTGTTGATATGAATTTTGTAAAGGAACTCGAATGGAGGGGTATGATTCACAACATCATGCCGGGAACCGAAGAACTGTTTACCCGCGAAACGGTAACTGCTTATGTTGGCATCGACCCCACTGCCGACTCGCTCCACATTGGTCACCTCGTGAGCATCATGATGCTCAAACACCTTCAGGTATGCGGACACCGGCCCATTGTGGTGCTGGGTGGCGCCACCGGTATGGTGGGCGACCCTTCGGGAAAATCGAACGAACGCAACCTCCTCGACGAAGAAACTCTGATGCACAACGAAGCCTGCATTCGCAAACAGGTAAGCCGTTTTCTCGATTTCTCCGATTCCGTCAATAACAGCGCCCTGCTCCTGAACAACTACCACTGGACAAAAGACTACAGTTTTCTGGGCTTTGTGCGCGACATTGGCAAACACATTACCGTGAACTACATGATGGCCAAAGACTCGGTGAAAAAGCGCCTCAGCGGCGATACAGGCGCAGGCATGTCGTTTACCGAGTTCTCGTATCAGTTGCTGCAGGGCTTCGACTTCCTGCACCTCTTCCGCGAATATGGCTGCAAACTGCAGATGGGTGGCAGCGATCAATGGGGAAACATCACTACAGGTACTGAGCTCATACGCCGCATTTGTCAGAGCGAAGCATTTGCCCTGACCTGCCCGCTTATTACCAAGGCCGACGGTGGAAAATTCGGAAAAACAGAAGACGGCAATGTGTGGTTAGACCCCGAGCGTACATCGCCATACAAATTCTATCAGTTCTGGCTGAACATATCTGACGAGGATGCCGAAAAATACATCCGTATATTTACACTCCTGCAGCAACAGGAAATCGAAGAACTCACAGCCGCCCACCGGAACGAACCACACCTGCGCCTGCTGCAAAAAAAACTGGCGGAACAAATCACCTGTATGGTTCATTCCACCGAAGAATACAACACAGCAGTGGCTGCATCAGAAATACTCTTCGGCAAAGGAACCGCCGACCAGCTGGCATCGCTTGATGAAAAAACAATACTCGCCGTTTTCGAAGGGGTTCCGGTATTCGAAGTGGCTAAAAGCGAATTCGAAAACGGAATAGCACTTATGCAGCTGCTTACCGAAAATGCTCCGGTTTTTCCGTCAAAAGGCGAACTGAGGCGCAGCATTCAGGGAAACGGGCTCAGCATTAACAAGCAAAAATATACCGATGTAAACGGAATTATCCACGTGGATTCACTCATTTCGGGTAAGTTTATCGTGGTGCAAAAAGGAAAGAAAGACTACTACCTGATAGTGGCCAAATAAGCGCACCCGGGTTATTAACAATCGGTTAATTTACTGGTGCTCAAAACGATAATAGGAGCGCAAAAACCTAAAGGACTCATTTACAAAACATTGATTTATCAACCGATTCAGGAATGTTTGGTGAATATCAATTAACATCTGCTGATAAAAATATCTTTCAGGTTTCAATATTAAAACTATATGATGAACTCAGCGAAAAAAGCAAGAGAATTTCATTAGAAAAAATTAAAAAACACTTAACAAATCATCAACTAAAATTCAATTTCCGGGGTAAATGTATTTATTAAAAAAGGACGGTGAATTCAGATATTAACAATTGTTCAATCTTTTTTTCAAGCATCTCATAATCAACCGATGCTGCGAAAATGTACTGTTAACAAAGCGGTATTACTTTTAATAAATTACTTTTGCAAATAAAACTGTCGAAAATTGTAAACCGATTTAACACACAATAATCATCAGCATTCCATTTAAGAATTTAAAAAGAATAAAATACAAATGATAAGAGATAACGAATTTTTTAAAAAAGAGATTTTTCGTTTAAAAAGAGAAAAGAATGCAATTATTTTAGGACACTACTACATAAGCGGAGAATTACAGGATATTTCTGATTTTACGGGTGACAGTCTTCAGCTATCACAACAGGCAGCCACTACCCAAGCCGATATTATTGTTTTTTTAGGTGTGTATTTTATGGCCGAAACAGCCAAAATACTCTCACCCGGAAAAAAAGTACTTATTCCCGATCCCGCAGCGGGTTGTTCGCTGGCCGATTCGTGTAAACCCGATGAATTCAGTGCGTTTATTAAAAAACACCCGGGTCACATTGTTGTTTCGTACGTAAATACTTCAGCAGCCATTAAAGCAATGACCGATATCGTGGTTACCTCATCGAATGCCATGAAAATTGTGAATTCATTACCCCAGGATCAGGCCATAATTTTTGCGCCCGACCGGAATCTGGGTAATTATATTAACTCGGTTACGGGACGAAATATGGTACTCTACAATGGTGCCTGCCATGTACACGAGCAATTCAGTCTGGAAGCTCTTTTGACGCTTAAAACGAAACATCCCGAAGCCATTGTTCTGGCTCATCCTGAATGTGAACCCCCTGTGCGCATGCTTGCCGATTATATTGGATCTACTTCGGCATTGCTAAAATATTCAAGTCAATCGAAAGACAATATGTTTTTGGTTGCTACCGAATCGGGTATTTTGCATCAGATGAAAAAAGCCCGACCCGATGCTGTGTTTATTCCGGTTCCGGGCAACGACAGCACATGCGCTTGCAATGATTGCAGTTATATGAAACTGAATAGTATCGAAAAGCTCTACAATTCGCTGTTAAACGAAGAATTCGAGGTTCAGGTAGATAATGAAACTGCCGAAAAAGCACGGCATTCAATACTCAGAATGTTGACTTTGTCGGAATAAATCAAAGGATGAATTTTTTTCGATATATTATTATTTTTCTTTTTACCGTTAGTTCGGTGTATACCATTTTTGCCCAGAAAGATCCTTTTTTACAGTGCGATATTGGAAGTGCTTATATTTTGCCCGGTTATTCGGGTCTCCCCGATTATGGTCCGAATTATCAGTTGCGGGTACGTTACGGTAATCGCCTCACCGACAATAAATCATGGAATAAAAACTACAATTATCCTTATGTTTCGGTGAATGCATTTTTTTCGCATAATACAAATTTGGCATTGGGAAGCATTTTTGCTGTTTATCCCGATTTTGGTTTTATTCTGAAAGAAAAAAAGAAGTACGAAATGAGAATTTCGGCTGGTTTGGGAATTGCTTTTTTTAATAAGATTTATCATCCTGAATATAATCCCCAGAATATGCTCATCGGATCGTATTGTACAGCTACAGGTGCCGCTGATTTGCTTTTCAGGTATAAAGTCTCGTCGCAATGGTCGGCTTGTCTGCAGGCCGGTGTAATTCATTTTTCGAACGGACATACCCGCTTGCCGAATCTGGGGATAAATATGCCCTATGTGATGCTGGGTACAAACTATTGGTTCCGCGAAGAGCCAAAATATCAGGTAAGGTCGAAACTGGCATTCGATGATGCGCGTTCGAAAGGAGTGGTTCGCTATGGTTTGGGATTTCATCAGTTTGGCGAATCGGCAAAGCCATGGGGTGGACCGGTGTATGTGAATCAGGTGTTGTCGATTGCACTGGCTCACAATTATTCACCGATTGCTTTTTTATCATTCGGGGTAAATTTCACCTATTATGATAGCTTTTATCATTTTATGCTCGATCAGGAAGTGCATGAGGTAAATACGCTTTTCAACGAAAGTTGCATGATTACTGTATTTGCTGCACACGAATTTTTATTTGGAAAAATTGGTGTTTACACCGAGCTGGGATTCGATATTTACAAACCATTTTACCGGAAATATGCCCTGTATTACGACAACACACTCAGCCTCGATGAAACCATTAAATCGTTCAACAGTAATAAACTGGGCTTGCAATATCACTTTTTTAAACCCATTGAGCAACACTTCGATGTGATGGCCGGTGTGTATATTAAATCGAATTTTGGTCAGGCCGATTTTTTAGAATGTGCCATAAGTATTGCTTTCTGAATATTTTCGATTATTTTTGAAGGGTAATTTTAAATTTTAAGAATTATGAAAAAACTGATTTTTCTTGCCGCTTTTCTCGTGTTGAGTTTTGGTTTATATGCCCAAAAAGGAGCCTATGCCGGTTTAAACTTTGCCTATAATTCAACCTGGTTGATGAACCCACAGGTATTTGACGATGGTTCAGGTCAGGATATTGACCCTTCGTTTGGTCATTACTATGGCCTTGTGTTGGGCTATAATTTTATTGATAATGTTGGTCTTGAGCTTGATGTGAACTTTGGGAAAATAGTTCAGAAATACACAGGACGACTTAATTATTTTGGTACCGATAATTATAACGATTACAATTCGAAGATTATCATGAAAACTATTGATTTACCGTTGCTGGCTAAGTTTGGTGAAAAATCGTATTTCGAAATCGGACCTGTATTACAGCTTGTAACTTCCGTGGATTATACTATGGATCTCGAAAACGAAAGCAATTTATTTCCTTACTGGTATAAAGATATGATAATGGTTGCCGGAGTTGTCCCTAATGGAACCCGGGATGTACAGGAACTATTTAAAAACAAAGGTTTTGGCTTGGCCATGGGTTTTGGCTCGGATATCGATTTATGGGAAGACAAGCTTGCGCTGAATTTTGGTGTTCGTTTTCAATACATTTTCACCGACCTTCAGGGTGTTAATGGACTGGGCTTAACTTCCGAAAGCCCTTATGTTCCTGAAGATAACCAGAATGATGTAAACGAAAAGGAACGTTTCAAAACCAATCCGTTAATTGGTGGCTTCAAAATAGGTTTGAAATATCGTATTCAATAGTTAACTAACTGATAAAACATTGAGCTGCGCGTTTGTCGTGCAGCTTTTTTTTCGCAGAATGACAATAATATACCTCCCATCAACCGATTCGACAAACCTGGAGGCCAGGCGCCTGATACAATCGAAATCCTGCAACAACCACGATGTAGTACAGTCAGGATTTCAAACCCTGGGGCGTGGACAACAGGGTAATAGCTGGTATAGCCTTGCCGACGAAAACCTGTTGTTTTCGATAGTAAATTTTCCGGAGCATTTTGAGGTTGCCCGTTTTTTCGAATTAACTCAGGTAGCTTCGGTGGCAGTGGTTAAATACCTTTTCAGCCGGGGCATACGCGCACAGATTAAATGGCCTAACGATATATTAGTAAATCGTAAGAAAATTGCAGGTATCCTCATCGAAAACACAATGATGGGCAATTATATTTCCGACTCAATTACAGGCATTGGCCTGAATGTAAATGCATCGGTTTTCCCTTTGGGACTTCAGCAAAAATCCACTTCGATGTTACTGGAAACTTCGCTTGAATATTCAACAAGTGATGAGCTGAACCGATTTATGGAATTCTACAGTGCCGCTATGCGTTACGATAATTTCAGACTCAGGCGCTTATATCATAAGCATTTGTTTGCCATGAATCAGAAGGTCTGTTTCCGACACGGCGATATCGTAAAAACAGCCATTAATGCGGGTGTAACCGACAATGGACAAATCATTATGATTATGCCCGATGGTACGAATCAATACTTTTGGTTCAAAGAAATTGAGTGGTTGCTTTAACCTGGCTTAAATCGTATTGTAGGGATACCGCTCAAAGTGAAGTTCCCTAACTTTTTCAAATAGTATTTCTTTTAGTTCAGCAATGTGCAGGCCGGTTTTGGCTGAAACAAATAAACAAGGTGAATTTTCGCGTGCAATCTGTAGTTGTTCGGGTGCAAGCTCCTCAGTTTCGGATGAAAATAAATCGGTTTTATTAAAAACCATCAGTAACGGTTTTTCATGTACACCCAGTTCCCGTAAGGTCGATTTTACCGATTCGATATGATCGGTATGCGATGGATGCGATATATCGGCTACATGAATCAATAAATCGGAATCGCGGGTTTCGTCAAGGGTCGATTTAAACGATTCCACCAAATGATGTGGAAGTTTACGAATGAATCCAACGGTGTCGGAAAGTAAGAATGGCAAATTATTAATTACCACTTTTCGCGTTGTGGTGTCGAGGGTGGCAAACAGTTTGTTTTCGGCAAAAACTTCCGATTTACTCAGTACATTCATCAATGTCGATTTTCCGGCATTGGTATAGCCTACCAGAGCCACCCTGATTACCTTACCCCGGTTCTTGCGTTGAACCAGCATTTGTTTGTCGATTTGCTTGAGTTCTTCTTTTAGGTATGCAATGCGGTCGCGAATTACCCTTCGGTCGGTTTCTATTTCGGTTTCACCGGGTCCTCGCAGTCCGATACCTCCCCGCTGACGCTCCAGGTGAGTCCAAAGACGGGTTAATCGGGGAAGTAAATACTGGTACTGAGCAAGTTCTACCTGAGTTTTTGCATATGAGGTTTTGGCGCGCATAGCAAAAATATCAAGAATTAAATGGGTGCGGTCGAGAACCCGTACTTCGATGGAATTTTCGATATTACGAAGTTGGGTTGGACTCAGCTCATCGTCGAAAATGGCAAACCCGATGCGGTTTTCGAGTACGTAGTTTTTAATTTCTTCGAGTTTTCCTTTGCCTATATAGTAGGTTGCACTGGGTTTCTCAAGTTTCTGCGTAAAAACTCTGGTGGTTTCGATACCTGCCGTTTCGGCCAAAAATCTCAGCTCATCAAGATACTCGTATGTCTTTTCGCGCGATTGATCCTGGCCATACCATGCTACCAGAACGGCTTTGTTGTTATATGTGTTTTCTGTACTCATTGGGTAATAAAAAACCCCGACTATCTAATATCGGGGTTTCCGTATCGTGCTATTTAAAATTACGAAAGTTTAAAATTAATCGGAATTACGTAAGTAACCGGAACCGGTTTTCCACGTTGTTTTCCGGGAGTCCATCTGGGAAGCATTTTTACCACCCTAACTGCTTCGGTATCGAGGTACTGGTCAACACCGCGGGCAAGTGTAACCTTAGTAACACTACCGTCGGCGGCAATAACGAACTGAACAAAAACACGACCCTGAATACCATTTTCTTTAGCAATTTCGGGATACTTGGTATTTTCGGCAATGAATCTCAATAATTCACCTTCGCCACCCGGATAAGTAGGTTTTTCTTCAACCACGGCAAACGAAATGGGTTCAACTTCTTCTTCTGCTTCATGTTCGCCAAAATCTTTGATATTGGTATCGGTTTTATCTTTTTCGTTTGATTCCGAGTCGAAATCGAAGTGATCGTCAACTTCTACGTCGTTTTCCACGATATTCAGCTCTTCAACCACTTCCTGCACAGGTTCGGGTTCCGGCTCAGGTTCGGGTGGTTTTTCATCACGGAAAGTGTTTTCGATTTCTTCTTCCATCACGTCTTCAACCGACAGGTCGCCCAGTGTACTTGCTGATTTTTCGCTGTCGTTCCACTCGAAGGCTGCGAGCATTATACCCAGCGCAACTACCAGACCCAACTGCAAAAACATCATTTTGCGTTTTTCAAGGTCGGCTTTGGGAGATTTCTTTACTTGCATTGTTTTAAAAATTTAAGTGTGTAAAATTACAATTTAAAATTGAACACTTCAAAATATTTTTAACATAATATCGTACTTTCCTTGCAAATATTATATTTATTGAAGTTTTCATTGTTAATAACTTTCGAATTGGCTTAATAAAGAACGAACTTAATCGGTATAATGTAACTTACTGATACCGGAATTTCGCGTTGTTTTCCAGGGTTCCACCTTGGCAGCATGGCTACCACCCGAAGTGCTTCATTGTCGAGCGAACTGTGGACTCCACGTGCTATACTCACTGAGTTGACTTTTCCATCAGCTCCAATAACAAAACTAACATAAACGGTTCCCTGAATTCCATTATCTTTTGCTGGTAAAGGATACACAGTGTTTTCTGCAATGAACTTCAACATAGCAGCTTCACCACCAATGAAAGAGGGTTTTACTTCAACATTACTCCACGGAATTATTTCGGTAGTTTCGGGAGGATCTTCGTTAGTGAAATTATGAATGATTGGGTCAACAGGATCGTCATCTTCCGGGTTGTCTAAATTACTGAGGTCATCGTCGGGGTCATCGTCTTCCACTATATTGATTATGGGAGCTACCGGCTGTGGTTCTGGAAGTTTAACTTCAGGTTTGGGTGGCTCAGGTCGGGTAATGTCAATTATTTCAGTATCGGGTTCGATATAGCCCGTTGTTACCGTAAACTGTGAGGTTTCCGAAGTACCCCATTCGAAACTGTAGAGAACTACACAAAGTGTAATTACGAATCCAATCTCAAGAAAAAGTATTTTTTTCTTTTCGAGATCGGCCCTGGGTGTTTTTTTGGTTTTCATAGCGCTGTGTTTTTAAGGTGGTTACTGATATAACGCAACAATTTAAATTTTAAGTATAGATGCATGGCAGAAATTAATTCCACACGTTCAACCACTTATTTTTTAAGTTTTTTTGGAGAATTTTTCTCAGATGAAAAATAAAATAACTCCTGTGATGGCCAGGCAGGCACCCAGCACTTCGCGGAATCCGATTTTTTCTTTAAAAAGCAGCACTGCGGGAGGTATTATCATAATGGGTACTATCGACATAATACTGGAAGCCACACCGGTAGAGGCATATTTTACCGCAAAAAGCGAAGCGCTGACACCGAGAAACGGACCAAACAATGCGCCCAGACTTAAAGCGCCCATGGCTTTTCGGTTCGAGAATGCAGCGAACAACTTCTTCCAACGGTTCATAAAAAGAAAAATCAGAAAAAATCCGCTTGCTCCGGTAATTACCCTGATTTGTGTTGCCGAGAACACATCGTAATTGCTCATACCATATTTACTAAGTACCAATCCGGTGGCTTGCCCGGCGGCACCACCAAATGCCAACAGCAGTCCATACAATGGATAGCGCAATTTAAGACCTTTTTTTGGGGGCTCTTCCGATGAGGTTTTTGTATCTCGTTTTACCAGTATTACCATACTGATACCTGTAAGGGTAAGGGTCATTCCCAGTAGTGCCAGCCACGACAAGGTTTCTCCCAGAACAAGCCAACCGGTAAAGGCAGCCATGGGTGGAGCCAGCGACATAATCAGCATCGAAATTCGGGCTCCTACAACCACATAGGCCTGAAAAAGAAACAAATCACCAATCACAAAACCGATAAGTCCTGATAGCGATAACCAAAACCAATTATGTGCCGATGCTCCTTCGGGAAAGAAATTTCCGGTGCGAAATAATGCCAGTAATCCAAACAGTAAAAATGCCATGCATAATCGCAGGAGGTTTACCTGCAGCGAGCCAATCCGTTTCGAAGCCGCTTCAAAAGCCAGTGCTGTTACTGTCCAAAACATGGCAGCTGCCAAAGCGGCTAATTCTCCGGTGTGCGACATAATTGCTGTTTAATAATGAAGCCGGTTTATTTCTTTCGTTCTACCACAAAATCCAGTAACTGCTGCATGGCTTCTCCGGCTTTGTTATTGTTCAAACCGTCCAGCTGCTGAAGCGCCTGGTTATGGTATTCAAGCATAATTTCTGAGGCATAATTAATACCCTGATTGTCAAGTACAAATTTCGAAACCAGCGACAGCAAGTATTTATTGTCTTTGCCATTTTTCCAGTATTGCAGTACATTTTCGGCACTTCGCGGATCAGAATTTTTTAAAGCCCCGATCAGCGGAAGGGTAACTTTCCGCTCAAGGATGTCATTGCCGGCTATTTTACCGGTGATATCCTGAGATGAATAATCGAGAATGTCGTCTTTTATTTGAAAGGCCATACCGCACAACATGCCCAGTGTGCGCATGCTGTGTTGCTGGTCGGCCGATGCTCCGGCTGAATAAGCACCCACTTCGCAACAGGTAGCTATCAGCGAAGCGGTTTTATTTTCGATAACTTCGAAATATTCAGCCTCATCGAAATTGCTTTTACGGGCTATATCCAGTTGCATGAGTTCTCCCAGGCTCATTTTCATGATGGTGGGTGAAATCAGGTCAAACAATTTATGTTCGCCTTTTTGTGTGGCGATATACATGGCATTGGCAAACATATAATCTCCAATAAGCACGGCCCGTTTATTTTCCCAGATTGCATTGGCCGATGCTTTTCCACGTCGCAGCAAGGCTTCATCAACCACGTCGTCGTGAACCATGGTGGACGAATGAATCAGCTCCATGAGCACAGCTCCCGAATGGGTTGATTCGGTGGGTTCACCAAACATACGCGCCGAAAGATAGACTAATAACGGCCTGATTAACTTGCCCTTACTGCTGAGAATGTAATTGAGCATATCCGAAACGTAAGCGTTCTCGGTATGCGTATAGGTTTTCATACGCTTGCCGAAAACATCCAAATCGTTTTTAATAATGCCGGTAATCTGGCCGAGTTTGTCCATAAAAACAAAAATCGCAACTAAATTATAACTTATGTTTCAATTATCGATACAATTAAACAATTATTTGATTTCTTTTGTTTTGATAAAAAAAACAACATGGCACGTGTTAGGGTAACAAAAAAATTTGATTTCGAAATGGCGCATGCCTTGTATGGCTACGACGGATTGTGTCGAACTGTGCACGGACATTCCTATAAATTGGATGTTACCGTAATGGGTACACCAATAACCGATGATAAAAATGTAAAACTCGGTATGGTAATCGATCTTTCTGATTTCAAAAAAATTGTAAAAGAGCTTATCGTAGATGTTTACGACCATTCGCTGGTGGTAAGCTATCGTGAAAACCTGACCGGACTATCAACCAACCAAGCGTTGTTCAACCGTATTCACGTAGTTGATTATCAGCCCACCTGCGAGAATATGATAGTGCACTTTGCCGAGATTCTTAAACAGGCATTACCCGATTATGTACAGCTGTTTTCCCTGAAGCTTTACGAAACTGCCAACTCCTTTGCCGAATGGTTTGCCGACGATCAGAAAGACTAAATAGCATTCGTTAAGCTTTTCAAATCATCTAATACACGCGTTTTTGCATTTCGATGCACTTTAATTTCATATCTTTACCACAAAAAAGAATGGACTGTCGCGACAGGATACCCACAAAACTTGGCTTTGGTCAGGGTTTGGTCGAACTGGGTCATAAGTATCCCAATGTTTTATGTCTGGGTGCCGATATTACCACTTCGGTGGGGATGAATCTTTTCAAAGAAGCATTTCCCGAACGCTTTTTTTCGTTTGGTATTGCTGAGCAAAACATTGCCGCAGTTGCGGCCGGCTTAGCCCTGAGCGAAAAAATCCCATTTTTTAGCACCTATGGGGTTTTTGCATCGATGCGTTGTGCCGACCAAATACGCGTTTCGGTGTGCTACAACAATTTACCTGTAAAAATAGGAGGAGCCCACGCCGGAATATCCGTAGGCCCCGATGGTGCTACCCATCAGGCACTCGAAGATCTGGCCGTGATGCGGGCTTTGCCCGGTATGCTGGTGCTATCACCCTGCGATGCTACCCAGACGCGGTTGGCCACCATAGCGGCCGTTGAACAATGGAAAGGTCCGGCCTATATTCGTTTTGGCCGCGAGGCGATGCCTGATTTTACGGATGTAAATCAGGAGTTTAGGGTTGGAAAAGGGCAGATTCTACGCGATGGAAGCGACATCAGTCTGATTGGTACCGGCCATCTTACCTGGGAATGTCTTTTGGCTGCCGAGATACTTTCGGGTAAGGGTATAAGTGCCCGGGTTGTGAATATTCATACCATCAAGCCCATCGACACTGAGTTAATTATTGCTTGTGCACGCGAGACGGGTAAGCTGGTTACCGCCGAAGAGCATCAGATATTTGGTGGATTGGGTAGTGCTGTTGCAGAAGTAATTTGCCAGTTTCATCCGGCACCCGTGCGCATGGTGGCTATGCCCGATTGTTTTGGTGAATCGGGTGATCCGCTTGTTCTGATGAAGAAATATGGACTCAGCGCTGCCAATATTGTAGTCAAAGCTCTTGAAATGCTTTAGCCCATGGTTTACCTGATTGTATATTTTTTGATTTGCTGTTTCTCCGGTGATGCAGAATGGATGCACGAAAGCAATAATACCGACGGAGCTCGATTTCAGCCGCGTACCACCTTATTTTTGATGGGGCGTTCTTCGGTGGAAAGCGATACAAGCTTTACGAAACTTCCTTCATGGGCGATTAGTTACGGACCGCAATACATGCAGAAACAGGCTGCCGATTCGTTTTTGGTGATGTATAAACAAGCGAAGAATGAAGGTGTTGTTCTTACGGTAATTTCGGCGTATCGCAGTTACGATGTTCAAAAACAATTATGGAACGCTGCCTGGGGTCGTTACCGTTCAAGGTTTGCTGACGACAGGACGTTGGTAGAAAATATTTTGCGTTATCTATCAATGCCCGGAACTTCGCGCCATCACTGGGGTACCGAGGTTGATGTGTGTAGTTTGAGTTTGACGTGGTGGCAATCGGCGCAAGGTACAAAAACCTATCAATGGTTAACTGATAATGCCAGGCGGTATGGATTTTATCAGCCATACGGTAAGCTGGGAGTTACACGAAGTACAGGTTATCACGAAGAACAATGGCACTGGTCGTTTTTCCCCATCGCAACGGAATTAACAGCGCAATATGCTGATTCAGTAGAGTATTCCATGTTTTCCGGATTTAATGGTGCACGGTATGCCGAAGATATTGGTGTGATCCAGAATTATGTTTTATCGGTTGAAGCTTTTGAACTTAAATAATCGTATGAATAAGATTAAGGCCATTGTTCGTGTAATACTTCGCTATGTATTGGCGCTTATTTCGTGGCCGGAGCGCCGTAAAATGAAGATCAGGGGTGGAAATGCACGCTGGTTGGCTGAAGCTGTAAGCGAAAGTTTGTGGTTTAAACCGGGCTGCGATGAAAAGCAACGCATAGATGCAATCGAAAATTTTCGAAAAAATTTGGAGACCTCTGCCAAAACCATCAACGTAATTGATTATGGGGCGGGAGATTCAAAAAGCAGCCGGAGTGACGAAGAAATGTATAATGGAGTGAGCGATTCCCGTGTAGTGGGTAGTGTTTGCCGGAGTGCCAGTAAGCCGGCGTTCTGGGCCTTGATATTGTATAAAATCATCATAAAGTCCAAACCCTCTAATTGCGTGGAACTTGGAACCTGTCTTGGTATTTCAGCCATGATGCAGGCTGCTGCACTCAAAATTAACGAATTTGGACAACTTGTTAGCCTTGAGGGATCGCCGGAATTGGCAGAACTTTCTGCTGAAAACCTTAGTTTAACCGGATACGACAACGTGCAGGTTGTGTGCGGACGTTTCAGCGATACATTTGCCCAGGTACTCAATCAGTTGCATACAGTAGATTATGCATTTATTGATGGTCATCACGACGAAAAAGCCACCCTGCAATATTTCGAAACCATACTTCCATTTTTAAGCGAATCGGCTGTACTGGTTTTCGATGATATCTCCTGGTCGGATGGAATGAGAAGGGCGTGGAACCAAATTAAAAAACATAGTTCGGTGGCTGTTTCGCTCGATTTGAGGCAGATGGGTATTTGTGTGATTGGTTCCCAAACGGCAAAAACCGAACACTATAAAATTACGTTGATCTGAGTTTTATTGATTAATAATCAACGAAATTCGATTTTTACCATCCATTTTTACAATTAAAGGCTGTGGTGAACGTGCATGAACAAAAAACTGTGTACGTCTAACTACTTCCAGTCCGTTAATTTTTTCCCAATCGATGAATTGTTCGCTGTTGGTTGTGGGTATGCTCATATACCCGACATTCATCGAAGTAACATTATGAAAGAAATGGGAACCCGACGAAGGATCCAACGGGAAACCCTCGAAGCCCAATTCAACAATTACTTTTGCATTTGAAATTTGTGGCCATACAACCGGAACGCCAATCCATTTGTCGCGTGTACCCCAGCGACCTGGACCGATAAGAATGTATTTGCGGTCTTCGGCTTTCATAATATCATTGAGTTGCGATATTTCGCTGGCCATGGTTTCGGTTTTCGATTTGTCGAAATGGTTTAAGTCGATATAAATAATGTCGCTGATATTTTCGATAACTCCATTGCCCATGGCTTTTACCGAACGCAGGATCAGGTGTGACCGATCTATTTTTGACTCATCAATTTCGTAATCACTAGCATTGCCAATAAGTGGTTTTATTTGAAGGAGGTAAAAATTGGTTTTTCCGTATTCATCCTTGTTCAAATCAATTGCATACTCTATTTCGACGGGTGTTCCCATGGCCTCTTTTACAATCTCCAGAATTTTATCGACGGTTTCGGGAATGGGCGAATAATTAAACTTCAGGATATTGGCAAAATTGATAATCCGGGGTCCGTTGGCATCAAGTCCGGGAATGATCCGTTCGTTATCGATATCATATACCGAGGCGCAGTGCTTTAGCGCTCCATGCCTTTCGGCGTCATCAATATCAAGTTTAATCAGTCCGGCTTCTTCGCCTTCGAGGATATCGATTTTTTTCTTTTTCAGGTCAACAGCATAAAAATGCACTTGAGAATCTTTGTACTGATCTTTCAGGCTGTTAATGTCGATGCGTGGATATTTCGGACAATAGCGATACGCTTTTTCGCCTTCAACAACATATCTGCCCAGTCCAACTGCCATTACCGAAAAACCATCTTCGGGCTGCATATAGGCTACCGGATAGTAATTAAACGATTGACCAACGCCACTGATATGGGGATAGTATACATCTTTGAAGCGGTTTCCTACCACTTCCTGCAGCACAATACCCATTTTTTCTTCTTCGAGTTTGTAGTTTACTGCCTCGATATAACCACGCGACATATCGGAAAACAGTGAAGCATAAACCATTTTTATGGCATCCATACATTGCTCGAGCCTTATATCTACATCTTCATGATTGTTGGGAATCAGATAGGTTTCGAAAATTCCACTAAACGGTTGATAAAGAGAATCTTCGAGAAGACTCGATGACCGCACCGCAAGAGGTTTCGTAAAGTGTTTCAGGATTATTTTCAACTGACGCACCAGATATCGGGGCAGGCGCGCTTCTTTAAATACCCGGCGCAATTCTTCGAAGCTGATGCTTTGCGTATAAAACTCTTTCAGATTATTTTCTTCCATAAAATCGTCGAACACATCAACGCAAATAATAACTGTACGTGGAGTTTTAATATTTATATTTTCGACCAGGGTATCGAAATCGAAATTGTAGATTAATGTATTTACAAAGGCAAGACCCCTGCCTTTTCCACCCAGGGCTCCCTGCCCTATATGGGCAACGTTGCGTTCATCGACCAGTACCGACTCGTCGAATGGAAGAAGCCTGCCTCGCTGCGATTCGTCGCGGAACTCGTTAATCTGGAGCAATAAAAACTTACGCAGGTCGACCACAGTTCTGAAATCTTCAAGCTTATAGGGATTTAGCAATCGGGCCAGATTAATCTCACCGCGGGCCATAAGCCACATCGAAAAATGGTTTCTCCTGGCGTGATAAATCAACGATTCGTCTGAAATTACCTGAATATAACTTTCAAATTCTTTAAGGTTGCGAGCCACAGCCAACTGTTGTCCATCTTTATCGCGGAAGACAAAGTTTCCAAATCCAACAAAGAAATTAATAAATGTAACTATTTGATTTTCGTAATTATCGGAGTTCTTGTTGATGCAAGCGTGGCTTCGCTGAAAGGAACTTTCGATTTCGGACGACTGAATACAGACCGGCAGATCAAGCAGATTGCTTTTTATGTAGTTCATTAGTTCGTAGCCGGCGTTATCGTTTACCTTGCCATCTTTTTTGTATTTCAGATCAGTAATAACACACTGCAGGTAATCTTTATACGGTTCTATCACCGAAATAGCCTCCTCGTAGTCGTTTGCCAGCAATATTTTAGGACGAGCCCTGAGTCTCAGTATTTTATATAACTCATCAGCCTTTACATCATCAATAATACTCTTGGTTTGTTCCATTACCACCTTATACAGCAGAGGCAACAGCTTTGAATAAAATTTTGCCGAATCTTCAACCACGAGTATTACCCTCACCAGGCCAACACGTGTATCGTTTTTTACATTGATTTTATCTTCGATATTTTTTATCATTGCAAAAAACACACTTGATTCACCGTTCCAGACAAAAATGCGGTCAACACTTTCCGGTTTGTTTTCGTCGTAATAGGCTATGTCTCCGTTGTTGTTCAGCAAGAAAAATACAGGTATATAGGGATATTTTTCTTTGATTTTCTGACTTATTTCAATTGGGATTTTCTTTTCAATTCCAATAAAGAAAATCACCAGGTCATAGTGTTTCGACTGAATTTGGGTATATACTTCTTCAGGGGTTGAAGCCCCGGTTATACGTGGGGTAAATGTGAGGTTTAACTGGCGGTATTCGCCCAGAACATAGTCGGCAAAACGCCCTTCGCGTTCGATCGAATATGCATCGTAAAGGGTTCCAACAAGCAATATTTCTTTAACCTTGAATGGCATCAGGTCGTGATACAAATCGCGCGAATAGTTATTTTCGTTCAAAAACTTATGAAGTAGTTTTCGATGACTGGTTTTAAGGCTCTCTGCATCACCAAACACCTCGTGTTCACCGGTACTTCTTATTATTCGCAAGGCAGTGATACTGTTCAGGTAACCGGCAATCATGGCTGCCAGATTGTTAATCAGCTGGCGTTCTTCGAACATGAACGGGCCTTCGTCGATGGTAACAAATTCCTTGGAATAGTACACTTCTACCCTACCCGATTTATTGTCGATGGTAGTGAAAAGCTGAGTGAGTTGCCAGTTGCTAGCTGAGAAATCTTTGGTGCGATACTCGTTCATATCGAAAACAATGCGGGCGCATGTAAATTCCGGGTATTGCCATGCGGCAGGCATAATATCGGCAATTTGCTGCAAGGTTTCGTCAATCGATTTTCCCGCTTTTATTATGGCCGTAGTCTGATTGATACAGGCAAGCTCTTTAAGCCGCTCCTTGGTCTGCTGCATCAGTTTGTTGATGTCTTCAGCCTGATGAAGGTGATGGTCTGACATATAGATTCGGGTTATTGCGAATGCAATGTAATTAAAAAACCAATTCTATATATTGTTGTACGACAGATGTTTTGCAAGTTCTTATTCCCAGAAATCGGAAGCAATTTCGATGAGATTCCCCTCGGGATCGGCTATCATGGCTGAACGCATTTTCCAGGCTTCGTTGCGTGGACCATATATTACTTTGCTGCCCATAGCAGTGGCTTTTTTGTAGAAAGCATCCACATTTTCGGTTGCTCCCACGTTTACAGCAAGCTCGAAGCTACCGTTGATTCCCTGTGGAAACGATGGAGTGAGGCCGAGTAAATCCGGCAACATGCGGCGTTCGTACATGGCAAACCGGACTCCTTCGTGTTTGAATTCGGCATAAGGCCCTTTACCATCCCATTCAATATCAATACCTATTACCCGATGATAGAAATCAACCATTGTGCGTAAATCGTTTACAAATATTCCAATTAGATTAAAGCTGATGTGGTTCATACAGAATTGTTTTTGGTAAAAATACAAAATCAAATCAATTAATTAACTGCCAGTTATGAAGCTACAGAAACAGCGTGAGTGTGAGGTTTTGTACTTCGTACTCACTCTTCTGGAATGTTTCCGACAACGGCGATTATATAGAGTGAGATTGAGAGCGGGTGAGCAGAAACAGCGTGAGTGTGAGGTGTTGTACTTCGTACTCACCCTTCTGGAATGTTTCCGACAACGGCGATTATATAGAGTGAGATTGAGAGCGGGTGAGCAGAAACAGCGTGAGTGTGAGGTGTTGTACTTCGTACTCACTCTCACACTCACGCTGTTTTGTAGCGGGGACAGGACTCGAACCTGCGACCTCCGGGTTATGAGCCCGACGAGCTACCAACTGCTCTACCCCGCAATGTGGCTGCAAAGATAATTAAAATATTGATTAATTTACAAAACGATTAAAATAATTTGAACTCCAATAATCATGAGCACCAATGCAATGGGATAAATAGTGGCATAAGCAACACCCGGGGCATTGGTTTTAGTCATCGAAGTTACTGCACCCAATCCTGGTGTACTTGTCATCCCACCGGTAAGTGCACCGAGAAACGACAGGATATCCATTTTAAAGAATAATCGTGCAACTAAAGCCCCAAGAAGCATAGGTACCAGTGTAATTACAACCCCCAAAATAAGCAGACTCCAGCCATTATGAGATAGAATATCGAGAAGTCCTGCACCGGCTTCGGTACCCAAAGCGGCGAGAAAAATGAGCAAACCAAACTGACGAAGCATATAATTCCCTTGGGATGATACTGCGAAAACCACCGGACCAATACGCCCGATACGACTCATAATGATAGCTATGGCCAGAACACCACCGGTAGCCCCCAGCGATAGACTAACACCTCCAATATGAAGGGTTGGAAGTCCGAGTAGCACACCCAGTACAATTCCCAACGATATTGGCCAGAAATCGGAATCGTAATGTGGGTTTTCGTTATCGCCCAAAAAGGCAGCCACCTCTAAAAGGTTTTCTTTATTGCCAGCCATCCTGAGCCTGTCACCAAACTGAATACTGACGTCAAAACCGGGATACAACTCAACTCCACTGCGTCGAATGCGGGTTACCACGGCATTATACCTACTGTGTACACCCAGTTCGCTTATGGTTTTACCAAGCACCGCTTTATTGGTCACGGTTATGTATCTTACCTCATAGTTTTCGCTAAGAGCGATACCGACGGTAGTAACTTTACCAATGAGTTTTTCAACCCTGTCAAGTGCTTCTTCTGTTCCCACCGCCTTGATTATTGAACCCCTGTATAACGGAGTTTCTTCGCGGGGTGTAAAAGCTGCACCATTTTGTAAAACCCTCGAAACGTTAGCACCGGTAATTTTTCTGAAATGAATTTCAGCAATACTTTTTCCAATGATTTCCGGATTCTCAACTACAAAGTTTTTCGACATTAATTTCGGGTGGGTGCTTTGCAGGTTGGTTTCATAATCTTTTTCGGCCTGAGTAATTTTAATTTTTAGCAGTTTCGGATATAATTTAACGAAAAGAACAACCCCGATAACCCCAAACGGGTAGGCAATTCCATAGGCAATTGAACCCTGTGGGTCGTAGGTTATTTCGGTCAGAGCTGCGAGACCCGGTGTACTGGTTAAAGCTCCGGTAAATAATCCCGCGCCGACAACACCATTTATATGAAATATTTTGCACAGTAAAATAGTAATTGCCAAACCACTTAAAACAATAATACTCCCTAATATTATCAGGTTGATACCTTCTTTTCGAAACGATTCTATCAGTGATGGCCCTGCCTGAAAACCTACCGAAAAAATAAACATTACCAGGCCTATCATTTTCAATTCTCCGGGAACCACAAAGCCCAAATGTCCGGCAAAAATGGCCACAAAAAGAACTGCAGCAATGTCGAGCGAAATACCTGCAAATTTTATTTTCCCCAGAAAATATCCTAAAAATATTATGAGAAAAATCGAGAAATATGGTAACACCAATAAGTCCATTAGCCTGAATATCCTGAATTCAAAAGTACGTATCTGTTTATAAAGCAAAAAATGCTGAACAATAGGTGAAAACCATGTTATTAAAAATGTATGTATACAGAAATATGAAGCTGGAAAACCAACTTCAGGGAAGAACATTGTTTTGCTTTAATCAGATTTTAGTTCGGATTGCTTTCAGGCTGGGCAATTCTTTTCCTTCGATATATTCGAGAAGAGCACCTCCGGCCGTGGAAACATAACTGATTTTGTGAGCAAGACCATATTTGTTCAGGGCGGCAATACTATCTCCACCACCTACCAGCGAAAAAGCTCCATGGTCGGTGCTACGTGATACTGCAAGGGCCAGCTTGATGGTACCATTACTGAAATGATCCATTTCGAAAACTCCCATGGGACCATTCCACAATAGTGTTTTGCTTCGTTCAATTACCTTGGCAAAAGTCTCAGCGGATTTTACACCGATATCAAGTCCACTCCAGCCATCAGGTATCTCATTGATTTTAACATGTTTGATATGTGCCTCATTATCGAATTTATCTGCGATCAGACAATCGGTGGGTAAATAAAGTTTCACATTACTCATGATGGCTTTATCGAGAATTTCTTTAGCCACATCGATATAGTCTTCTTCAACCAGCGAATTTCCTATATGTCCCCCCATAGCTTTGATAAAAGTAAAAGCAATACCACCTCCGATAATCAGGTTGTCGACACGATCCATCAACGCCCTGATAATATCTATTTTGGTTGACACTTTCGATCCGCCTACAATTGCGGTAAAAGGTTTTTCGCCTTTGTGTAATACCCGCTCAATGTTGTTTACTTCGCTTTCGACCAGATAACCCAACATTTTGTCTTCGGGAAAGAAGCGCGCAATCATGTATGTACTGGCGTGTGCCCGGTGGGCCGTGCCAAAGGCGTTCATAATATACACATCGCCCAGTGAAGCAAGTTTTTTTGCGAACTCTTCATCGTTTTTTTCTTCTTCGGGGTGAAACCTCAGGTTCTCGAGAATCATTATTTCCCGTGGCTTTAATCCGGCCGCCATTATTTGTGCATTTTCGCCAATGCAGTCACCCGGAAATTTCACTTCCATTTCGAAGAGTTTGGTCAGATAAGGAACAATATGTTTCACCGAGTATTTGTCTTCGTAAGCCCCTTTGGGACGACCCAGATGGGTCATAAGAATAACCGAACCGTTGTCGGCCAGAATTTTACGGATGGTAGGTATTGCAGTAATGATGCGGGTATCGTCGGTTATGTTGAATTCCTTATCGAGGGGCACATTGAAGTCGACACGCATCAGTACTTTTTTCCTGTTAAAATTATAATCGTCCACAGAGAACGATTCTTTGATTACGCGAATGCTGGGCAGGTTTTTACCTTCGACATATTCGAGCAATGCTCCGCCTGCCGACGACAGATAACTGATTTTATGCGCCAGGCTATATTTATTCAATGCGGCAATAGTATCTCCCCCCCCAACTATCGAAAACAGGCCTTTATCGGTTTGGCGACCTACCGATAGGGCAATTTTTTGAGTTCCATACGAGAAGTGCGACATTTCGTACACGCCCATCGGTCCATCCCACAGCAGTGTTTTTGAATCTTCGATTACTTTTGCAAAATTATCGGCTGATTTTATACCTATGTCAAGGCCTATCCAATTGTCTTTTATTTCGTTAATTTCGCAATGTTCTATATTGGCATCGTTGCTTCGGCTGTCGGCAATGAGTACATCTTCGGGCAGATAAATCTTTACATTTTGTTGCTTTGCATGGTCGAGTATCCGCTTAGCCACATCTACGTACTCACTTTCGACTAGCGAATTACCCACATTGATTCCCATAGCCTTGAAAAATGTGAAGCAAACCCCTCCGCCGATAATCACATTATCGAGCTTGGGCAGCATGGCATCAACAATACCGATTTTTGTAGTGACCTTGTCGCCTCCCAACATTAGCGTAAATGGCCTGGCGGGTTCTTTCATTACGCGCTCAAGGTTTTTCATTTCACTTTCCATCAGGTAGCCAAACATCTTGTCGTAAGGGAAAAATTTGGCAATTACCGCTGTTGAAGCGTGATTTCGGTGGGCAGTCCCAAACGCGTCGTTCACATAAACATCTCCCAATGAGGCTAATTTCTTTGCAAATTCCTCATCGCCATCAGTTTCTTCTTTATAAAACCGAAGATTCTCCAGCATCATAATTTCACCGGGCTTGAGGTTGCGTGCCATTTCTGCAGTTTCGGCGCTATATACGTCGTCGGCAAGTTTTACTTCACGCCCAATGAGCTTTTTCACCAGCGGTAGTATATGAGAAAGGCTGTGTCGTTCGGTACGTTTGCCCTGAGGTTGACCGCGGTGGGTGAGCAAGATTATGGAGGCCCCTTCGCTCAGCAGTTTGGTGATGGTGGGCAAGGTGGTTTTAATACGCATATCGTCGGTTGGGGCTACACCGGCATTGATAGGAACATTAAAATCGACGCGAAGCAATACGCGCTTGTTCGCAAAATTGTAGTTGTCAAGATTATACATAGCCATTCATTAGTTTAATTGGTCGTTTTTAGCGATACTCAAAAATATGAAATATTTCAGTTTTTTTTTAAATGCTTTTATGCTTTAGCGCAGATTTAAAAATGTGGAAAATTATCAGCATAATTCTGTATTTTAGCGCAAATTTCGGGTTATGTTGTTTAGCGAAATTATAGGCCAGCAAGAAATAAAACGTCATCTGATACAAACAGTACGCGAGAATCGGGTGAGTCATGCACAGTTGTTTTATGGTCCTCCGGGAAGCGGTAAACTTGCCATTGCCATTGCCTATGCACAATACCTTTGCTGTACCGGAAATAAAACCGATGATGCCTGTGGAACTTGTCCCAGTTGCCGGAAATATCAAAAACTTATTCATCCCGATCTGCACTTTGTATTTCCGGTGATATCGGTCTCAGGAAAAGCCAATGTCAGCGATTCTTATATCGAAATATGGCGAAGCCAGGTTTTGGCAAATCCGTATTTCTCGCTCAATATGTGGCTTGATGCCCTTGGTGCTGAGAATAAACAGGGAAGCATTTATACCGAAGAAGCCCGCGAAATTATCAGAAAACTCAATCTGAAAACCTTTGAGGCAGAATTTAAAGTAATGATCATTTGGCTACCCGAGCGAATGAACAACACAACTGCCAATAAACTGCTTAAAATTTTGGAAGAGCCACCCGATAAAACCTTGTTTATTCTGGTAGCCGACAATCACGAAGACATTATTTCAACAATATTATCGAGGGCTCAACCGGTTAAGATTCCGCGTATTGATACCAGGAGTTTATCGCATGCACTCATTGAGAAATTTGGTATTACTGATAGCGAGGCTAACGAAATTTGCCGTTTGTCGCAAGGCAATTATCTGGAGGCATTAAATCACATAAGCACCAGCGATGAGTTCGATTACTTTTTCGATAAATTCACTTCGTTGATGCGCTTATCCTATTCGCGCAATGTGGCCGAACTTACGAAGTGGGTTTCCGATTTGGCACAACTGAGCCGGGAAAAGCAGAAAAGCTTCATGGAATATGCCCTGCGTATGATTCGGGGTAGTTTTATGATACGGAACCACTTCGATGATATTTCGCTATTGATTCGGAAAGAATCGGAGTTCTCGCAGAAATTTTCTGCCTTTATTACTCCCGGTAATATCGAAGGTATTGCCGATGAATTCGATAAAGCGGCCTACCATATCGAACGCAATGGGAATGCACGCATTATTCTCACCGATTTGGGATTCAGGATGATGGTGCACATCCGTAAATAATTCGAAACAGTGCTTACTATAAACCATAATGATGGCTTAAAATATTCGTGTATTTTTGTATCAAATAAATTAAACTTAAGACTATGTTTTCAGGAATTGTTGAAGAAACTGCACGCGTGGTAAACATTGTTCGCGACAGGGGTAATTATCATTTTTATCTAAGCTGCTCGTTCGCCGAAAACCTGAAGCCCGACCAAAGTGTTTGTCATAATGGTGTATGCCTTACCGTGGTTGAGGTTGATGTGCTTCAAAAAACCTATATGGTAACCGCCATTCAGGAGACGATTGATAAATCGAATTTGGGTTTATTGCAGGTGGGCGACGAAGTTAATGTGGAACGCAGCATGACCATGGACAGGCTTCTCGACGGCCACATGGTGCAGGGCCATGTTGATCAGACCGCTGAATGTATTTCGCTTACCGAAGCAGATGGAAGCTGGTATTATACTTTTCAGTACGACAGGTCGAGGGGTAATATTACAGTTGAAAAAGGTTCGATTTCAGTAAACGGGGTCAGCCTTACCGTTGTCGATTCGCGCGATGATCGCTTTTCGGTGGCTATAATTCCATTTACCTGGCAAATAACTAATTTTCATAATATTAAACCCGGTACCATGGTAAATCTCGAATTCGATATCATTGGCAAGTATATTCAGAAAATTATGGCTGGGTATCTCGAAAATATCAAAAACAACAGTTAGTTTTTTAGTCTGATTTTGAATTTCAGGAAATATATAACCAATATCACCGGTCTACAGTTTTTTCAGCTGCTTCGGTTTGGTATGCTATTGCTTATCAGCATTGTATTCACCAAGACAAACCTGGGAACCGGTGATATTGGTATTTACGAGACATTCCTGTTGATTGCGGGTGGAGTCAGTTTTTTCTGGACTTCAGGTATCATTCAGTCGTTTCTCAGTTTATTCGGTAACAGCAAGTCGCTGGGCGATAGCAACGCTGCAAAAACACCGGCGCTTTTTAATACGGTGCTGGTTTTAACATTCTTCAGTATTCTTGCTGCAGCCTTTGTGTACTTTTCGCGCGATTTTTTGGCCGATTTACTGAACCTGAGGGGAAATAATATTCCATACCTAAGGATCCTGTTGATGTATATTGTTGTTTCGGGTCCGGCAAACCTGGTGGAATATGTCTATTTACTCAGGAATAAATCAGGGGCAATTATTCGATACGGATTAATCAGCATGGGCTTACAGTTCATCTGTGTCACTGCCCCCGTGTTGTTTGGTTTTGATCTGGGTTATGGATTGTATGGCCTGGTATTCGTTAATCTTGTCAGATTAGTCTGGCTCGCTGTTCTCGTTTTTAAATATTCCGGCATACGTATTTCGTTGCCATATATTAAAGAACAGCTTGTGTTTGGATCTCCGCTTATTTTAAGCCTGATGATGAGTGGAAGTGCCCAATATATTGATGGTTTTCTGGTTTCGAATTTCTACGGTGAAGCCACCTTTGCTGTATTTAGGTATGGCGCCCGAGAATTGCCATTTGTTGTATTGTTGGCTAATGCTTTTAGTTCGGCCATGATTCCGGCATTTTCGCAAAACGAAAACCTGAAAGAAACCCTTAATTTACTCCGTAACAAAGCAGGGAAATTGGCTCATGTTCTATTTCCGATGAGCATTTTGTTCCTGTTGCTCAGCAAGTGGATGTACCCAATAATTTTCAACGAAAATTTTGCCGAAAGTGCCAATGTTTTCAATGTATATCTGTTGATTATAGTAAGCCGTCTGGTATTTCCACAGACCATCCTGATAGGCCTGCGTAAATCGAAAGTAATAATGACGGCGTCGCTGATCGAAATTGTTGTAAATGTATTTTTCAGCGTTTTGTTTATTAAAACAATCGGTGTAATTGGCGTGGCTTATGCGACCATTGTTGCCTATTATCTCGAGAAGGCTTTGCTGATGTTGTATCTGCGTTACCGGATGAATATCAGGCCGGGTGAATATACTCCTGTACGATGGTTTTTGTTTTATTCGGCTCTTATATTTATTGCCTATTCTATAGTTAGTTTTTTGTAGGCTGTCAACCCACATAAAAGGCTATTTTTCAAGAATTTCTTTTTCGCTTTCGAGTATCTCCACTGCTACTTTGCAGGATTTATCCATCTGATTTATATAGCGGTAATACTCATTATCGTCGAACACATTTCTGATCAGATAAGCGTATACACTCCACTTAATGTACTGGCTTACGCTATTCAACTGATAATAAGGAATTTTAACTTTATTTTGATACAAATACGTGTAAAACTGACTCAGAATATTTTTGCGATCGAGATATATTAGCAAGGATTCCGGGTTGTCGATTTTACTCAACTCCGGGCGGTTTTTATCGGTATATTTCAGAGCAAAACTATAGGCAAGGCCATAATCACTGATTGCCCTCAATGCAGGCTTAAAAAGAATGGAGTCGATGGGAATAAAAATATCTGCCATAATACCCCCACCCCCATATACAATCCGGCCACCTGTTGTTTTATATTGCAACGAATCAGGAAATTCGATACTGTCGGCTTCCGAAAATTCGCCGTGCAGATAACGCTCCATAATTTCGTCGTAATAGCTATCGTAACCGCGCGAGTAGTTTTTCTGGATACACCGTCCCGACGGAGTATAATAACGCGCTGTAGTGAGCCGTAACATCGAACCATCGTTAAAAACAGTAGGTTCCTGAACCAATCCTTTTCCAAACGAACGGCGGCCAATAATCCAACCCCTGTCGTTATCCTGAATAGCCCCGGCAACAATTTCGCTGGCCGAAGCCGAGAATTCATCAATCAACACAGCCAGTTTGGTATCGACACAAACAGCCCGCTTATCGGTTGAGTATACCGAACTTTTTGGTCTGGCCTTACCTTCGGTGTAAACAATCAGTTTTCCGCCATTCAAAAATTCATCTACGATATTGGTGGCTGCATCCATATAACCTCCCGAGTTACCCCTCAGGTCAAGAATCAGGTTTTTCATTCCTTTTTCTTTCATTACAAATGCTGCTTCAACAAACTCGCTATGGGTAGTTTTCGAGAAGCTGCTGATTTTTATGTAGCCCGTGGTTTTATTCAGCATGTAATAAGCATCAACACTCTTAATAGGAATTTTGTCGCGGATTATTGTAAAACTAAGTAACTCATCTCTGCCACGGCGCATAATTCCCACTTTGACTGTAGTTCCACGCTGACCCTTAAGTAATTTAACCACATCATCGCTTTTAATACCCTTGCCTGCGATAACACTGTCGTTGACGGTTATAATACGGTCACCGGCTTTCAATCCGATTTTTTCCGACGGGCCTCCACTGATAATGTCTACTATTAAAACCGTATCATTATTTACATTAAACTGAATTCCAATGCCTTCGAAATTGCCTTCCAGTGGCTCGTTCATCGATTTGGCTTCATCGGAAGTAACGTATATAGAATGCGGGTCGAGTTCCTGTAAAAAATGAGGTATGGCCATTTCGATCAGCGAATCGAGGTTCACATCGTCAACATATTCACTTTTCACATAATCGATTACCGTACTCAGTTTGTCTTTACGGGGCATTTTAAACCCCAGAACTTTGGTTTCGCTCCTGAACAACCACAACGAAATGAGCATCCCAGCCACAAACGAAATGGCAATTATTAACGGGAGCAGTAGTTTTTGTTTATCCGACAGCATTACAATTCGAATTTAACAATATCGATACCGGCGCGCTTTAGCAGGTCAAGGCCGTCGTTGCTGTGGTATTCGTCAACAAAAACAACCCGTACGATTCCGCTTTGAATAATGAGTTTAGCACATTCGATGCAGGGCGATGTGGTAATATATAAGGTGGCCCCTTGTGAACTATTGCCCGACCTCGCTACTTTTGTCAGAGCATTGGCCTCGGCGTGTAACACATAGGCTTTTGTTTTATTGTTTTCGTCTTCGCAATCGTTTTCGAAACCCGAAGGAGTCCCATTGTAGCCATCCGAAATTATCATTCTGTCTTTTACGATGAGGGCACCTACCTGACGACGTTTGCAATAACTGTTTTTTGCCCATATTTTGGCCATTTCGAGATAATGGCGGTCGAACTGCTTTTGTTTTTCGGGATTGGGGTGATTCGTCATACGTGTTCATTTAAAAAATGCCTTCTTTTCCATTAAAGAAGGCAGTACCCGGAGCCGGGGTCGAACCGGCACAGTATTGCTACCACTGGTGTTTGAGACCAGCGCGTCTACCAATTCCGCCATCCGGGCATCGGCAGCAAATGTAATACTTTAGTCGTAACCTGCAAAAACATAATTAATTTTTCTGTTTAGACGCTTGCGAAAACTTTCTTTTCAAAAAAGGAATTGTTATCGGGAGGTGTTTTTATCTTTACAAAAACATTTATCATGGAAGGAAAACTATTCCTGCTTGACGCGTACGCTTTGATTTTTCGCAGTTATTATGCGTTTATTAAAAACCCAAGAATTAACACCCGAGGTGTAAATACTTCAGCAATTTTTGGCTTTACCAATACACTGATAGATATTATTAAAAAGGAGAATCCCACGCATATAGCGGTTGTGTTTGACCCTCCCGGAGGATCGTTTCGTAATACTCTATATTCAGCATATAAAGCCAATCGCGACGAAACCCCTGAAGTAATCAGAATGTCAGTTCCTATTATTAAAGATGTTATTAGGGCTTTTCGCATTCCGGTAATCGAAATTGAAGGTTTTGAGGCCGATGATACCATTGGTACACTGGCAAAAAAACTGGCGAATCCGGACTTTCAGGTATTTATGATGACTCCCGACAAGGATTACACACAGCTGGTTGACGAAAATATCAGAATATATAAACCCGGACGGGCCGGAAATGAATCCGAAATTCTCGACATTGCCAAAGTAAATGCTCTATTTGAGATTACACATCCCGATCAGGTGCGCGATATACTTGCACTATGGGGCGATAGCAGCGACAATATACCGGGGGCTCCGGGTATTGGCGAAAAAACTGCAAAGAAGCTGATAGCTCAGTATGGAACCGTCGAAAGCCTAATCGAAAATGCATCAAAATTACCGGGCCGTAATGGCGATATTATTAAAAATAATTCAGCACAGATCCTATTAGCAAAAACTTTGGTCACCATACGCACAGATGTTCCGGTGGAAGTAACGCACGACGATTTAAAGAAGCTGAGTCCGGATATTGATGCGTTAAAAAAGATTTTTGCAAATCTGGAGTTCCGGAATCTGGCAGAACGATTTTTTATTGAAGCCCAGAATCAACCCGGGCCAGCGCAACTCGATTTGTTTGGTCAGCCCGTACCTTCGCTTCAAGCACAGGAAAAACCGGTTGAAACGGGTCGTGAAAATGCCGACAGCGTTAATGCGAAATATCATCTGGTTGATACCTTGTATTTGCGCAAACAACTGTTAAAGAAACTTATGGATGCCGATGAGGTTTGTTTCGACTCTGAGACCACCGGCCTAAATCCTCAAACCGACACCATTGTTGGCCTTTCTTTCAGTATTCAGCCTGGTGAAGCCTGGTATGTAGCCATGCCTGCAACACGTGACGAAACAATCGAAGTGATTAATGAGTTCAATCCTTTCTGGAAAAATTGTCAAATACTTAAAATCGGACAAAATCTCAAATTTGATATTCTGATGTTGCATTATCATGGAATTGAAGTTACAGGACCTTTGTTCGACACTATGATTGCTCACTATTTGATTGAACCTGATCAAAAACACAATCTTGACGATCTGGCGCTTCAATACCTGAATTATTCTACCATTCATATCGAAGAGTTGATCGGCAAACGCAGTAGTATTCAGAAAAACATGCGCGATGTACCTGTTGAACTGATAACCCGATACGCAGGCGAAGATGCCGATATTTGCCTTCAGCTGAAACTGTTTTTTGCTTCTGAACTTAAAAAGCAGGGTCTCGAAAGTTTATTTTTTGATGTCGAAATGCCATTACTTCCGGTTCTGGTAAAAATGGAATGTGCCGGTGTGGCGGTTGATAGCAATATGTTGCGTAATTATTCGGTGCAGTTAAAGGAGGAATTACTGGGTATTGAGAAGAAAATATATTCATTGGCAGGAAATGAATTCAATATTGCTTCACCCAGACAGTTGGGTGTGATTTTGTTTGAAAAGCTTAAAATCACACAGAATCCACCGATGACTAAAACAAAGCAATATGCTACCGGAGAAGAAATATTGGTAAAGTTTAGCGGAACCCACCCCATTGTCGATGAGATTTTGGAGTATCGCTCGGTAAGTAAACTTATCAGTACCTATGTGGATGCATTGCCTGCGATGGTGTCGCCCGTGACTGGCAGAATTCACACAACCTATACGCAAACCATAGCAGCAACCGGAAGGTTAAGTTCTGTAAACCCCAATTTACAGAATATTCCGATACGTGAAGACAGGGGGAGGGTGCTACGGGGTGCTTTTATTCCATTCTGTGACGATTGTTTGTTTTTCTCGGCCGACTATTCGCAGATTGAATTGCGAATAATGGCTCACATGAGCAATGATGCCAATATGATAGAAGCATTTTCTCAAAACAACGAGGATATTCATACAGCTACGGCTGCTAAAATTTTTGGTGTATCACGCGATGAGGTTACACGGGAAATGCGTTCGAAAGCCAAAACTGCGAATTTTGGAATTATCTATGGTATCTCGGCATTTGGTCTTGCACAGCGGTTGCAAATCAGCAGGACTGAAGCTAAGGATTTGATAGACAATTATTTCGATAGTTTTCCCGGTGTAAGAAAGTTTATTGATAATTCCATATTAATGGCCCGTGAAAACCGCTATGTTGAAACCATACTGGGTCGGAAGAGGTATTTGTCGGATATAAACAGTAGTAATGCTGTCGTACGTGGATTCGCTGAACGAAATGCCATAAATGCCCCCATTCAGGGTTCGGCTGCCGATATTATCAAGCTCGCCATGATAAACATTCAGAAGAGACTCTCCGAGGGTGAATTTCGTTCACAAATGATAATGCAGGTGCACGACGAATTGAACTTTAATGTTTATGCAAGCGAAGCTGAAACACTCAGAGATCTGGTAATTACCGAAATGGAAAACGTAATGAGTTTAAGTGTTCCGTTAAAAGCCGAATATGGGTATGGAAAGAATTGGCTGGAGGCGCATTAAAAATGTTTAATTTCTTTTTGGTAAATATCGCTTAGTAAATTGTTCGACAGACGTGAGGCCCCTAAGCGAAAGTATTTGTTATTCACCCATTTAGCTCCAAGAACCGATTTAACAATATTGTAGTACAAAAGGGAATCGGCTGTGGTAACAATTCCTCCGGAAGGTTTAATTCCAACCATTTTACCTGTTGCTGCATAAAATTCAGCTATCGCCGCACACATCGTGTACACAGCCTCGGGACTTGCTGAAACAGGAGTTTTGCCGGTGGATGTTTTTATAAAATCTGCACCTGCTTCCATGGCTAGATGCGAAGCAGTGTAAATATTTTCAACGGTTTTTAACTCACCGGTTTCGAGAATCACCTTGAGGTGTTTTTTACCAATCACCGATTTAATCAACGAAATTTCGTTTGTAATGTATTGAAAATCATAATCAAAAAAATGGCCCAACGATAGCACGATATCAAGTTCATCTGCCCCTTTGTTGGCAGCCAGTTCGCATTCAGCAATTTTTACCGATAGAAAAGTCTGCGAGGATGGGAAGCAGGCCGAAACTGAGGCAATATTTACATTGGACACGATTAGATTGCTTTTTACTGTGGAAATGTGCAGTGGATATACGCATATTGCCGCAACGTTTTTCATGTCGAATTCAGTTTCGAACCAGTTTACTTTTTCAACAAACAACTTGATTGACTTTGCCGAGTCGGTGGCATTCAAACTGGTAAGATCGATGCAGTTAAAAATATTCTTTAATACAGTATTATCCTGTGGACTGGTAAGCTTGTTTTTTATGGCATCAAGCGATTGATGCAGTTCGGCCGGTTGTAAATGTTTTGGAAGAGAGGTCATATTATTTGAGTTTTTCGTTATTTATATGTCGGGTTATGTCGCGGCTATTTTTCTTCATAAAATTGTCATTCAGGGCTTTATCAAGATCAACCCCGGTTTGATTAGCCAGACAAATAATTACCCACAATACATCGGCCAATTCATCGGCAAGGTTAAGGTTTTCACCTTCTTTCGACGATTGTTCTCCATAGGTTCGAGCAATTACACGAGCCAGTTCGCCCACTTCTTCGGTCAGAACTACCATATTGGTAAGTTCGTTGAAGTATCTTACTCCGTGTTGGTTAATCCACTGATCTACTTTATATTGCGCTTCACTGATCGTCATTTGCAGGAACAATTTATGGGTTAAGAACTTAAATATAGATTAGAGGCATCGATAAAAGAACAAATTGGTTTCTGTTATCGACTTATAATGCACTGTCACAAGATTGTCGAAACCCATGTTGGGGTATTCGCGAATAAAAATGTAATAATTTCCGGGCTGCAGGGCAAATGTATATTTTCCGTTAGCACAATATACACTGTCAGAATTTTCGTAAAGACTTTTCCCGTAGGCATCGTTTAATGTATCGCGGATATTTTTGTTTATGCAATATGCATAACCGTTGTAATTGTAATAATACCAAAAACTTTGATCAAGCTGGCAATCACCTTCACCAAACTTGATAATTCCGGTTGCTCCACCATCAATGTTATCATCGCTGCAGGCTGTCAGTAACGCAAGTGTTGCAAGAACAGTTGTTAGGATAAGCCTCATAAATCTCTGTTTTTCGAGTCAATAATTATTGTTACCGGTCCATCATTACAAAGTGCGACTTTCATGTCTGCTCCAAATATACCGGTTTGTACGTTTGATGGCAATAGTTCGTTGCATTTTTTTACAAACGATTCATAGAGTGGAATTGCTATTTCGGGTGGTGCAGCAGATAAAAACGAAGGTCTGTTGCCTTTCTTTGTTTTGGCGTGTAATGTAAATTGGCTGACAATTAGCATGTTACCATCAATTTCAAGAAGTGATTTGTTCATTGCCCCTGTTGCATCCGAAAATATTCGCAATTGTACGAGTTTGTTAGCCGTCCAATTTATATCTTCCTGTGTGTCTTCAGAAACAAATCCTGCAAAAATCAATAAGCCCTGCTTTATTGAACCTGAAATAACATCATCAATTTTGACTTTTGCCTCCGATACTCGCTGTACAATTACACGCATATTATTGAAAATAAGTAATTTATGTGTTGTTCCACATGAAACATTATACCCATAATCCCTGAAAACTATATTTTGTAATGTCGAATAACCCCTTATCTCCTATTTTAAGGTTAGGAATTACCAACAGCGCCATGAAAGAAAGGGTCATAAATGGCGAATGAAGCGTACACCCAAGCGATTTTACTACCTGATTGAGTTTACTGTAATCGCGTGCTACAGCCTCGCCGGGTATGTGGGTCATAAGACCTCCAAACGGAAGTGGTATGGTAAAGTAATCTTTCTCTTGAACGCACGTGATGCCGCCTGTTTTTTCGATAAGTTCATTTATTGCATGAATGATTGATTGGTCGTCGGCTCCTACAGCAATAATATTATGGCTATCGTGGGCTATGGTCGAAGCTATGGCACCGCGCTGTAAACCAAAACCACGGATGAACCCAATGGTAGGATTGGTTTGCTGATAACGGTTAAGTACAACTATTTTCAGAATGTCTCGCGAAGTATCAGATATTGTGTTATCGTGGGTAAGCAATGGATCTTCAATTGACTCATTGGTTAGCAGTGAACCGTCGCTTGCTACGATTACCCTGATTTTTTTATTTTGTTCAGGTGTCAGATTAATGTCAGACGTTGCAAGGTGTTTGGTAAGTTTGAAGTTGTTAATTGGTTTTGTCGTTTCCGTTGAGAAGAGAACCCTGCCATTAGCAAAAGCCATGGTCCCGTTTATATACGTCTGAACAATATTGAACGCATCGACAGAGTTTAACACTACAAAATCTGCCGGATCACCGGGTCTTAAGCAACCAACCTGTAAATTATAATGATTGATGGGATTTATCGATGCTGCGCGAAGAAGTTTGAAAATGCTGATTTTCTTATTTAACCCCATTTTAATGATTTTGTCAATGTGCCCGTGTTGGATTAGTTCGTCAGGATGAGAATCGTCGGTACACAACATTACCATTTCGTTATGTGATTCAATAAGAGGAAACAGTTCATCAAAATTTTTCGCTGCCGAACCTTCTCGAATCAGAATTTTCATGCCAAGTTCAATTTTCGCCAGCGCCTCGTGTAGCATATAACATTCGTGGTCGGTACTTATACCCGATTCTACGTATTTTATTAAATCGCTACCTGTGATTCCGGGTATATGTCCATCAATTGGCTTATTCCATTTTTTGGCAACATTAAGTTTGTCGATAACATCGGGAAATGAATGTATGACACCAGGAAAATTCATCATCTCGCCAAGTGCTATAATTTCGCCTGATGACATAAGACTATCGATATCTGTAGCTGATAGTGTTTTACCTGAGGTTTCGAATTCGGTTGCCGGAACACAGCTTGGGGCAGTAAAGTAAAATTTCAATGGAGTTTGTTTTCCATTTTCAATCATAAACTTAACACCATCGATTCCGCAGACATTAGCAATTTCGTGAGGATCCGAAACTACAGCCACTGTTCCACATCGAACCGCAAGGCGGGCAAACTCTGAAGGAATGAGCATTGAACTTTCGATGTGAACATGGGCATCAATCAGGGGAGGTGAGATGTAATAATCATAGGTGTTACCATTTCGTTCAATAGAACGGATGATGCCATCCTCATCAATGAGGATACTTGCGGGATATATTTCTTCGGCATAAATGTCAATCAGATTACCTTCAATTATCATAGGTGTATTATTTTGAGTTAGTATTTGTTAAAAATCAATATTTGGTTTCACGTGGAACAAAACATTATCTTCCGAGGTATATAAGCAGCACACTGATATCAGCAGGTGAAACTCCACTGATGCGGGAAGCCTGACCCAAAGTGCGCGGTTTTATCCGTTTTAATTTTTGTCTGCATTCGGTTGAAAGGGAATTTAATTTGTCGTAATCGATGAAATCTCCCAATTCAATGTTTTCTAATCGTTTCATTTTTTCGGCTAACAATTTTTCCCGCTCTATATATCCAGCGTATTTAATTGCAATTTCGGTTGCATCGATAGTCTCTGACTGGTGTTCAAAACCATTGGTCAGCGATTTTAAATCCTCAATTATTTCAGTCAGTTCGGCTAGTCGAACCTGTGGACGTGTTAGCATTGAGCTGAGTCGGCTCCTTTGTTTCATCGGCGCAGTATCCTTCGATTCAAGATATGGGTTTATCAAAGATGGGTCGCAGGAATATCGTTTCGAGAAATTGGTGAGTTTTTCAATATCCTCCAATTTTCGATTCAGTCTATCCATGCGCTCTTTTCCGGCAAGTCCAATCTGATACGAAAGTTCAGTCAAACGGGCATCGGCATTATCGTGTCGCAGCAAAATCCGAAATTCTGCCCGACTGGTAAACATACGGTAGGGTTCATCAACGCCTTTGGTCACGAGGTCATCAATAAGTACTCCGATATATGCCTGATCGCGGTTAAGTATAAATGCAGGTTTATTGTTGTTTTTAAGATGTGCATTTATTCCTGCCATAATTCCTTGCGCACCGGCTTCCTCATACCCGGTGGTTCCGTTTATTTGTCCGGCAAAATACAAGTTTTCGATGTGCTTTGTCTCAAGCGTTGGGTGTAACTGTGTGGGATGAAAAAAGTCGTATTCGATGGCATAGCCCGGACGAAATATTTTAACTTTTTCGAAGCCTTGTATTTTCTGTAGCGCTCCCAATTGTATATCCCATGGCAGGCTGCTGCTGAAACCATTTAAGTAATACTCTATACTGTTCTCACCCTCAGGCTCTAAAAACAATTGATGACTGTCTTTATCGGGAAATGTAACCAGCTTTGTTTCGATGCTGGGGCAGTAGCGTGGACCTATCGACTGAATGGTTCCATCATATAAAGGAGATCTGTCTAAACCCGACTTAAGTAATTCATGTACCGATTGGTCGGTGTTGCAAATAAAGCAACTCCGTTGTTTTAACTTATGGAAACCATAGGTGTTGAGAAACGAGAATGGAATAATTGTATCGTCACCGGGCTGTTCCTGAAGTTTGGTGAAATCTACCGATCTGCCATCAATCCGTACAGGGGTACCGGTTTTCATCCGGTCGCTTTCAAAACCCAGGGATACCAGTTGTTCTGTAATACCATATGATGCCGCTTCACCTATTCGGCCACCTTTAATTTGGGTTTGACCGATATGCATTAACCCATTGAGAAATGTTCCGGTGGTTAGTATTACTGATTGAGATTTAAATTGCAGACCAAGTTGAGTTTCAACACCACAAACTTTGTTCTTTTCTATTAACACTTTAACTACGGAGTCTTGCCAGAAGTCAAGATTTGGAATGCTTTCGAGAATTTGTCGCCACTGAATCGAAAACAAAGCTTTGTCGCATTGAGCCCTTGGACTCCACATGGCCGGACCTTTCGACATATTTAACATGCGGAACTGAATCATGGTGTTGTCGGTAACAATACCTGCATAGCCGCCCAAAGCATCAATCTCTCTGACTATTTGGCCCTTGGCTACACCTCCCATGGCCGGATTGCACGACATCTGTGCAAATTTGGTCAGATCCATACTCATCAGCAAGGTACTGCTGCCCAGATTGGCTGCTGCAGCCGCTGCCTCGCAACCTGCATGCCCCCCTCCTACTACTATTACGTCGTAATGTGTTAACATGTGTTACATATTCAAAGTTCAAAATTACATAAAATACAATTCGTTTTGACGATTAATGGATTATTCGAATTTTGGTTATTTTTGATGAAAATCTCTAGTATGAAATCAATCTTGATTTTAGTTATCTCAATTATCTTCTTTACGACAAGTATTTCTGCAAACCCTGGTGATACCCTGCTTGTAAAAACCTTTACTTTTGATAGTATTCATACCCGCCGGGCAATTTTTCCATTTCCGGAGCCACAAAACTGGGAGAAAATTCTTATGTATTATACCATAAAGTGTGATGCAGCTACTCCCTGGGACCAGTATCCTTGCGGAGAATGGGATTATACTACTTATACGAATGTTTACGAACACACCGGCATGCTGGATTCTACATTGTATTATCATAAACAGTTTACCTGGAATAATTATCCTTTCGATATTTTTTACGGAACAATCAGCCCCAAGTACCGGAAAGTTGAAAAGAGTTTCATAGAAAATACATATCAATACACCAGCTTTAACAGCTATGCGGTTGGTTTCCCCTGGTACTCCAATAGTGTGAACTTTGATGTAATCTCTGGTGATGCAAAACTGTATTGTTTGTATGATGCAACCAAGCTTTTAAATTGCGGTTTGCCTGCTGGAAATATTAACGAATTGGTTTTTCGCACCAATTATTCCCAGATTATTAAGATTCCTGTTAAAATCAGGCTGGCTCAGGCAAATATCACACAAATTGACCAGACCAATCTGGGAACTTACAGTTTTACTACAGTTTTCGAGGGAGAAATCTATTATGGTGGCATTACCGAAGAAATTAAAATACCACTTCAAAGTCCATATTATTACAGTGGAAACACCGGTTTAATAGTTGAAGTATCGATTCCTGAGATTGCAGGAAACTTTGCTTTTGGCACCGAATATGGCGATAATATGACGACCTTATTTGCTGGTGAAAAAGACTATTACATAAATTTCGAAAACTTTTCGTATGTGGATGTACCGGCCTCAGTGATGCCTGATGTTAACAATGAGATTAGCATTTGCATGTGGGCATATGGAAACGAGGCCATACAACCACAGAACGACATGTTGCTGGAAGCATACGACAGCAATGGCCGCAGACAGCTTTGCGTACATTATCCGTGGAGCAATGGTAATATTTATTGGGATGCTGGTAATACGGATAATTCTTACGACCGGATAGATAAAGCAGCGCTTGCTTCAGATTATGAAGGCAGATGGAATCACCTTGCTTTCACAAAAAACACGGTAACCGGTTCGATGAAAATATACATCAATGGTCAGTTGTGGCATAGCGGAACAGGTAAAACAAAGCCAATCAGTGATATAGAGACTTTTATACTGGGCTGCAATGCATCGAAAGACGCAGGATATTCCTATGATGGAAAAATAGACGATTTTTCGGTGTGGAACAAGGAGCTCTCGCAAACCGAAATTCAGGCTTTGATGGTAGCTAAACCCGATAATGGGTTTTCGGCATGGAATAATTTGTTGGTTTATTACGATTTTGACGAACAACCCGGTAGTGGTTATTTTATACATGATTATTCAGAAAATCAGATAGATGCCCAATTCTGGGGAACCCTCAGCCGAACTTCATACCGGGCTTACGATCGGTTTAAATACTTTGAACCCGGCCAGTATCTGCCTGCTATTCAATTTAATACGGGATCATATAGTTCCATAAGTACCCAAACAAAATATTATACTGATTCGGTACCCTTGAACCAGCAAATCATCCGTGAATTTCAAAATAGTGACCCTTACACCATCGAACCACTTGAAACGAGCGTGTATTATCCTGACTATGAACTCATTACCCATTTGAATGGCCTGACCGACACCATTTGGTATACTCCGGACCTGAGTATTGCAAACAGCAATCTCGAATATTATGGTCAGGCTTATGAAGTTATCAATACCATACAGATTCAAAATTACGTAACTCCTTATGGCATAAATCTTTCGCTCGGAACTGATGGGTTTACCCATGTATATGACGTAAGCGATTATGTGCAATTTCTTCATGGAATGGTTGATCTTCAGGCCCATAATACCCAGGAACTAATCGATGTAACATTTATGTTTATCGAAGGCACTCCTCCGCGCGATGTGCTTCAATGCAATCAGGTATATCTCGGGAATTTTGGGCAATACAACATAGTGAATGATATCAGTTTAAAACCAAAGAAAATACAACGACACGAAGATGCTGAAACATACCGGTTAAAAGCACGTACTACGGGTCATGGGATGGAAGGAGCCGGAAATTGCGCGGAATTTTGTCCGACCATGCACCACGTTTCGGTAAACGAGGAACAGGTTTTCGAATGGCAAAACTGGAAAAAATGTGCTATAAACCCGATTTTTCCACAAGGCGGTACCTGGATTTTTGATAGGGCGGGATGGTGTCCCGGCAGTTTTGCCGATACTTACGATATCGAAATTTCGGATTACGTGGCCGCTACCGATTCAATTGAACTTGATTATGGAATGGTGCAGCACCCTGTGGGGAATGGAGAAGGTAATTTTAACGTGTCCTTGCAATTGATACAATACTCTGCCCCGAATTTTCAGAACGACGCGGCCATTGTTGATGTTACCGCACCAAACAAAGCTGATTTGTACCGGAGATATAACCCAATCTGTAAACATCCCGAAATCGTGATAAAAAATACAGGAGCCAATGCCTTGCATAGTCTGAATGTTGAATACGGACTCAATGGTGATTATTCTTACAGTTACCAGTGGATGGGAGACCTGAATTTCTTAGAAACCGACACTGTGCAACTGCCTGTAATAGCCTGGACAGAATTTATCCTGGAGAATACGTTTAATGTAAGGATTAGTCAACCCAATCAGCTACAGGACGAATACCCGTATAATAATACTTTCAGTACAACTTTCAACACAGTAGATATATACCCTGTCACCAATGTTCTTATTGTCAAAACCAACAATTATGGCAACGAGACCCATTATCAGGTGCTTGATAGTGAGGGGAATATATTAATTGACAGAGATAATCTCACTTCGAATACAAGCTATTCAGACACACTTGATTTTGCCCCCGGATGTTACGAAATCAGGCTGTGGGACCGTGGTGAAGATGGCTTGCATTTTTGGTACTGGGATGATGCCGATGGTACCGGATATATGAAGCTGCGTAAAGTAGGAGCCGGATACATTAAAAATTTTCTGGTTGATTTCGGAAGCTTCATTTATTATCAGTTTGTAATACCCGATGTAAGTTACATTGAGAAGTATGCGCTTGATAAAGAGGGTTTTACAATTTATCCCAATCCTTCGGACGGCAATTTCAAAATAGATTTATTGTTTGAACCCGATGGCCCTGCTGATGTCTGCATTTTCGATATGTCGGGCAGGCAGGTTTTAAACATACCGGCATTGCCCACCGAAGGCTCTACACTTGCAATCAACCTGAATGATATCGTGCCGGGTTTTTACATAATCAGCCTGAAGTGCGGGTCTGTTTTTAAAACACAACGACTGATTATAGAATAGTCCGTTGGTGGGTTTCTGAGAAGAGATAAGGAACTGATTATAATCGAATTCCAATAATTGTAATATCATCGGTTTGCTGTCGCTTTCCATGCCATCCTATTAAAAAATCCGTAAGGACAGGCTTCAAATCCGTCAGGTTTTTGGTCTGATGTTGAACGATAATATCGGTAAGGCGCCTCCATCCTATTTTTTGTGTCCCCGCTTCGTTTAGCTGATCGGTGAATCCGTCGCTGAGGATGCAGAAAATATCCCCCTGATGGTATGTAATATTGGTTTGTTCAAACGCTGGATTATCAAGTGAACCAATGGAATAGCGTGTTCCACGCATTATTGCCGGACCTGTTTTGCCTATGTGAAGCAAACGCTGATTTATTGATGCAAACTGCACCGTGTGACTTGCAGTATCAACCCGCAGCAACGAAAGCTCACACGACTGAAGTTCACTGATATCGTCGACGCCGGTTTTTCCAAAGAAAGTCATATGTTCGGTGTTGAATTGTTTCAGCACATCAGCCAGCGATATTTCGGTATCTTTGGTACATTTCGACAATAAGTGAAAATACACACTGGCCAAAAATGCACCCGAAACACCATGTCCGGTGCAATCAGCCACTGCCAGCAGTAATGATGTTTCGGATTCGACAATTTTATAGAAATCGCCACCAACCACCTCGCGGGGTTTGTAAATGACAAAACCCTGATTGATTTTTGGAGAGGTAATTTCGGAACTTCCCATGCTTAGTCGCATTATATTGCCGGCATATTCGATGCTTTCGGTAATTTGGCGGTGTTGTGCTTCGATGATGCTGTTTTTTTCACGTAACTGCTTCATTAAGCGGTTTTTTTGCCGCAAATTGATGAAAATCATTATTGAAAAACCAAGAATTGCCAGAATTGCCAGGCTCATAACAGCCATTATCAGCCATTGCCTTTCGAGTTGAGTTTGTTTTTCGCGATTTCCGGCCTCAAGTTTTTCGACCTGATGTCGCTGTTGAATGTCAGAAATGATGCGTTTTAATTCTTCATTCTGATTGGTTTGAATTAAACCCGTGTATAAATCCAGGTATCCGAGTGCCGTAGTCAGATCGTTCAATTCAGAGTACGTGCGGTAGGCTGCATAATAAAATCCTCCGACTATGTCGGGATCTTCGACCACTGAGATTAATTTTTGTCCTTTTTCGATATATGTTTTAGCCTTTTCGGGTTGCCCGTCTGCCAACAGGGCCTCTGCCGTAAAACCAAGAATTTTTACGCAAAAAGCATTGTTTTTCAGGCTATCGAAAACCTCATAGGCTTTATTATAATGATAGACAGCACTTTCGTACTTCTTTTGCCGACCTAAAACACCTGCAACATTATTCTCGATATGGGCAATATTTACACGTGTGTCGGGCAGTTGATTAAACAGACCAACCGCTCTGGAGTAGAAAATTAGTGCCAGCGTGTGGCTGTTTTGGGCAGCATGGCAACTTCCAATATTGGAAAGGCAGTAGGCAATACTAATGCTGTCGTTGCATTTACGCGCATAATTCAACGATTTTTCGAAATTGGTAATTGCCGGCTCAAATGCGCCTTGTTTCCGGAGTATAACTCCAATATTGTTATATGTGGTATTTAACCTGAAAATGTCATTGGCCGCCTCTGCATAAACAATTACCGAGTCGAAAAGGGCCAGTGCTTCGCGATATTGACCATTAAGCTGAAACGCAAGTGCGTTTGCATTGTATGCATCGGCCATTGACTGACTATTCCGCTCACGGTGCGCATATTCAATGGCCTTGCCCGCATATTCGAAGCAACGGTTTCCTGAGGAATCGAGATATTGCATCGAAAGCCGGGTGTAATATCTGGCCGTAGTATCGGTGCCGGATACAGCCTGAAAATTCCCGCCCAGAAGGCTGTGAAACTCTATTATTGCAAACGTTAACAGACATAAAACCTTAAAATTTGTTTTATAAACATATCTTTGCATGGTAATCTGTGTTTTGCTTATAAACGATGACTGATTAAACGGCTAATATACTAAAAACCTGAGAATAATAGTTTTCATAGTGATTTTGTTGTCCTGTGCCGGAGTTTTTGCTCAGGAAAACATGCGGATGCTGGTAGCCGATCAAAAGGGCGACCTTTCACGTTTCAAATTGCATCTGAGTAATCATAATTTTTTTAAAAATAACGAATACTTCAATGATTACGTGTATTCATACACCCTGTTGGGTGCACATCTGAAACCCATGCTTATCTATGATATTTCGAAAAAGCTGTCGGTTTCGGGAGGTTTGTATCTGCAAAAATATGCGGGTACTGATGTATTAAATACCCTAAAGCCCTTATACAGAATTGAATACAAGCCCGTTGAAAACCTCAGCATTATAATGGGTGCCATTGATGGGGGCTGGAAACACCGATTGGTTGAGCAGATTTATCGTTTCGACCGGCACCTGATTGACAACGATGAAGAGGGAGTTCAGTTTGTTTTCGATAACGGAAAAGCCTTCGGTGATGTTTGGATTAACTGGGACAAAGCTGCTTTTCCGCGCGATTTGCATCAGGAGCAGTTACAAATAGGAATTTCGGGCGAATTTTCCCTGTTTACTTCGGGTTTTAGCAAATTCAATCTGGTCGGGCAGATGCTTTGGGCTCACAACGGGGGTCAGGATCTGGCTGTAACCTACCGTGTGCGGTCGTTTGGGGCTTTGGCCGGGGGCTTAAGGTTCAGTCGGATGTTTGCGCTTCGCCAAGCTTCAGGTTGCAAGTTTGAATCGATTTTTATCAGGAATTCTGATTTATCCCCCGAAAAGAAACTCCCGTATAGGAATGGTTATGGCATTCACACGCAATTAGAGGCCTATTACAGCTATTTTAGCCTGTCGGTGGCCTACTGGTATGATCATCAGTATTTCTCGGCCCTGGGTGAGCCGCTGTATCAATCGGTAAGTAACAAATGGGGTTCGGTATTTGCTCCCGAGCGACGTGTTTTTACCGGCAAATTTGCCTTCATTAAAGAAGTTACTCCCGGGCTAAAAGTTGCAGTTCATTATGGCGCCTATTGGGGTCGTGATATTAAAAGTTTCGATTATTTTTACGGCATGCATCTGATACTGAATTACAATGTCTTTTTTAAGAAATCATAAATTCATGAAATCATTATTCCTGAAGGGATTCAGCTTAATATTGCTGGTTTCGCTGAGTGTTATTCTGGTTTCCTGCCGGTTTACACAACGTAAGGTCGAAAGTACCTATGCCGATGGCAAGCCCATGAAAGTAGTGTATGTAAAAAATACCGATGCCGGTCAGGAAACTGTTAAAATTGAGTATTATTATCCCAATGGATGGCTCGAAAGCGTTACCCGATATAAGAACGAAAAGAAGCATGGTAAGGCGAAATCATGGTATTCCAACGGAAAACTTGCTTTCAAAGAATACTATAAAAACGGAGAACTGCATGGAAAATGTTTGTATTACCGCGAGGATGGCAGTTTAAATTTTCAGGCTGAATATGAAGAGGGAGTATCTGACGGTAAATGGATTATTTATGATGAAAATGGTAAACCTTTGGTAACACAGGTGTTCGAGAATGGTAAACTGATTGAACAAAAAAAATAAACCGATGAACAGGATTAAAATAGCGTTATTTGCAGGTGTTATTTTACTGGCATCATGCTGCGTAAAAAAAACAGAAACTGACTCAAAGGGTCAGATAAAATATAAAACCACTGCTTACGAAAGCCGAATTAAGTATGAACAACCCGGCAGCACATTAATTGCAAAATCAAATGTGGAACAGATTGCTGATGTGTGGGCAGATGGAAAACCCCGTAAGGTGTTTTATTTTTCCGACAGCAGTATGACAAAGCTTGTTTACGAAGTGCAATACTACGAAAACGGAAAGCGAAAGATGGAAGGTCCTTATAAGAACGGAGTTCGCGATGGTAAATGGATGGCCTGGTACGACAATGATACGGTGTGGAGTATCGGATTCTACAATAACGGTAAGCGCAATGGCCTGTCGGCCGTATATCATCCCAATGGGGTGAAATATTACGATAAAAACTATAAAAACGATGTTGCTGAAGGGAAATGGAGTTTTTATAACGAAGAAGGCTCTCTTGTTGGAGAAGCCTACTATCATAAAGGAGAATTAGTTAAGGAAGTAAAATACTGATAATCAGCTAATTTTCCAGTTCCTTCTCGATGGCGGTGTTATATTTCTGACGTGAATCTTTGATAAAGCCAAAAGGCAAATCATCAATACGGAGTTCGCCTTTGGTTACATGTCCCAGCATGGTAAACGGAAAATTGCACGCCATCATAAGGTCGATAAAAGCCTGTTCGTTTTCGAGGGCAACCGAAGCTACTACCCTACCCTGTGCTTCTCCAAAAAGAAATGCATCTTTACGGATTTCGGCTGCAGTGGTAATGTCGAAACCCAGTTTATTGGGCATGGCCGATTCGAGTAAGGCGATGTATAAGCCCCCGTCAGAAACGTCATGCAGCGATTCGACCAGCTGGGATTTTGTCAGTTTTGATACCACGGTTAGCAATGCAAATTCAGTATCGAGATTAAACACCGGAGCAGGGCTTTCCTTTACCTTGTGCCAGGAGTACAGGTATTCCGATGAAGAAATATCGTTATAAACATCTCCAATGAGGTATATAATGTCGCCTTTGCGTTTAAAAGCAAGCCCCGTGTGGGTTTTCTTATCTTCCATTATTCCAAGCATGCCGATGGTTGGTGTCGGAAATACCGGTTCGGTTTTACCACCAATGGTGGTTTGGTTATAAAAGGAAACATTTCCGCCCGTAACAGGGGTATTGAATTTGCGGCAGGCAGCCCCCATGCCTTTTACTGCCATAACAAACTGCCAGTAAGCCTCCGGGTTATATGGTGAGCCAAAATTCAGACAATTGGTAATTGCCAGAGGTTTTGCACCTGAACAAGCCACGTTACGTACCGCTTCCGATACAGCAATCATAGCCCCTGTTTCGGGATCTGATTTTACATAACGGCTGTTGCAGTCGACGCTGACCGCCAGGGCTGTGTTGGTGCCTTTTATATTGATAATTCCTGCGTCGGAGGGTGTGTTTGTACTCATGTTGTTGGTTCTCACCATCGTATCGTATTGTTCATACACCCAGCGTTTTGAGGCAATGTTGGGGTGGGTGGTCAGAAAATCGGCCACTTCTTTTAAATCTTCCGGTTCAGTTATTTCGTCAATATAGAAAGGTTTTGCATTTTTTACATAATCAGGTGCCGAGTATTCGCGCTCGTATACCGGAGCTCCGCCGCCCAGTACCAGTGTTGAAGCCGGAACTTCAGCCACCAGTTTGCCTTTATAATGGAAACACAGTTTGTCTTCGTTAATAACCTCTCCGATTTTCTGACAGTTTAAATCCCATTTTTCAAAAATTCGTTTTACCACATCCTCTTTGCCTTTTTCTACCACTACGAGCATACGCTCCTGTGATTCTGACAACAATATTTCCCAGGCTTCCATATTTTTTTGTCTGAGAGGAACCAGACTCAGGTCGATGCGCATCCCAGCATTGCCCTTGGCCGACATCTCGCTCGTGGAACAGATAATTCCGGCTGCGCCCATATCCTGCATGCCAACAATGGCCCCTGAATCGCGCAATTCAAGTGTGGCTTCGAGTAACAATTTTTCCTGAAACGGGTCGCCGACCTGAATTGATGGAATGTCGTCGGCTGAATCTTCAGTAATGTCAGCTGAAGCGAAAGTTGCACCGTGAATACCATCCTTACCGGTTGAAGAACCTACAATAAACACCGGGTTTCCTTTTCCTTTGGCAATTGCCGACAGGACTTTGCCTTTTTCCATAATACCCACCGCCATGGCGTTTACCAATGGATTGGTGTTGAAACTATCGTCGAAAAAAACTTCTCCGCCCAACACAGCAACACCAAACGAATTTCCATAGTTTCCTATCCCTTTCACAACACCCTTCATAAGCCATTTCGTTCGGTCAGACTTAATATTTCCGAAACGCAGCGAGTTCAGCTGTGCAATTGGTCGGGCTCCCATGGTAAAAATATCGCGGTTAATCCCTCCTACCCCGGTAGCAGCACCTTGATATGGCTCAACGGCACATGGGTGATTGTGCGATTCGATTTTAAAAGCACAGGCTAAATTATTGCCAATATCGACCAATCCTGCATTTTCTTCACCGGCACCGGTAAGCAGGCATCCACCATCGCGCGGAAGTGTTTTCAGCCATTTTATGGAGTTTTTGTATGATGCATGTTCACTCCACATCACCGAGTAAATGCTTAGTTCAGTGTAGTTGGGCATGCGACCCAGATATTTTTGTATCAGATCAAATTCAAACTCATTGATTCCTAATTCTTTGGCTGTCTCAAAATTCACCGGTTTCTCAATCATGACAATAATTTTTATTTAGCAGCAAATATAAGTAATATGATTGCTTTCGTTTTGTCTGCAGCAGATTAGTTTACCCTTTTTTTCAACAAAAACTAATAATCACGTTGAGAGAAATAGTTATAAAAGCCCCCGATAATTTATACCTTTGCATTTATGTGGGTCGAAATAGCACTTATATTGGCTTTTTTGGCATTTTTTGTTTTTCTGATTCTGAAAATGCCGTTTTTTGGCCGTCTGGGATTTTCCAGGCGCTGGATTTTACTTTTTTTTGTACTTAAGTTACTGGTATCAGCAGGTGTTGTGGGTGTTTATAAGCATTATTATGATCCGCAAACCTCCGATATGTACAATTATTACAAGGGAGGAAAAGTTATATGGTCGTCGCTGCGTGATAACCCGGCCGATTATTTCAGAATGGTAAGCGGCATTGGTGGTGATGCGCCACACCTCCACAGATATTACGATGCAGCAAATCATTGGTATAAACCTTTTAATTACGGGCTTTTCAACGATAACCGCACCATGATGCGGTATAATGCAGTGCTGAATCTGTTTACGCTGGGTTCATTTGCCGGGAATCTGGTAATCACAGTCTTCCTTACGTTTTTGGGTCTCTGTTATCTGGCTCGGGCATTGGGAGAACTGGTAACGCAACGAATGCGTATGTTTACTCTGGTAATTATGTGTATTCCAACGGTTTTATTCTGGTCGTCAGGATTGTTGAAAGAAAGTTTGGTAATGATGTCGTTGGGTGTTTTTTTGTTCCACTGGATACGCTTTACGCAGGAGTACCGGATTAAAAACCTCCTTCCTGCGTTGATTTTTGCAGCATTACTTGTTCTGGCCAAGTTTTACATTTTTGTCGCCCTGCTTCCGGCCATTGTGTTTCTGTTATTTCCGGTACGCTGGACTTACCTGAAACAAACCCTTGCCATGTTTTCGGTGTTGTTGATAATGTTGGTGTTGTTCTTCAATTCGAAACACATTGTAGGAGTTGATTTTGCTAAAGTAATGTCGGAAAAGCAAACCGATTTTGTTAAATTCGTAAATCTGCAACCCCGAAGTGGCAGTTCCATTTCGTTGCCAGCGTTCGAACCTACGCCATCGTCGATGGCAGAAAAGCTTCCCGGGGCATATTTCAATAGTTTTATGCGGCCCCATTTGTTCGAAGCCAGTTCGGCCATGCCATTGCTGGCAGCGTTGGAGAACGCTATGCTTTTGCTGCTTATTGTACTCATGATTGTCAGATTTCGCAAACCGTTACCCGAAGAATTCAGACTGATTTTGTTTTCGATGTCGTTTGTACTGATTTTGTTTGCTCTCATCGGGCTTACAACGCCAAATCTGGGAGCTCTGGTTCGCTATAAAATGCCGGCGCTGCCATTTCTGGTAGTCAGTGTTTTACTTTGTACCAAATCAGTGACATTTAAAAAGCTTGGCCTGCCAATATTTTTAACCGGTCGTAAAAGATAGAATTTAGTTCTTTTATTTTTTTTAAGTGCACTCCCTTGTAAAACCAAAATTATCGTATATGAAAAAAATCCGTCTGTTTTCGCTGATTACTCTGGTATTTGCCATGGCGATACTGTTAAGTAATTGTAAAGGGAAAAACAATGCTCCGGTTTATGAATTTACCCTCAGTGCCGATCCGGGTTGGTTTGTAAAGCAATTCGCCAATAATCACCACGATAGTTTGATTAATAATGCGGTATATCTGACCGATTCACTGGTTGGATTGAGCGAAAAAAACTACTTCGATGTGTTTCTCGAAGTTTGGGATGCTAACTATGCTGACTATGCCTTAATTGATCGTATCCGATGCTATTACAGTGGCTGGGACACGTCGTATTGCAACAGCACTGTTACCGAAAGGATGAAAGCTGAATTCAATAGTGCCCTCGACACCACGGTTCGAAAGCTCGAGTTGAGATTAAAAAATGCAGGAGCAGAGCAATTGACCGTTGAAAAATCAGCACAATGGGGCTGCATCCATGTAAAAACCGATTCGGTGATGCCGGTTCCACGTTTCGAAATTATTCTCACATCGGTGGGTTCTGTGGAATTTTACGAAACCTATAGTATCGGGCAAATAGCTACATCATTGTTCGAAGCAAACCGTATACTCGGTGAAATGCCTGAGTACAAAAAGCCAAAAACATCGACTTTACCACAAAATTCATCCAATCAGAATTACATTGTTGAGGAAGGCGCAAATTCGACCGAACCGGAAGAAGATGTTGTGGAAATAAACAACCCTTTGTTTGATGTACTGGTGTCATTCACATCGCAATTCGATGAAAACGGGAATCTTATTAACCCGACGTACTGCCAGATAGGTTATTGTGCCAAAGCCGACAGTGCGACACTTGTCCATTATTTACAACTTGATGTGATAAGCAGGTTGTTCCCGGGAAGTCTGGTTTTTGCCTGGATGAATTCCGGACGCGACGATATGTATGAAATTATTGCGCTTAATACCGATCGCGGATTACCTGCTATGACCGGTGAAAACATTGTATCGGCTAAGATGGTACAAAACTCGGGAAACCACGAAGTTCAGATTGAATTTAACAGTGAAGGTGCCAATAATTGGGCAAGCCTGACGCGCCACAATATCGACAAATCGCTGGCAATGGTAATCGACGGGAATCTGGTTACGTATCCGCGTGTGATGAGCGAAATTTCGGGTGGAAAAGCGAGTATTTCGGGCAATTTCAGTATTGAAGAAGCAAGCGATATGTCCTTAATTTTAGGCAGCGGGGCTTTGCCACTGAAACTTCGGGTAGTTAAAAATGAATAGATTTTATTGTAACTTCAGAAAACGCCGTCTTTTCTGAAAACAAAACCGGAAATACCAAGCTGGATATACAAGTTATCCTGATGTTGTATTTGGTTGTCAAATTTACGGTAGGCCAGACTGGCTTTTACTGCCAGATGATTTCTGGGGTCAATATAAAAGTACCCTGTAATTTCGGCGTACAGAATCTGAGTTTTCAGGCCCTGGCCCACTGTGTTATAGTAAGTTTTTACCGGAATATTTCCGTTTTGCAGGGCATCCATAGTCGGCTTGTAAATATCCTGACCGAAATGTTTACCCGTCGTATCGAGTCCGGTTTGGGCAAACATGAATCTGGCATCTACCTGAAAACGCCCGAAGCTGTAGGCGGCACCACTAACCGATTCAATAAAATTGGCACCCAGTGGATGTGCAAGGCTTTGATTGAAGTGTCCGAAGTTTTGAACAGCATTGTGATGCGAATAGGTGTAGGGCCTGGCCAGATTTACTTCGGTGAAAAAGCTAAGCCGTTCAATGCCAAAAATATCAAAGCTTTTAAAACCTGCCTGCCATGCATATTTATTTCCGAAAAAACCCCATTGAATACTGTTATCATCGGGATGAATCCAATGCTTTATATCACCCGCAAATTGTTTCACATTAAAATCGTCGAGCAACAGTTGAGCATAAAGTTGATGTCGTTGTGTAATGCGGATTTTGGCATTTACCCCCAGCAGGGCATTATCAACACTGCCCAACGAGAACTCAACGGGTCGGTAAAAAATAACAGGGTTCAGATAGGCAGGATCGAAACCATGCTGAGGACCGGAAATCACGGCTTCGAATCCGCCAATGTTCAGCCAGTGAGTTATCTGCCAGTCGAGATAATGAATATAGGCATATTTACTGGTAAAATCACCCCACGAAGAGGCTTCAGGCACGTTGATATCTTTCAACTGGGCTACCATAAACTGATATTTTATGTGCCACACATCGAGTACTGCCTTTGCATACGGATAATTTGCCGAATTATACGATAATAGCATTGAACGGAAACCGTCGCCGATAAAGTTTTTACCAAAACCGGCTTCAAGGCTTATTTCCTTATAGGGTCGGTACGTTAATCGCAGGTTCTGATGCAGGTTGTTTGGGAAGAACTGGTTTAATTCTCGTCCTGTTCCCGGAAAAACGCCAAAATTATCGGCAAATTGCTGTTCGTGAAGGGGCAGGCTTTGCCTGATATATGCCAAATCGTAATGAAAGCCCAGAACATTGCCCAGCCCTGCCTTGAAAGCAACGCCGGCTCCAAACCCCGTGCGAAAAGCAGTGGAATCGGTATTATAGCTTCCCGTTAACGAAAATAGGGGAGAGGCCTCAAAATAGAATGCCTTGAGGTTTTCGGCAGGTTTTTGACGAAACATCAACGATAAGCCCAGCAAGTTCCGGGGTAAAGTGGAATCAACTTCGGGCGATACATCGCACATATAAACCGGCCTTATTGATGAGTGCGAAGCCTGTTCAATGTAAATTCGCTGGCTGCGAAACAAAAACGATTCCTCGAGATGTTGCAGCTGAGTAAAACCCTGCAATGCTGCAGTCAGCAGAGTTATTAAAACAACAATATGTTTTATTGCCTGCTTCATCAGAAATCGAAATAACGGTTACGAAGAAAAGTTTTCATTCCCAGCGAAGGTATCATGTATTTTTCTCCGCTGACCGGTTGGTTCCAGTAGCTAATTCCCATGAAAACATGCCAGTTGTAGGAAGGGTTTACTAAATAACTCATTTTGACATCGGCGGTCAACAACCTGACGGGAACTTCAGCATCGTTCAGGTTGTTGTTGAAGATGTTCCTCGTCGAAATTCCCGCCTTGTAGTATGTCTGTCCGATGTGCACAAATGCCTGCAATCGTTTAAATTGCCAACCAAGCTGTACCAGCCATTCGTTGAAATTGTTGCCGGCAGGGTGGGAAAGGGGCTGGTTGTAGTGCCCCCAGAAGTTGTCATCGTTCAGCGACTGATAGGTCCCCGATGAGGCCATATTCCATTCTCCCCTGAGAAACCAGCTTCCCATTGACGTGAAAATTGTCCAGCTTAGGCCGGCTTGAATTGCAATTGCCTTTCGACTGTCGTAAACAATCTGGCTGTAAATACCCAACGGCAGGTAACTCGACGGACAAATCAGGATATCGGCACCCCATAAAAAATGCAATGAATCGTTTGCATAAGCCAATTCGTTGATTCCAGGCAGAAAAGCTGTGAATTTTGGTGCGTTGCGTGTGTGAATTCCCAACATTGAAGCTTCGAAAATACCAGCCTGAATTTTGTTATTGATGTGAATACCAAAATAGTTGATATTCATCATTTTGTGCTGATATAAACTGTTTTCGGACCAGTCCGGATTGTTACCTGAAATATTGTTGAAATTCGGATTCAGGGTTCGGGCTGCCAGGTTGGTGTAAAAAAAGCGGCCATTGTGCAGCGAGGTTTTCAAATAAAGATACTGGGGTGAATAATCTGATAAAATCATGGAACGATATCCATTACCAATAAAATTTTTATCATTACCCGTTTCGATATACAACCAGGAAGTAGCCTGATAACCCAGTGTTGCATAAGCTGTTCCCCAATCGTAGGCACCACTTCCATAGGGTTTAACACGGGCTTCACCGGGTACAACGTGGTACGTATTGTAATAGGCATCGATGTGTTGTGGTAAATCGGCCTGTGTTTCGAAAAAGCTGCTGGATATGGTTATTTTATCATACAGTGAAGCATACAATTGAAGTGCGCGGGTATTAACATACATATTATCACCTGACTTCAGCTCACGCGAAAGTGCAAAATCGAATAATGGATCTGCAAGAATAGTGAAGTTTTCACCTTCGGTTTTTGCCAGATGTTCATAGAATAGTTTCCGTTTCAGCCAGGGTTCAGCCGTTTTTTCGGAATTATAAGAATCCATTGGTTTCGATGTGCAGAAAGCACTACAGTGTAAGGCCGAATAATAGTCTGTTTCGGAAGTAAGCAACGGTGCGACTCCGAAAGCGGCATACCGGTTAAAAAGAAGATAATCCTGAGCGCAGAGAGGGCCTGCAGTCAGGATTATCAGTAATATGGGAATCCACAGTTTTTTCAGAACAATCTCGGTTTAGTTCACCACAATATCGTAAGGCAAACGGGCTTGAACACCGGATGCATTTTTTACAAATGTAATGATTTCGAGATAACGATATTCTTCGCCAAGTTGAGTTTTTATAAAATCCATATTCATCTGGTTCAAGAAGTCTGTCATCATGGTTTCGAAAAAGTCTTTCTGTTCGGGAAGTTCCTTAATGCGGTAATCTTCGAGTTTGGCGAGTTCAACGGCTTTTTTCACAGCCTTATCGAGTCCGCCGATTTCGTCAACCAAACCAATGTTGAGCGCATTGGCCCCGCTCCAAACGCGACCCTGACCAATTGAATCAACTTCTGCTTTCGTCATTCCACGACCTTGCGCAACGTGACCAATGAAAACTTCATAGAAATTCTCGATTTGTTTTTGAATGCGACGACCTTCCATGGGATCAACCGCACGGGTTGTATTACCCCAGTCGCTGTGTGCATTGGTGCCTACACCGTCGAAACTGAGTCCTATTTTTTCGTTCAGCATTTTACCCAGGTTTGGAATCAAACCGAAAACACCGATAGACCCGGTTAATGTATTGGGCTGGGCAAAGATATAGCTTGCCTTGCACGAAATGTAATAACCTCCGGATGCAGCCAGGTTTCCCATCGAAACAACGACCGGTTTTATGGCCTTGGTCAGTTCCATTTCGCGAAGTATTATTTCGGATGCGAGGCCGGAACCTCCGGGAGAGTTAACACGCAGAACAACCGCTTTAATCTTTTCGTCTTCGCGTGCTTTTCTTATTTCGGCAGCCAGTTTATCGCCACCAATTTCGCCTTCAGATCCCTGACCATCCACAATGTTGCCTTCGGCAAATATCACAGCAACGCGGTTGTCGGAAACCTTTTGTTTTTTGCCAGTAACGGGAATTTTATTGTACGTGTTCAGCGAAACCAGAAAATCTTCGTTCTTATCGGTATAGCCCGATTTGGCTTTTAGTTCTGCCAGTATTTCGTCGCGATACATCAGCTTATCAACAAATTTGAGGCTAAGGGCAGCATTGGCATCGTGAAGCATCAGGCTGTCGGCATACAGGTTAAGTTGGTCAGCACTGATTTTTCGTGTGGCGGTAATTCCGGTAAGTATCTGATCCCAGAGACTTTGGGTATAGGTCAGGGTTTGCAGCTTGTTCGATTCGCTCATCTCGTCAAGCAGAAAGGGTTCTACAGCACTTTTAAATTTTCCGTGACGGAAAACCTGCACTTCGACTCCCAGTTTTTCGAGTGTACCTTTGAAGAATACAACCTGTGAATAAAGACCCCTCCAGTCGACCATCCCCTGTGGATTCAGGTAAACTTTATCGGCAACCGAAGCCAGATAATACGACTTTTGAGTATAAAAATCGGAATAAGCAATAATAAATTTGCCGGTTGATTTAAACTCCAGCAGTGCATTTCTGATTTCTTCGATAGTAGCCATCCCTGCCGGAATATCTGAAACATCAAGAAAAACCCCTTTGATGCGTTCGTCGGTTTTAGCCTTTTCGAGCGATTTTAAAATATCGTTTAAACCAAGAACCTGCGACGATTCCATATTCATAAAATTAAAATTCGCAAAAGGGTTGTTCGAAGTGCGGTCGGGAATCTCCTGACTTAACCGGATTTGCAGCACCGAATTATTTTTAATTTCGGGAGCTTGTGGACTTAGTGAAGAAACCAGCAGTCCGAAGGTTCCAAACATAGTGAGTGTAATCAGTATCAGGGCAACAAAGCCTCCCAGAATACTTGCGAAAAACATTTTCCAGAAATTGTTCATATTTCTTTGATTTATAGGTTATTACTTTTCATCAAAAATACACAAAAAAAATAATGATAATCCCTGCCGCCAGCTTTTTAATAAAACATTAAGAATTATACAAGCCCGACACAGTGCCCATTATAAGAGATCGGTGTTGATGTAAACCTCTAGGATTTCGGCGTACCCATCGGCTTCCATGGTGATTTCCTTAATTTCGGCTGGAATGAGTATGGTTTCGCCTCGTTGCATGGGGTAGTTTTCACCAATACAATTGAGGTGCACTGCTCCCTTTACGCAGATAAGGATTACAAAGCTATTGATGATGCCATAATCGCGTTCCAATATGTTCAGTACAGTAACCATATTGCAACTGAAGTAATTTGTTTCGATAACAGGTGTTGCGCAATCAGGCTTTTTATTGCAGGGAGTTAACGGATGGCTAAGTTTCGAGTAGTCGAGAACATTCAGGGCATCTTCCAGATGTAGTTCCCGCAATTTCCCGTCTTTATCGGGTCTGTCGAAATCCCAGACGCGATACGTAATATCGCTGCTCTGTTGAATTTCGGCCAATACAATGCCTTTCCCGATACTGTGAATACGTCCCGAAGGTATGTGAACCATATCGCCATGTGAAACCGAGACATGATTGACCATTTCGGGAAGCAAGCCAAGTTTTAGATTATTCAGGAATTCTTCGCGGGTAATCGTACTTTTAAAGCCTGAAACCAGACTTGCTCCTTCGTCGCAATGCATAATATACCACAACTCATTTTTACCCGATGCCTGATGCCTGGCGAAGGCGTATTCATCATCGGGGTGAACCTGATACGAGAGGTCATCGGCTGCGTCAATCCACTTGATGAGTAAGGGGAAATTGTCGCCAAATACATCGTATACCTTGTCGCCGACCAAATCGCCCATGTAAATTTCAACAAGTTCTGTAAGGTTGTTTCCGGCAAGGTAGCCATTCGAAACAATCGACACGCTGCCTTCGACAGCCGAAATTTCCCAACTTTCGCCGCAAGCATCGGGAGCCCCTGTTTTATGCAGCATGTTTCGCAGTTGCTTACCTCCCCAGATGCGTTTTTTGTAAATCGGCTTGAATTTTAATGGATAAAGCATAGATAATCCAGAATTTCTGTATTTTTATTGGTCAAAAATAACATTAATATTTTTGTTATCATGCTGATTATTGGAATTGCAGGAGGAACGGGCTCCGGAAAAACCACCGTTGTAAAAAAAATTACAGAACGCTTGCAATCAGACGAAGTGGCTGTGATCCCACAAGACTCTTACTATTGCGACAACTCTCATTTGCCCCTTGAAGCGCGTCAGGAAATCAATTTCGACCATCCCGATGCCATCGAATGGTCGTTGCTGATTGATCACATTAAACGACTAAAACACGGTGAAACGGTTCCGCAGCCCATTTACAGTTATCTTACCTGCACACGTATGGACGAAAGTATCGCAGTTTATCCCCGTAAGGTAATTATCATAGAGGGTATACTCATTTTGGGCAATAAGGAATTGAGAAACCTGATGAACCTGAAGGTTTTTGTTGATGCCGACGCCGACGACCGGCTGAGTCGGGTTATTCAGCGCGATATTATCGAAAGAGGGCGTTCGGTAAACAAAGTTCTGGAGCGCTATGAGAAAACTGTGAAACCCTCGCATCTTCAGTTTATTGAACCCACCAAGCGATATGCCGACCTGATTGTACCTCAGGGAGGCAATAACCATGTTGCCATTGACCTGCTCACCCATTTTATCGAAAACAAACTTAAATAAACCATTATGAACTTTCCTTTGAATCAAATTTTGTTCATCGATATCGAAACGGTACCCTTGAATCCCGATTATCAGACATTAAGCGAAGATTATCAAAAATTCTGGGAACGAAAATCTTCGTTTTTCAGGAGCGAAAACGAAACGGCAGCCGATGTGTATCAGCGCGCCGGAATTTATGCGGAATTCGGGAAAATTATTTGTATTTCGGTAGGTCTTGTTGTGGAGCGTGGTGGTCAGAAAAAGTTTCGGCAGAAATCGTTTGCAGGGCACGACGAGAAACAACTCCTGCTCGATTTTGCTGCCATGCTGCATGATTATGCGCCCAAAGGCGATAAAGCTTTTTGTGGTCATAACATCCGTGAATTCGATATTCCTTACATTTCTCGCAGAATGCTGATCAATGGAATTCAATTGCCTCCTATGCTCGACAATTGGCAAAAAACCCTGGGAGGTAAATCACATCGATACCCTCGATTTGTGGAAATTTGGTGATTATAAGAATTACACATCGCTCGAATTACTGACCCATTTGTTTGATATTCCCACGCCCAAGGATGATATTGATGGAAGTCAGGTAGCCGAGGTGTATTATGTGGAACAGAATCTTCCTCGCATTGTTAGCTATTGCGAAAAAGATGTGCTTAGCGTTGCCCGTTTATACCTTAAATTCAGGTTTTTACCCGGTATTGAAGATGAAAATGTCGAAAAAGTGTAAACTCTATAAGGTATCAGCTTTTTTTCGGGAGCTTGCGCCTGATTGGTTTTTCCTAATTTAGAGTCGGTTTCTTTATCCCGGTTTTTCCACGATGAACGCATGCCCGGAGTGTAATTACCCAGCCATTTTCCTGATTTTATTATTTCGGAATTACGATGGGTGTTCCCTGTAATGCAATTTTTATAATTAGTCTCATCGAGATGATAACTTTCGAGAATATTGAGTAAACACAAAACATTGCTTTCAAACAAATCCGAAGGGGCACAACATCCCGCAAGCACATAACCATATCCCATTCCGCTTGTGTTTTCGCCCGACGAATTGAGATCGGGTGCTGTACTCACAATGAGCAGTCCTTCGTGAACGACATTGTTACGGGTAAATGAAATTCTGACAATTTCGGTTTCGCCACCCGAAATAGGACACTCATACGGTTCGGTACTGATAATCTCCATGTTTTCGAATGCCGGCAGGATGCTTTGGTAATCGATACAAGGCGGGGCTTGTAACATAACGTAAATGTTTTTAACGAACTCGGTTGGGGTGAAAGGATCAACCACGGGCATTTCAAAGTGCGTTATATTGAATCCATAAGTACGCATCAGTTCCAAATCACTTTTTTTCTGACTTAGGCTAAGGTAAACCGGCCCCATACTTTGAACAAAAAACGCCCGTATTTCGGGTCGGGCAGTGTCGAAAACCGCAAAGGCAAACCCGTTGCAATTTCCGGTGCTCATCACGTGCCAGCCTTCGGGAATGTCGAGCGAGAACCCTGTCTGCTGAGAATGAATTAATGCACACAACTTGTCATCGGCAATCGTATTGCCCGGCTCAGCTTTTCGTTTACCGCCGCACGATAAAAGCAAACATAGAAAACAAAAAAATATCAGATTGCTAATAACTCGATTCACACGTAAAAATTTTGCGTAAAAGTACACTTAATTTTAATAAACAGAATAAGATAAACCAGAAAGCAAAACTTCTATGCAGTGAACAAAATATTGCTGATGTATCAATTTTTATTTCCAGTATTGTGCATTCTGAAACATTAGTACTATCCGATAAGTTCGAAATTCAATAATCTATTTACCACCAATTTCTTTTAAATATTTGTATGTTTCGTTTGCATTTAAATTTTTGGCAAATTCTGCTGGGGTCATGCCTGCATAATTTTTGATGTTAAGGTTGGCTCCATTTTCAACCAGGTATCGAATCAATTCTAAGTCAGATCCGTATGAAATTGCCACATGCAATGGTGTTCCTATTATCTGATGTATTGCATTAATATCTGCCCCATTTTCAACGAATATTTTAACTACATCCAGGTTATTCGGAACCGAGCATGCTAAATGTAAGGGTGTACAGCCATGGTATTGAATGTACCAGTTTTCAGGGCTTCTGAAGAAATCAGACCAAATTCGTTTGTTGAACCGAAAATAAGTTTTATTGTCGTGTTCGAAATATAATTCATATAGCTCTTCGCGATAGGTTATATCTGGAATTTTGGCATTTATATCTGCCTTATGGTTCAACAGGTATTCAACCATTTCATATCCGTTGGTTTTTTTTGCGGCATAATGTATGGGTGTGAATCCATTGCTATCAACCTGTTGTATTTCGGTAATATCAGGATTAAGCGCATAAGCAAAGAGGCTGTCGGTTTCGTTTTCGGCTAAATAATGTATCGGAAACTTTCCCTCTCGGTCGGGTACAGAATACAGATTTTTATTGGTACTTAAGTTGTTCAAAACCGCAGACCTAAGTGCTGCCATTGCATTGGTGTCAATATAGATTTCCTGATAATCATTGAAATTACTTAGATTTAAAAACTCATAAATACTGGTGGAGTATGTATTTAGAAAACTAGTATCATACGACACAATTTCTCCAAACTCATTTAGTCTACTTATTTGTGCAGTACTAGTAACATAGTAGGTTTCAGATGAAAAAACCGAATAATTGCTGTTTACAATAGGTAGAAGATTGCCAAGACATTGTTGGGCTTCGGGGGCTCCTTTAGAAATCATGTAATATAGAAATCCAATGGCAGAAAGATTGTCGAATATTTCCTGTATTTCTGCCCCTTTTTTTATTAAAACTTCAACAAGATTTTGTGCATTGGGAGTAAGAATGGCGCAGAATATTGGCGAAACAGAGTGTATGCCCCTGTATTCTGGTACTCTTATATCTGCAGAAGCTCCATTATTGATTAACCAAACAGAGGCTTCGGGTAATTCGTTGGTAAGAAAATACGCCAAGGGAGTATAACCCTTATTATCAGGTATATCCGGGTATTTATTGTGTTGAATATTATCCATAATAGCTTCTTGATGCGATTTTAACAAATAACCATCATCAGAAATATTTCTTATATCATGCTCATCCCAAATTTCATAAAATAGGCTATGATTAATTTTAACTTGAGTCGAAATAATCGTATCATAATATTCATAACTTTCACTGTTGGAATTATATCTACTCCATGTGCAAGTCTTGTCAAATGAAAAATTAAGAAGAATTGGTTCAAAGATATTATATCCGTTGCGAATTAGAGGTGTGAGGTTTTTATAATAGTATTGACTCAATCTTTGATTTGAATATACATTAACTAATAAAAATTCAACACAATTGTACCCATTGTTGTCTTTAGCGTATATATCAATCCCCGACTGAATAAGGTA